>Ga0307512_10006309_pt1 | contig 12037 bp, 6 predicted proteins | sample 14_EM_MG_FD_200267 | JGI IMG/M metagenome (GOLD analysis project Ga0307512, IMG submission 200267) | Populus trichocarpa ectomycorrhiza microbial communities from riparian zone in the Pacific Northwest, United States - 14_EM | ecosystem: Host-associated > Plants > Roots > Unclassified | place... | reverse complement strand
CCGTTCGGCATCGCCAAGGTGGCCACACACACGGTCATCGACTGGCGCCCCTCACGCGCGAGCGACGAGGCCCAGTGGCTGCTCCAACCGTGATCCCCGCAGCGACGACGGCCGTAGCATCTGCCGGGCTCGGCACCCCGCGCACCCACCACCGGGTGCCGCATGCAGGGCACAACCTCCCCCAAGAGAGCCCCGCCGCCTTCACGGCAGCGGTCCTCGACCTGGTGACCCCGGCGCGAGCGGCCCGACCCCAGCTCCACCGCCCTGCATGACGGCGGCCACCACCCCGACTCACCGAAAGACAGTGACCATGCGCGCAGCCGTGCTCAGACAATTCGCCACCCCGCTGGAACTGGCCGACATCGCCACTCCGGTGCCCGGCGCCGGCCAGGTCCTGGTCAGGATCGCCGCCAGCGGCGTGAACCCCCTGGACACCAAGATCCGCGCAGGTCAGGCCGCACACGCCCGTGCTGTCCTGCCCGCGGTGCTGGGCTTGGACCTGGCCGGCACGGTCGAGGAGGTCGGGCCGCAGGTAACCGGCTTCGCCGTCGGCGACGAGGTGTACGGGCTGAGCGGTGGCGTCGGTGACCTGCAGGGATCACTGGCTCAGTACGCCGCCGCAGACGCCCGCCTGCTTGCCCACAAGCCCGCATCTTTGACCATGCGCCAGGCTGCGGCGCTGCCGCTGTCGGTCGTCACCGCGTGGGAGGGGCTGGTGGACCGGGCCGAGGTCGGCGCCGGGCACAAGGTCCTGGTGCACGGCGGAGCGGGCGGCATCGGCCACGTCGCGGTGCAGATCGCCCGCGCCCGCGGCGCCGAGGTCTTCGCGACCGCGTCGGCTGCCGACGCCGAAACCGTCCGCCGGCTCGGCGCCACGGCGATCGACTATGCCACCACGGAGGTGGAGGAGTACGTCGCCGCCCACACCGGCGGCGAAGGCTTCGACATCGTCTTCGACACCGTCGGAGGCGCCGTCCTGGACAACTCCTTTGCCGCGGTGCGCACTTACACCGGCCACGTCCTGAGCGCCCTGGGCTGGGGCAGCCACAGCCTGGCCCCGCTCTCCTTCCGCGGCGCCACCTACTCCGGGGTCTTCACCCTGCTGCCCATGCTCACCGGCAAGGGCCGCGAGCACCACGGCGAGATCCTGCGCGAAGCCGCCGCCCTGGCCGACGCGGGCCTGCTCAAGCCACTGCTGGACCCTCGCCGCTACACCCTGGACACGGTCGCCCAGGCCCACGCTGCCGTCGAGGACGGCTCGGCCCACGCCAAGATCGTCGTCGACATCGAAGCCTGACCCGACGGCGAGGAGCCCGGTACCGCGACCATCGCGCTACCGGGCTCCTGGCTGTTCAGCGCCGGCTACGGCGCGCACTCGGGCCCCACGACGTACCAGTAACCCGATCCGCCTGTTCTCCCTGGCTACGGAAACTCCGGATCATCGTGCTGCTCGCCCAGCGCGGTGAGCGCGTCGCGCAGGCCGGCGCGCGCGGTGACGCCGAGCTTGGGGAACACGTTGTACAGATGCCCGCTGACGGTGCGCGCGGACAGGTGCAGCCGTTCCCCGATCGCCTTGTTCGTCAGTCCCGATGCCGCGAGCGTGGCGATCTGCAGCTCCTGCGGGGTGAGTTGGACCTGGCTCACGTCGGCCGGTCGGCGCGTCAGGCCGGTGGCGTTCATCTCGTTCCTGGCGCGCTCGGCCCACGGCGCGGCCCGCAGCCGGTCGAACAGCGCCAGCGCCGCGACCAGGTGCACGCGCGACTCGACGGTGGCCCGTTCCCGGCGCAGGTGCTCGCCGTACGCCAGCAGCACCCGCGCACGCTCGAAGGGCCACAGCTCCTCCGGCGCCGCCGCGAGGGCCCGCTCGAAGTGGGCGCTCGCCACCTCTCCCTCGGACACCAGCCCCTGGGCCCCCGCCACGAGCAGCGCCCAGCGCGAGGAGATCTTCGCGATGCCCATGCGCAGCATCGCGTCGACGAACCCCCGGGCCTGTTCGGTGCGGCCGGTCCGTACGGCCGCCTCGACCAGGTCGTAGGCCACGAACAGCTGCAACTGCTGGGCGGTGCCGCCCTCGACGCCGCGCGGGCTGATCCTGACCGCCTCGGCGTACGCGGTCTCGTAGTCGCCGCGGCCGATGGCGGCGAGCGTCCGCACCCGGTACACGTGCTGGGGCACGATGAAGGCCTGGCGTGGGAGCGACCAGGACAGCATCCACTCCAGCGGCTCCTCCGCCACGTCCTGTTGGCCCAGTGCGGCGGCGGCCAGAGCCTTGCTGTACTTCAGGTACCAGACGAACTCCAGGTACCCGTAGGCCTCGACGAGATCCAGGCCCTCCTCGGCGAAGCGCAGCGTGTCGTCCCAGCGCCCCGCCAGGTAACTCTCCCCGCACAACAGCATCAGCGCGTTGGTCGCCGAGGCGACGGCACCCGCCCGCATGCCTTCGCGCCGTACCCGCAGGAGCGGTTCGCGCAGGTCGGCGAGGCGGTCGACGTCGTTGGCCACGTAGGCGACGCGAATGATCTGCCCGGGGTCGCGCTCGGTGGTCAGGGCCGCGATCTGCCGGTCCAGGGTGGCCAGTGCCTCGGGCGAGGCGGTGGCGGGGTTGGTGGCGATCTCGGAGCGGATCAGCACGGACTCCGGCAGCAGGTCGCGGTAGCGCTCCACCAGCTCGCGGTAGGAGTCCCACATCTCCTTGCGCCCGTTGAGGGCGACGGTCAGCGACAGGATCCAGATCGCCGAGTTGACCTCCTCCGCGGTGGGCTCGACATCCGGGGCCCGCAGTGCGGCGCTGATCACCCGGTACGCGGAGATGACGTCCCCGTCGGAGTACAGCAGCAGCGAGGCAGCCGCGGAGGCGGCGGCCACCGAGCCCACGCCCGCGTTCACCCGCCGGGCGTCGCTCAGCAGGCTCGACACCGACCGCAGGTCGCCCATGACCTCGGCGGCGAAGTACGCGGTCGCCGCCAGCCGCTGCGAGCGGTGCTGGAGGTCCGGGCTCAGGTCCGCCGAGCGCGTCATCGCCGCCACCGCGGCCGTCGGGTCCCCGCGCTTGAGTGCTTGGATCGCCTCGCGTTGCAGCAGGCTGGCCACCTCCTCGTCGGGACCGAACGAGGCGTCCGCCAGGTGCCAGGCCCGGTGCCCCGGATCCAGGTCCCGGCCCTTGGCGAGCGCCCGGTGGGCTCTGCGCCGGGCCTCGGGCCCGGCCAGTTCGACCACCGCGGAGCGCACCAGCGGATGCCGGAAGACCACCGCGTGCTGCCGGTCGACCACGACGATGCGCTCGTGCTCGGCGATGTCCAGTTGGGCCGCTGCACCGGAGCCCACCACCCCCTCGTCGGACAGCGCCCGACCCGAGCCGTCCAGGGCGAGCAGCAACAACAGGTCCTGGGTCTCGGGAGCGAGTGCGGAGATGCGGGAGGTGAACGTCCGGCTGAGCCGCTCGGACAACGGCAGTACGGCGGGCAGGGCACCAGCGGTCGGGTACCGGTCCGGGGTCAGCATGGCCGGCAGCTCGACCAGGGCGAGCGGGTTCCCCTGCGCCTCGGTGACGATGCGCCGGCGCACGGGCTCGGCCAGATCCGGGTAGCGCCCGATCAGCAGGGACTCTGCCGCCGCATCGTCGAGGGAGCGGACGGTGAGGCTGCTGCCGTCACCGGCCGGCGGCTGCCCGGTGGTGCGGACCGCCGTCAGGACACGCACCGGGGTGTCGGCGACCCGTCGGGCCACGAACGCCAGCACGTCGGCGCTGGCGTCGTCGAGCCACTGGGTGTCGTCGACGAGCACCACCAGCGGCTGGTCGTGCGCGGCGAGCAGGAGCAGCGACAGTGTCGCGGTCGCGACCAGGAGGCGCGAGGGGGTCGGGCCGTCGCCGAAGCCCAGAGCCACCCGCAGGGCGCTCTCATGGGACGAATCGAGCCGGGGGAACATCGGAGCCAGCGGCACCAGCAGTTGGTTGAGCCCCGCGAACGCGATGTTGGCCTCGAACTCGGCCCCGGCCGCCCGCAGCGTCCGCATGTCGCTCGCCACGGCCAGATCGGCGGCCGCGTCGAGCAGCGCGGACTTGCCCACGCCGGGTTCGCCGAAGAGTGTGAGCGAGCCGCCCGGCCTGCCGGTGCTCTCGATGACGGCCCTGATGACCTCCACCTCGCCGGAACGTCCCGTCAGGTCGGACGCGGCCTGGCGGTGCTCGGGCCTTTCCCGTTCCGCGGTCATCGAGATGGCTCCTCTTGCGGTGCGAAACCTGTTGTCGATCACCTCACGGACGCGCGAGGAGGTTGCGTCAGCGCACCGTGCGCAGGTCCTGGACCGGATGCGACCATGGCGCCTCGCCGTCGCGACCGCCGCATGATCATCCGTTGTGTCCGAAATCCCCCTCGGTTGTCCCGACTCTATGCGACGGCGCGTCGCACAGCCCCTCTGTGTGCGAGGGCGGGGAAGAGGGTGGTGTGCCGAAGCGGTGCCTGGCAGGTCACTGAACGCACGCCGCATGCCCCAGCCCAGCTCAGGCAGCATCTGAGCCGAGCCTTCGTGTTTGCCGGATGCGGCGGCGATGCTGAGCGCGGGCGGCTCGGATGTCCCCGGTCTCGGTTCACGACTTGTAGAGCTGCCACAACCCGTATGGCGGGCAGGTGAAGGCGGCAGCGCTCGTGGCCGTGGCGCTCGCGGTGGCCGCTCGGTGGCCGGACGCCTTTGGACGACGTGAAACGAGGCGGCACAGGACAACCGGCCGCACATGCTCTGATCAGGCTGAACGTTACTCAGCAGCACGGCGCGGCACCAGAGAGCACGAACGCTCGTGGTCTCGTAATGCGTAGGTCTCGGGTTCGAATCCCGAAGGCGGCTCCATCGGGACCCCAGGTCGGATCTTTCTGACCTGGGGTTTTTTGGTGTGCGCCTATTTCACCGCGCCGCTCAGTAGTCCGCCGACGTAGTACTTCTGCAGCAACAGGTAGATGACCACGCAGGGGACGATGGTCACCGCGACGCCGGCTTGGAGGACTCCCCAGTTGACGCTGCCCAGGTTGCCGCTGGCGAGGACGCTGAGGCTGACCGGGAGGGTGAATTTGTCCTGGTCGGTGACGAGGATCAGCGCTGCGAAGAACTCGTTCCAGCAGGCGAAGAAGGTGAGCAGCGCGGTGGTGATGAGGCCCGGTACGGCGACCGGCAGGACGACCCGGACCATCGCCCCGAAGATTCCGCAGCCGTCGATCAGTGCGGCTTCCTCCAGGCTGCGGGGGATCGCCGAGAAGGAGTTGCGCATCAGGAACAGCCCGAAGGGGAGCTGGAAGGTGGTGTAGACGGCGGTCAGTCCGAGCAGCGAGTTCTGGAGTCCGAGGTTGTTGAGGAGCAGATAGAGCGGGGTGATGATCGCCTGGAAAGGGATCATGAAGGTGGCCAGGGTGGCGAAGAAGAGGAGGTTGCTGCCGGGGAAGCGCAGGCGGGCGAAGCCGTAGCCCGCGAGGGTGCTGAGGACCACCGTCGCCAGGGTGGCGCCCAGCGAGACCAGCAGACTGTTGCCGGCATTGGTAAGGATGTTGATCCCCGTGTCACCGCCCAGGGACCGGAAGTTGTCCAGGGACAGTTCGTGCGGATAGAGGGTCGGCGGCGCGGCGGCGGCCTCACCCGGCGCCTTGAGACTCTGCGAGAGCATCACGTACAGCGGGTACAGGAACAGCACGGCCAGGCTGGCGCAGACGGCCCACCAGGCGGTCCGGGGCAGCGACTGGCGGATGGCGGCCGGCAGGTTCTCGGGGTCCTTGGGGTCCCTCTCCACCGGCCTTCCCTTCAGGTTTCGGGTCCTCATGTTCGGATGCTTCGTGGTCGGACGGTCAATGGTCTGACGATCAATGGTCGGAAGAGCGCAGCAGCAGTATCTGCACCGCGCTGACCGCGACGAGCACGATCATGAGCAGGGCGGACAGGGCGGATCCATATCCGAGTTGGAACTTGATGAAGGACGTGCGGTAGATCTCGTACACCGCGGTGATTGTCGAGTTCCCCGGGCCGCCGCTGGTCATGACGTAGAACTGGTCGAAGGCGAGCAGCGAACCGGCGACGGAGAAGACCAGGACCAGGGCCAGTGTCGGGCGCAGCAGTGGCAGGATGACGTAACGGTAGGTCTGCAGGCGGCTCGCGCCGTCGATTCTGGCGGCCTCCTCCAGATCGGTGGGGATCGACTGGAGCCCGGTCAGCAGCAGAAGCATCTGCAGGCCGACGATTTTCCAGGTCACCATGCTGATGACCACGAGCAGCGCGGACGTTGATCCGGCGAACCAGTTGGTGGTGCGGCCGGCGAGGCCGAGGTGGTCGGCGAGGTCTCCGGCCGGACCGATGTCGGACTGGAACATGAAGAGCCACAGAAAGGCTCCAGAGGCGAGGCCGACCACGACCGGCAGGAAGTACACGGCCTGGAAGAAGCGGGCACCGCGGCGCCGTTGCCGGACCAGCAGGGCCAGTCCGAGGCCGAGGACGAACAGCACCGGTGTGGTGATGAGCGTGTATTTGACCGTGAAGACCACGGCGGTGCGGAACTCGGTGTCGTGCAGGGCGTTCCGGTAGTTGTCGAGACCGATGAAGCGGTGCTCTCCCAGCAGCGGCCAGTTGTGGAGCGACATCCACAGCATCATGACGAGCGGGACGAAGAAGAAGAGCGTGATCAGTGCCAGGGCCGGCGTCGTCATCGCGATACCGGTCAGCCGGCGCCGCCCGGCCCGGGACAGGGTCCGCCGGTCACCTCCACAGCCGCCGCGCTTGGTGAGGGTGGTCATCTGCTCAGCTCCGAGGAAGGGAGGGAGGACGGTGAGGGGGGAGGACGGCGGCCGCGGCTGCGGCGGATCTCAGCTCATGGCACGTCTCATGGCGCGTCTCATGGAGCGTTGTCGATGATGGACTGGGCGGCGCTCTGCCCTTCCTTCTGCGCCTTGGCGATGTCGCCGTCGAAGACGGCCTGGTTGATCATGTCGACCCAGGGCCCGTTGTTGTCGTTGAACAGTGCGTTCTCGACCGTGCTGTACGGCGTACGGCCCTTCACCATCGCCTCGGCCAGCACCTTGTACCGGGGATCGAGCGGGGTGTAGATCTTGTCGATCAGGTCGGTGCGTACCGGGACCACGCCGTTCTCCGCGAGGACCGTCTGCGCCTGCTCGCCGGTCGCCCACCTGACGAACTCCTGTGCCTGCGCCTTGTTCTTCGCGTTCTTGGTGACGGCGATCTCGTCGCCGCCCGAGAAGGAGGCCGAGCCGCCGTTCCTGCCGGGCAGCGGAGCGACACCGAAGTCGACCTTGTCGTCTTTGTTGAGGACCTGGACGAAGAAGGCGCCGAGCGGGGTCATGCCCAGCTTGCCGCTCTGGAACGCGGCCGGCTGGTTGGTGCCGTTGTCCGTCTTGGACTGCGCCGGCATCGAGCCGTCGGTGTACAACTTCCGGTAGAAGGCGAGTGCGTCGGTGACCTCAGGTGTGTCGAACAGGGCTTTCTTCCCGTCGGCGGTGAGCACATCGCCGCCGCTGGCCCAGATGTGCGGCGTGAACTCGAAGACCTGGCAGCCGCCGCACTGCCCGGCGATGGCGTATCCGTAGGTGTCCTTGCCCAGCGCGCGGATCTTCTTCGCGGCGGAGATGATCTCCGCGTAGTTCGTCGGGGGCCTGTCCGGGTCGAGACCGGCTTTCTTGAACAGGCCCTTGTTGTAGAAGAGGACGGACGCCTCGGCGGTGAAGGGCAGCGCGTACGTACGGCCGTTGTACATGGCGAGCCTGCGGTGGGCCGCGCTCAGGCCGTCCTTGTACGGCAGCTTGTTCGCCAGGTCGGTGATGTCGTCCAGGACCCCGGTGGAGGCGAAGTACGGCAGATACACGAGGTCGATGGAGGCGACGTCGGGTCCGGAGCCACCCGCGGCCGCGGTGCCGAACTTCTGGACGAAGTTGGCCGTGGGGACGACGGTCACTTTCACCTTCGTGTCATGGTCCTTGTTCCAGGCGTCCCCGATGAGGTTGATGAAGCCCTTCTGGCTGTCGCGGGCCCACAGGGTGATGGTTCCCGAGCCGGAACCCGACGTGTCAGAGCCCGAGCCGCCGCATGCGGCGGCGAGCAGTGCCACGGTCGTCAGCAGCACACCCGCTGCCGTTGTTCTTGTGGTTCTCATGGCTACTGGTCCTTAAGGGGGTGGGGCGCAGTCAGCTCGTGGGCAGCCAGACGCGCATGCTGCCGTCCTCGCGGTTGGCCCAGGCGTAGTAGGGGATGGCGGTCAGTTCGACAGGGGTGTCCGTGAGGGTGTCCCCGGGGGTGTCCACCCCGTCCCGGGCCTGCGCGGCGTCACCGGTACCTCGGGCCGCGCGGTAGGGCCACCAGCCCTGTCCGGCGGGCCGGGCCCGTAGCCGGCCGGAGCCGATCACGGTGGTGACCCCGCCCAGCAGATCGGGGCGGTGCCGGACGGTCAGTTCCGCAGCGGGGTCGAGCACGATGTCGTCCAGGCCGGGGGCGCCGGGCTGGTCCACCTGCTCCAGGCAGTGGACGAGCGGGCCGCGCTCGACGGCCACGCAGCCCCGCACCGCGTCGACCCTGGGGTCGGCTTCGGTGAGCCGCGGCTCCATGCCGAGGTTCAGGACGACCGTGTCGCCGGGCTGCCAGGCGCGGCGGATCCGCAGCCAGCCCTCGTGCGACATCCGGTCGGCGGGCTTGGCCCCGACCTCCAGCGTGTACTGCTCGCACCACTGCGGCACCCGCAGCGACAGGGTCCACTCCCCGGGGCCCGCCTCGTCCACGGTCACCGCGATCCGGCCCTGCCAGGGGTAGTCGGTGTCCACCCGGACCGTGACCCGGCCGCCGCCGGTGAGTCCGCCGTACGAGCCGGTGGCGTACTGGTGCAGCTGCAGACCGTCATCGTCGGTACTGGCCAGGTAGTGGGGCAGGCTCGCCAGCAGCCGCATGACATTGGGCGGGCAGCAGGCGCACGTGAACCACGGGGTGCGGCGCGCCGTGTTGTCCCCGCCGTGGGACTCGTAACCGTCGCGCACCCGGAGCGGGTTGACGTACAGCCAGCGCAGCCCGTCCAGGGAGACTCCGGACAGGAAGCCGTTGAAGAGCGTCCGCTCGATCAGGTCCGAGTAGCGGGCCCTGCCGGTGAGCAGGGCCATCCGCCAGTTCCACTGGATCGAGGCGACGGCCGCGCAGGTCTCGCAGTACGCACGCTCGTTGGGCAGTTCGTACGGGTCGCCGAAGTCCTCCGACTCGTGGTGATCGCCGAGGCCGCCGGTGAGATGTGTCTTGGTGGTGGTCATCGACTCCCACAGCCGCTCCATCGCGGCGCGCAGCTGCGGATCGCCGGTCTCGGCGGCCACGTCGGCGACGCCGGCCAGCAGATAGAGCTGGCGTACGGCGTGGCCGGTCACGGTCTCGGCCTCCCGCACCGGCACATGGTCCTGGCAGTACGCGGGGCCCGGGGGGACGGCGTGTGCGTCGCCCAGCATGGGGCGCTCGTCGCGCAGCAGGCCGTGGCCGCGCCGGTCGACGAAGTACCCGGCCAGGTCCAGATAGCGCCACTCACCGGTCTCCCGGTAGAGCTCCACCAGGGCGGTCTCGATCTCGGGGTGCCCGGGGACGCCGTCGATGGGCTTGCCGGGGCCGAAGGTGTCGTCGATGTGGTCGGCGAAGCGGCGGGCGACGGTGAGCAGATCCTCGCGTCCGGTGGCCCGATGGTGGGCGACGGCGGCCTGGATGAGGTGGCCCGCGCAGTACAGCTCGTGGCCCCAGCGCAGCTCGACGAAGCGGAGTCCGGGCTTGACCACCTGGTAGTAGCTCTGCAGGTAGCCGTCGTCCTGCTGGGCCTCGGCCAGCAGGCGGATCATCCGGTCCACGTCCTCGGCCTGCGCGAACTCCTCCTTCCGGTCCGTCGCCGCCAGCTGCCAGGAGGCGGCCTCCAGCCATTTGGTCACATCGGTGTCGAGGAAGGGCAGCTCGCCCCGGTACTCGCCGGCCGCCGTTCCGGCGGCCAGCCGGAGGTTGTGCAGATTGCCCACGGAGTCCAGCAGGCCCGGGCCCTGGGGGATGCTCACCTCGGCGTTGACGCGTCGGCGCTCGTGCCAGAACCCGCCGGTGACGCGGGCGGATCCGGCCGGCCGCAGCACGACCTGTGCCCGGTCGCCGAGCCGGACGGGACCCGGCCTGGGGGTGGAGGCGGGGACGGGGGCCGGCCCCGGGGACGGAGGAAGAGACATCGAGGTGCTCCCTGCGTAACGGGATTATCCAGGTCATTCATCCACATTCACGTACAGCCTGCTCTGCATCGTCGCGGCCTGCGAGGTGCGGGGATCCATGACGATGCGATGTACGGGGATCCATGGGGCGTGACGACACCGGTGACGGCGCGCCGGGACGGGAACGTGGATGTGTGGATGCGTCGCCGGCGGGCGTAGGGCGCTCTCCCGACCTGGGGAGGCGGGGGCCGTCCTGCTCGCGAGGTGCGCGTGAGCGGCCTTCGAGGTCCGCGTGAGCCGCCTGCGGGGTGGGTGTACAGCCTGCGGTCCCCCGACCGGAGCAGACCCGCCGAGCGGGTCACCCTGAGCGATGTGGCCGCCCTCGCGACCTCGCGGGAGACCGGGCAGCGTGTGCCGGAGCCTGCCGAGCAGCGGCGCGGGCCGGATCTCGGTGCCGGTTCCCAAGGTGTACGCCCTCGGCCGTCCCCGGACCCCGCGGGACCTGTCCGTCGTGGCGGACGACGAGGGCGGGGCCCACTCGCCGTCGAGCACCTGATCGCCACCGGTCGCACCCGGAACACCCATGTCACCGGCCCCGTACAACGCCGTACCGCCGCCGCGGTGCGTGCCGGACATGCCGTGCGGACACTGGAGGAGACGTGCTTCCCCTCGCCTCGGGCGCGTGCACTTCGGCGAGTGGAGCAAGGCGTGGGAGCGCCAGGCCGCCGGGACAGTGGGGCGCCCCACGACGGGTGCGGTACCGCACCGGAATTCGCCGCGTCCGCCGCCGCGCCGGACGGCGGAATCCCCCGGTCGCGGCTTCTCGGTGCCAGGGGCGCTTTGGCCGGATATTGTGGGTGGTGCTTACGGAGCGCGACCCGACGGCTGCGAGGTGAGCAACGATGGCACGCCGCGACAAGGCTGTTCTGGAGTCGCCCCACGCCCACGAGCCCGCGACCGGTCTGGCCACGGCAACGGTGAGCCGACAGGGCATCGTGACGAGCTGGAGCGACGGCGCACAGCGTCTGCTGGGCCGTCTTGCCACAGACGTCGTGGGGCGCGTCGTCACCGAGCTGCTCGCCGCGGACCCCTCCGACGAGGCCTGGGCGGCCCTGGCCGGGGCTGAGGCCTGGAGCGGGCCGGCCGCCATCCGCCATCGGGACGGCAGCCGACTCGTTCTCGGCCTGCGCGCCTCCCCGTCGCTGGACGGCGAGGGCAGGACCGACGGGTTCGTCGTGGCCTTCGCACCGGAGCCGACCAGGAACGGGGACGAAGGCGGAGGCGGAGGCGGAGACAAGGACGGGGGCGGGGACGGGGACGACCAAGGGATGCTGGAGCGGTCGTACACCCAGGCCTCGGTCGCCCTGGCAACGTTCGACGACCAGCTGCGATACCAGTGGCTCAACGACATCGCGTGCGAGATGCTGGGCGCCACCTCGGCACAGTTGCGCGGACGGCGGTATCCGGCCACCGTCTCCGACAGTGCCTCCACCCGGGGATTCCTGCGGCACCTGCGCCAGGTGGTCGAGACCGGGACACCGACGAGTTACGACAGCCACTTCGGCGGTCGTGCCTGGAACAGCAAGATGTGGCCGGTCAAGGACGCTTCGGGCCGGGTACGCGGCATCAGCACCGCGTCGTTCGACAACAGCGCACAGCACTGGGCCCAGCAGCGGCTGGCTCTGCTGAACGAGGCCGGCACACGCATCGGCACCACCCTGGACGTGGTGCGCACCGCCCAGGAACTGACCGAGCTGGTCGTGCCGCGGCTCGCCGACTTCGTCAGCGTGGACCTGCTCGACTCGGTCCTCCAGGGGGAGGAACCGACCGCGGAGCCCATCGACGCCGAC
>Ga0307512_10006308_pt1 | contig 12038 bp, 9 predicted proteins | sample 14_EM_MG_FD_200267 | JGI IMG/M metagenome (GOLD analysis project Ga0307512, IMG submission 200267) | Populus trichocarpa ectomycorrhiza microbial communities from riparian zone in the Pacific Northwest, United States - 14_EM | ecosystem: Host-associated > Plants > Roots > Unclassified | place... | reverse complement strand
ATGGATGGATCCGCTGGATCCGCCGCCGCCGCCATCTCGGGCCACCTATCTAGAGAGAGATATTCCACAACTACACGCACGCACGCGCACATGCAGCCAAACATCAACGCCAACAACATCGCGATGCCTGGTGACCACGCCGCTTTCGTCAAGTCGTTCTTCCTCGCGAGCGACAATCCGACGGACCATGTTGGATACGCCGAGAATTTCACTGCCGATGCCATCTTGAAGATGGGCCTCAAGACCGCCGTCGGCAAAGACCGTAAGGCCAGCCTGGACTGTGTGCCCCGGGAGGTCTCCGGGCAAAAGTTGACGGCCACCCAGAGATCCTGGCGTTGAGAGCGGCCGTGTGGGCGGCCGTGTCCTCACGTCGCCACGTCGTGACGGCACTCTACCCATCCGCCGCCGGCGCCGACGAGGATGCGGTAATGATGTTTGGCCACGTCGACTACACACTCAAGACCGGACGGTCGCTAACGACCGAGTGGGCCTCCCGCATGGTGTTTGATGAGTCAGGAGAGAAATTGAAGTTCTACCAGGTATATCTGGATGCGAGTCCTATGATTGTGGCTCTCGGGAAGCGGATCGAGGCAGACGAAGCTGGTGACGTGAGGGTTGTGTAATGAAATTTATACACTCGATGACGACCCTGGTGGTAAAGATGATGTAGATGGGCTTGATGGCTGTTCTGTCACAGTATTCTCTCTAGCCATTCCAGTGTATGTACATACGGTCAGGAGATGGCAAGTGCAGTTAACTGAAGTATGTGATGTCACTGAAGTGTGGCTTTCGGCTGTCGAATTTGGTGTCGCCACCTTTTGTGACCATCCGTGCCACAAATCTTAGCGAACGTGACCTTACCATGTGGATACTGTGAGAAACGGGATGCTTCGACAGCTCGAGAGAAGTGTCTTTAGTTACCAGCCTCGCTCGCTTCGCTTCGAGTCCTGATATCCAACAGGCGGAATCCACTAGGCGGACCTTGCCCACGCAATTATCCAGTGACTTCTGCATAGATAGGGTGTTTTGTCTTCAGCGTTTCGCAGCCGTACATATGCATACGGGGGAGGAGAATGTACATGCCCAAAGATTCTTGCCTATGTATCAGAATTGACCTAACCCCTGTATCTATTGAGATCCTTGCAAATATGTACTTTTTCTCGATTGATGATCGCACGGCACGCACCATCACATTTACCGAATCGACCGACCGATGTCATCTCTCCCCACAATCGCCACAGCCACAACCACCAGAGACTGCCGCTGTCAATCGCAGACCTATTCACAACACATTATCCAACTCCATATACAACTCCATCCACAAATGCAATCCTCGTCGTCAACTGTTCTAGATCCCGATGAGGCGAGGCGGGCCCGCCGGAGGGTTGCCGCCGACCAAAGGAAGCGGATAGCCAACGCTTGTCTCGCCTGCAAATCTCGGAAGCAGAAATGCGATGGCCAGAAGCCTTGCAACATCTGCAGCAGGAGAGGTGCCGAGTGCATCTACATCGAGCAACCTCCAAGGAATCTGAAGCGGCGACGCGAGAGTGTTCGGACAAGCGACGGTCCGAGCGAGCATGCCAGTGTGCGGTCGACACGATCGCCGTGTTCGCCAGGCCAGAACACGCAAATCGGGGTCAGCCCCAACGATAACAGCGGTAGCCCCAACCCTGGCAATGGCGACGGCACAAGCACTCTGTGCATTGGCACTCACTGCCCACCGCCAATGCCGACGATGGTGACGAACTCAGCTGAGGATTCGACGTCTTGTTCGGTGACGAGCTGTGCGGGAACCAGCGAGGGCACCGGGACCGGGACCGACACAGACGATGACAGAGTGGAGGCGCCTGTCAACCACAAGGCTCGCCTGCTCGCAGACCCCAGTGGTCGACTACGTACGGCTAGGCTTGAATGGTTGTGGACATGAGGCTGACATCGCCATAGTTTACATTGGAGAGACGGGATCCCTTTCGTTCCTTGCTCGGGTGCGGAAGACGGTGATGGACTCGCTCGGACATTCGTCATTCACCTCCGACTCGGCACAGAACTCGATCGTCGACCGACCGATGATCCCGCGGCTGCAATTCACGGCTGCGGGCCCGTTGACCCCTCCTCCAGGGGTGGCGGCGGTGTTGATAGAAATGTTCTTCGCGAACGTGAACTCCGTGAATTACGTGCTGGACCGCGAGGAGATGAACGATCTCGTTTCCGTCGTGTATGACGGTGGACTTCTGACGGCGACGGGCGCCAGAAGCCGGGATATCGCATTCATAAACGCGGTTTGTGCTGTGGGAACGTTCTTCGCCATTCAATCTGAAGAGATGGCCGGGGACGGGATGCGATACTTTGACGCGGCAAGGTCTGGGATGGAGGATGTATTTGAATCGGCAGACTTTTGGTCGGTCAGGCTGCTGCTCCTGTTTTCGTTGTACATGCAATACGCGTCGAAGCGGAATTCGTCGTGGACGTATATCGGTCTTGCCATCCGAGTAGCCGAATCTCTAGGCTTGCACCGAATATATTCGACAGAACTTCCCTTGGAGAAGCTCCGTGGCGACGAGAACTACTATCGACGGCGAAGGCTCGTGTTCTGGACGCTCTATTCCCTGGATCGATTCACAGGATGCTCCCTTGGACGGCCGCTAGCGATACAAGATGAAGACTGCAATGATCCCGTATTGTCGACGGTGCAAACGGACGACCCGTTGACTGATTGCCGGTGTTCTGCGGAACAGCTGGCTACCACGCACCAGATTCATAGACTTGCGGCCAAGGTTCGACTCCACGTCATAATCGGCCACATCGTCAAACTCGTCTACTTAAAGAGAATGATTTCACGAGATGTTGCCGAAAAGTTAAGTGCGGAATTGAAGACATGGTGGAATTCTCTGCCAGCTTGCGCTTCACTGGACAACGGAACCGATGCTGCGGCCGTGCAGCTACACATGGCCTACCTACATGCTGTCATTCTATTGACCCGGCCCTTCTTGCAACGGGTCGTTGAGGCCTCGACTGAAGAGATTACGGGCGACGAGAACTGCCGGTGCAACAAGCGGAGAGCTTCGAACAAGTCAAGCGTCAAGCGAAAGATGTTGAGATATGCCTGGGCCTGTGTGCTAGTCGCGGAGAGGACTGTAGCTTTGGCTCATCGGATGCAGAGAGTAGGGAGTTTACAAAGAAACGACGCTGCGCTGATGTAATGCCCGATGGTCTATTATTTCTCAGTTCTTGCTAACCCATGGTTTTCCCGTGTAGTTACTATCTGTTCACTGCGGGATTGGTTTTGACATTCAGTGTCCTACCACAAGTCTTGTGCCCCCGTGACGGCTACGACAGTGAAGAGGACGCGCTCTCAAAGTACCGTAAACGAGCACCGCTACTGATAGCCCTTATGGGCGAATGCGCGAGTGTGGAAACCTGTACCGCGAAACGCTACCATAGCATCCTGATACGGTTCAACCAGGCATTGATCGAAGGTTACGAGCGGCGCCACCAGCAACAGCAAGCCCAGCGGACCAACACGCGTGGGCTTAGCGATGTCGGAGAAGGGCCTGTGGAGCCGGATCTCCTAGATGAGCTACGATCCACCAGCAACGACTACTTCTCCGGTAGCTTCCGCAGTCGCTCAGTTTCGACCGAGCCAGCAACCCAGGAGAGCGTGGCCGCCCACACCCTGGTCTCTGTGGCATCAAACGGCCAGCACGACCACCACAGTCAGATCATCCCTTCTTATATCGACTCTAAAGGATTCATGGGACCCAGCATGACACCCGGGATGACGGGGCAATTCGATCTGGGTGGCGAAACACTGGTTAAGCCGGCCACGAATATGTACGGGGTCGGCATGGCGGATTTTTTCAATCCTTTTGGGTGGATGGATCCTGGTGGTGACGGTGGGGGTTATGCTGAAGCTCAGGCGGTCCCGTGGGAGTTCTCCTGGGACGGTCCGCCGAGCAATTTCTTTATGAGTGCGCAGACCGAGATGGAGATGCTTCCTCCGCATGGTTAGGAGACTGCAACTCAATGACAAAAGACGTACAACCTTTGGGAAGGGGTCAGGGATGCGGAAGGGGCAGCAGGCAAAAAGCAATTGGCTTGGTAATTTTTAGGGAGTTGGGCATTGTTGTTTTGTCTTTCGTCTATTCCTTGTACATACGGTATAGGTAGGATGTATGTACACAGCTTGAAAAGTTATCTGCCTGCATTGCACGTATGAAACAGACAGACGCGGCTAGGTATCGGGTAAGTACTGGTACATCTCTAAAAAAGTGCTAGGCTTATATCTAGTCAGCCGGGAAAAATTAGCGTTTATAAATGGGCCAGCCAGTTACATAAGAAGTACCTAGGTATGTACTAGTACATATATCAACTGGTCGGCCTGTTGGCCGGCAGGCGTGCTATTCAGATAACACTGGTTTTCGTCGGCAGACCGGACAGCCCAACGGAATTTGTAGAGTAAGAAAAAAACCTTGAAGTGAGAAGCCGATTCCACAACCCCTCGACCCCCTGTTCGTGACCATCACTACTATCTTACCTCATCGCCTATCCCCCAACACTCCCAATATTGCGGACACATCTACCACCACCTCACTATCGCCCTAGCGCGCCGTCGCCTTTCTCTCAGAGGGGCACAAATATGCCGCCGCCAGACCACCCCCCCCAACAACAATGGAGGGCCCGTTCATTGCTCTATTTATTGCTGCAACTGTTCAGGGGCTGTGGCAACAGAGGCCTGGGCTTCAGTAGGAAAATTCACATCTACTAGTTACATGATATACTATGACGCTCTCCACTGCGTTTACTGTAGAGCTGCGGCCGCAGTTGTTCCATATGTATCCAAAGTTTTCGGACTCACTTGCCTTCCGGGGAAACCACTCCGATTTTTCGGGTAGACTGATATTTCTTTCTACTTGCTGGCTAGTCTGGTCTACCCTCAAACTAGCCCCCGGTCGGCAGGCAATAGATACAGGTATATAGATATATAGTCACTTTACTCTATAAACAGACTAATTTGTGTGACAGGCAGAACATACCTGGTATGTGGAAAAAAAGGAAAAAAAGACTCATCAACTCGACGTCTTCTCCATCCACCACTCAGGCCTGTCGTATCCGTTAGGCCTACTCGTCTCATTGAATCCGTTCCACGTCTTCGACATCTTAACCACTGGTTTGACGATCTTGATCTTGCCGCCGAAGCCGGGGCAATCGATCTCTTGCAGGTAGGTGTCCTCGTCATCCCAGTACCACGGCGCCACCTTTCGCAACCCCTTGAGCGCCGTCTTGCCGATGTGGTCGACGGAGTCGTAGTATCGGAGCTGTGCGAAGTCCTCGAGCTGATTCGCGACGAGGTTCTGCCAGATTGCGCTGGAGTACGGGCCCAGCGACATCAGGTACATATCGTACTGGACCAGACTCACCTTACCCCACCACGAGCCTCCCTCTGTAGCACGGCGGTAGATGCCGGTCAGCGCGGCAATGGCTCCCATGCAGCCGGTGCTAGAGGTTTCTGTTAGCTTTGGTGGGGCTAGGATGGGGTGGGGTGTGCACTTACCCATAGTCACTCATAGGGAATGGTGGGATGATGGGTTCGTCGCGGCCCATGGCGCGGCCCTGTGCCCACGCTAGTCCGCTCACGCAGTCCGCGATCTGCTGCCAGCCAGCGCGGTGCGCCAGTGGCGCATCGTACCCAAAGCAGTTTTCGATGACGTTGACGTAACCCTTTCCGCGCTTCGCGGCGAGCTCCTTCAAGGCGGAGGGGCCGTATCCCAGCCTCTCGATGGCGCCGGGGCGGTACCCGTCGACGACCACGTCGGCGGTCGCGAGGAGCTCCTCGAAGACCCGCCGGCCTTCCGCGGTCTTCAGGTCAAGCTCGGCCGCATGCTTGCCGACGTTTCCGTCCACCTGGAAGAAAGGGACATCGGGGCCTGTGGGTGCCGTGATCTTGAGGACTTCGGCACCGTACTCGGCAAGGATCCGGGTTACGGTTGGACCTGCGACGATGCGGCAGAGCTCCAGGACACGGATGCCGCTGAGGATCTGCGGCCGGCCATTGGACGCCGGGTTGACGGTGGCGCTGGAGGGGAAGGGGGCGGGCGGTGTCGTGGTCTCGAAGGACTCGACTTGCCAGTACGGCTGCTTCTGCAGGATCTGACCGTGCGGAGATGCTAGGAACTCGTCTCGTTCGATGGCGTAGATACCGGCCAGGTTTCGCTCGTTGTTCCGTTCCTCGAGTTCCTCGACCGTGTACTTGGCTACGGCGTCACCGATGTATTCCAGGATCTCGGGATACTCCTCGTCGGTGAAATCCTCGCGATGAGACGGGAGTCCGATCATCTCCAGTGCCGGCGAGGCAATGAGAGATCCATGGATGTGGTAGTAACCGCTATCCTTGGTCTTGTACAGGTTGGCCGACAACCGACGGTAGATATTGCTCTGCGCCCGATTGAAGTCGGTGTCCCGAAGGCGGGACCGCACCTCTTTATCCAGCTTTGTGAGTCCATCTACAGAAGCAAGATAGGCCTGTTTCTCCAATATCAATCTCTGTGTGTTGCTGAAAAAAAGGACCAGACGTAGAAGTCTACCACTCACCTGGAACAAGAAGGCCGCTGCCTGCTCCATGTTTACCTCGATGTCATCCTCCTGGAAGCCAAACCGCAGCTCTCCAATGGCTGCGGCCACACCGGCCTCGATAGCTTTGAGGGCCGCGGAGGCCTCAACCTCCTTCATGACACACGGTAGAAACACCTGGTCCCGGCCCGTGAATCTAGTCTTCTGGGCATAGTCGATAGCTGCTTGAGGAAGAGGCAGTGTACGGCCATCTAGCTGCGCAAAGAGCTCGCTCAATGCGACCTGTGCGCCGGTGACGGTAGAGTACTTGCTCATGGCGGACTTCGGGGTGTATGGGCCATACGGTGGTCCGGGAAACGACTGTACGGGCATAGATGCGATCATAAAACGTGAAGAAGAGCTCTCCGAGGCGTTCAGGCTAGGTCCAGCGAGTGTGTTCAGCAACAGGGACGCCGGTGGGTTTGTACCGAGCAAGATACAGTAGTGCGAGGAGGACGAACGAGGAGACCGGCCGAGCTATATCATGCTGACAATTTTAAGTTTTCTCGTTCCACATTCGCCCATCCGCGACAACTTGCAGGCAATCCGGCTGCCATTGTGTAACTTGGTTGGGAAGATCGTGCGAAAGATATCGGATGGGTGCACTTTCACCGCAGCCAGATATGATAGGTCAATCACTGTTGATGGATAGTTCGGGCCTTCTAGCCGAAACTCCTTCTAGGGGGAAGGGGCCCGGGCCAGCTGGAGGTTGGTGGGGTGGTTGGCACTGAACACACATCCGACGCAGCACATGCGCAGAAGTCCGACGATGATGACGCTTGCTGGGCAAGCGGGCGCGTTCGGTCGGCGAGTTCTGGACCCTGCCCCTGCGCGAGCTGCCACCCGACGGGGCAGAACGACGGATGAGGAACCTCTTCTTGTTCTTCGGATTCTTCACTGGAGGAGACTGTTAGTTGGGCCACGTGGGGTGGAGGAAGAGTTGGACTTACATATTCCGCACCGCCTCTTGCGCTAGGCTTACGGGCGGCGATTACTGACCGTGGAGTATCTTAGATTTCGGACCGAGCATCAAATCGAGCTCACGGATAAGCGGAAGTGCCTGCGGGTAGGTCCCGCGGGTGATTTGGTGTCGCTGCCTTGTGGTGGTTGGGGTGTCCGGCAGTTGGCGCAGTACGTTATACAAAACTGGATTCCCTCCGTTGCCCGGACAAGGCTCTCTTGTTCACTTCGTCTCCATTTATTAGATACCCATATCCGTTCCGCTTCTTCCTTTCACTCCTATCTTTATCTCCATTGTCCCTACATACGCCGCCCCACGGACTCCGCGCTGTACATAGTACGGCCCCACTTCCCTCGAAGATGCTTACCGCCGGCGCTCCGAAGACGGAGGAGGTGCAGATATCCAACTGCGATGTCCTGATCGTGGGAGCTGGCCCCGCTGGGTAGGTCGTCTGCAACCGGGTGATGGAGGCCGTTTGGGCTTGCGTTCGCATGGAACGACGCTCGATTCTGATCTCCATATCGAGCCGCTTAGATACATGGCAGCGGCATGGCTTGCGCGGCATAAGGGCGTGAAGGTGCGCATAGTCGAGAAGCGCGACGGCAAGATCCTCGCCGGTCAGGCCGACGGTCTGCAGTGCCGCACTTTGGAGGTTCTTCAGAGTTTCGGCTTTGCGGACCGAGCCTGGAAGGACGCCAACCATATGCTGGAGGTAAGAATATCGAATCCCCCCCCCAAATCGTGATGGCGCCAATGAGCTGACTCGTCATCACCAGATTTGCTTCTGGAACCCTGATGAGTCCGGACAGGGAGTAGTGCGGACCGGCCGCATTCCTGACATGATTCCCGGGCTTTCGCGGTTCCAGCAGATCGTCCTGCACCAGGGTTGGGTCGAGGGCTACTTCAGAGATAATTTGAAGAAGTATGGAGGCGCAGAGGTCGAGTTCAGCACCATGCCGGGGTCGATGGGAATCGACGAATTGAAGGTTGACGACAACGATGCCTATCCGGTCAGGGTCGTCCTGCGCCACCTCAAGGAGGGTGCCAGCGCTCCCGAGCAGTTCGGCCACAAGGTCCTCAACGAACTCTTCCGCTCCAACCTAGCCACCGACGCCGAGGAGGACAATGCTCTCGCCGAGGACGCGGCCAAGGAGGGCACCGAGATCGTCAACTGCAAGTACGTCCTCGGATGCGACGGCGCCCACTCTTGGGTCCGGAGACAGCTCGGCTTCGAGATGATCGGCGAGCACACGGACTACGTCTGGGGAGTCCTGGACGTTGTTCCGATAACCAACTTCCCCGATATCCGCAACCGATGTGCCATCCACAGCGCCGAGTCCGGTTCGGTGATGATCATCCCTCGTGAAGGCGCCCTCGTGCGCTTCTACATCCAGCTCTCCGAGATCGAGCGCGACGCCGACGGCCGTGTCGACCGCTCTAAGATCACGCCCGGGATGATCCTTAAGGCGTGTCAGAAGATCATGGCGCCCTACACCGTCACCTACGAGGAGATCCAGTGGTTCACCGCCTACCAGATCGGCCAACGCATCGTCGACGATTTCTCGAGCCACAACCGTGTCTTCATCACCGGTGACGCTGCCCACACGCACTCGCCCAAGGCTGGCCAGGGTATGAACACGTCCATGATGGACACCTACAACTTGGCATGGAAGGTCGGTTCCGTTTGCCAGGGCATCCTCGACCGCTCCGCTCTCAGCACCTACGGTTACGAGCGCTCCGCCGTCGCCCGCGACCTGATCAACTTCGACCGCGAGTTCGCCAAGATGTTCTCAGGCAAGCCCGCCAAGGACGCCGCCGACGAGGCTGGCGTCTCGCTAGAGGAGTTCAAGAAGGTCTTTGAGCAGTCGCACCTCTTCGCCTCGGGCGTGTCAATCGACTACAAGTCCAGCAACCTGATCGCCAAGGCCGCTCCGGAGCAGGCGGACCCGCACAACCCCGTCCAGCCGGCGGTGGTGAAGTCCAAGCAGCATCTCGCCACGGGCATCCCGGTAGGCCAGCGCTTCAACTCCTTCCAGGTGATGAACCAGGCCGACGCGCGGCCGTGGCAGCTCCAGGATCTGATGAAGTCGGACTCGCGATGGCGCGTGACGGTCTTCGCCGGCGACGTCCGCGACGCCGAGCAGAAGGCGCGCATCGAGAAGCTGGCCGCGCACCTAGACAAGCCCGACTCGCTCATCCACAGGTACACGCCCGCCGACCGCAAACGCGATGGCGTCTTCCACGTGCTGACGGTGCACTCGGCCCCGCGGGTCGAGGTCGAGCTCCACGATTTCCCGGCTGCGCTCCGCCCGGAGCACGACTACTGGTCCGTCTACGTCGACGACATGTCGCACCACGAGGGACACGGCCACGCGTACGAGAACTATGGCGTCGACGCCAGGCGCGGCTGCATCGTCGTCTCGCGGCCCGACCAGTACGTTGCGCTCGTGTGCGAGCTCGAGGACACCGACCTCATCGAGAAATTCTTTGCTGCGTGCATGGTGCCGCAGAAGAAGTAGGCTTTGGGTCTTTTTTTTTCTCGCTCGTCTCGATTGCTCCCGTACTTCCGCCCCTTTCTTCCGTCCGTTGTGTGTGGGTTTTACCGTCTGGGATTATGGGTTTCTGGATGCGCTTTTGGTTTTTGGGTTACCTACTCCGTACTTATCTGCTGGCCACTTGGATTTAGGGAGTTTGGATTTTTTAATTGTTTCCTGGATCTTTTCTGCCCCCCTGTTCGTAGGTACCTCCGTTGGATGGACTGTCCATTCCGTACTGTACGTAGGCCTTGGGGAAACCGTATACCATCCTCTCAGCAGCGGAGTGGTAACCAGAGTCGTGGGCGCTGTATCACTCGCGGATCGTCATGCAACCCCCGTTTTCCTCTCCGGGCGGGGGAAGCGGCGAGTGCGAGCCAGTGATCGCCGACGCTGCGCCGCCTCGACCACCGAGCACGGTTCCCTCCACCGTCCGCCGTACGCATGCGAGGGGTGGCTTTCCCAGCACGGCGGACACCAGTACCGTCGGGCAAGCTGTGGAACAGAGCACCCTGACTCCGACTCCGCAGGAACCTCTGGGAGGGTGCACGATCGTGCGTGCTCTAGCGTCACCGAACATCACACGCGAGCGGAGTTGCGCATAACGGCGTGTCGAGCGCAGCAAATGGCCAACAAGGGGCACGCTGCGCGGCTCTACTGGTTGAATATGGGGGTCGCTGCCTCGCTGGCCGATAGTAGGTGTACCTTGTACATACTACATGGAGGAAATCACAGGTGGTTATCTAGACAGGCTAGCGTGCCCAGACAAGGCTGAGACTTGTTATGTCTCAAGCCTTGTTGTTGGAAAACTCGGGGGGGACGCATCTCGCACTTCACCCCCTATTTTGCCGTCATAGCAAACAAGATGTCGAAGCCGATCCGAGGTAACAGCTCGAATCAGTTGTGATAATTAATCAATATGTACTGAATTAAATATGTAGGAGCCGATGTAACACCGCGCTGACGTGCCGCCCGCCATTAGCTGCTACCGGGCTCTACCGACAGCTATCGGACCCTCGTAAAGGCAGATCGAAAAGATCATTGAGGGGGGTGCCCTCATCAACCTGCTACGGGTGTTTATCGCCATACAGTGGCCAGAGCGATCGAGAGACGGAAGGAGGAAAGTGGTAGAGAGGAAAGAGGCGGAGGGGAACTGAGCAAGAGCAGTTCAAAAGAGGAAGAGATTACATTTGGCAGAACTCAGTGATGCCAAGTGTCTTTGATGCCTGCAAATGACCCGGCCCGATCCCGAAGCTCTCGAAAGCGGAGAAAATTCACCTGTGAGACGTACATAGCTACGAAATATGTACAGAGGATGCAACTGGTTGATCTCCGTCAGCCAGCAGTATTGAGTCATGTCAGTGACTCGACTGTTCTACGGGCTTTATACGAGCAGGGGCATTAAGCGTATCGCGAAGAGTTCAAGTTCATCCTTACAACTAAGAAACTTAGCTATATGGAAGGTGCCGAAGCCCAGAGGCATGGGTGCATGTCGGGTGGTTACATAGGATATCACTCGGACGGGGCTGTCAACTGTCAGCCTTGTCACGCGCGTGTCCGGATACCCGTGACTTCCTCTTGTACCAGCCGGCCGGATGTGGCTCGTCACTACGTATGTATCTACTCTATCTATGTATATAGACAGCACCCTTGTCGCGGCGAGAGCTGCACTGACGCCAACCACGCCATCCACACTAACCACCTAAGTACCTACGCGGGGCACGGCGAAAATTCCGGCGTGCTTCCTCGCTAAGTAAGCCGGGTTGCGGACGGAGAGGCGGTCACAGAGTATCACTCGTCGCTGCCGCGAGGACAGACGCGGAGCGGGGGCGCGGTAACTGCGGGCCCGCGCGGCCACAGCAGCGGAACAGCTGCCGCACGGCGGAGTGTCCCGAGTGTCGGCCCGTCCACCCGGCCATGCGCATCCGCTGAAACCA
>Ga0307512_10006307_pt1 | contig 12039 bp, 9 predicted proteins | sample 14_EM_MG_FD_200267 | JGI IMG/M metagenome (GOLD analysis project Ga0307512, IMG submission 200267) | Populus trichocarpa ectomycorrhiza microbial communities from riparian zone in the Pacific Northwest, United States - 14_EM | ecosystem: Host-associated > Plants > Roots > Unclassified | place... | reverse complement strand
GGAGCCCCGGATGATGTCGCTGGCGCCGTCGTGCACCTGGTACGGCCGGCCGAAGTAGAGCGGCTGGTCGGCGTCGTGGTTGTTGCCGTCGCTGAAGGTGTTGTGGTCAATCCACACGTGCGTTGCGGCGGTCAACGAGACGAGGTCGTAGAGCGAGTTCCAGTTGCCGGCGTCGCCGTCGGTGGGGTCCCACGCGGGGAAGCAGTCGGCCGAGTCGGTGAACTCGATGCCGCGCACGATCACATTGTCCACGGCGGACAGCACCATGCTGCCGTGCTCGAGCCGCGCGCCGTTGATGCCGATAATGGTCGTGTTGGAGCCGACATTGATCTTGATCTGGTCGCCCTGCCGCTTGGCGGACCGCACCCGCGCGTCCTCGAGCGGCCCGGTCGGCTTGCTGGTCCGCCCCCACACCGCCGGGTCGTAGGCGGCCAGGAAGGCGTCCAGGTTGTAGTCCGGGTCGGCGTAGTCTGCGCAGCTCAGTGGCTTGCCCGTGGCGTCGGTGCTGAGACTGAACCGGCCGCTCACGAAGACGATCTTCGGCGTGGCGTTCTTGCCGTTGTTCGCGGCGTCCCCGCCCAGCGCGGCGATGAGCTCGCTGCGGTTGTGCGCGACGGCGATGTGGGCGTCGTCGGCCGCCGCGCCGCCGGTGGTGCCGCCGTTCGCCGCCGCCCACCCGTCGTCGCTGGCCAACGGCTGCCGGGCAAGCCGCAGCGCCGCAGGCGAAACACCCGCCAATGAAACGCGAGCGGGGGAGGCGCCGGGCGGTCCTGCGATGGATCCGATCGCCGATGCGGGCGCGGCACCGATCGATCCGGCGACCGTCAGTGCGAGCGCGGCGGCCAGTCCGGTCAGGATCTTGGGGCGTTCGGGCATGTCTTGCTCCTCGAGCGTGGCGCAGGCAAGCGCTTTCCAGCGCCACGGTCCCACCGGCATTCGCGGTAGTCAATGGATTCGGATATGCAGGATGTTTGCAGTCCTCGCGCACGGCGATATCGCGCTGCGTAGTCGTCGGCGAAACCATGATTTTTCGGCGCGCGAGCCGGTGGATAACCGCAGACCACCGCCATGATCGCTACTTACTGCAAACAAAACCGCAGGGGAAAGCGCATTCCTGAAGTGCCTTAACACTTGTGTCAATCGATGCGATGGCTATCATTCCTCATGCAGGGCGAGTCCTCCGCCCGCTGGAACCCGGGCCGGCCGGTGACCGTGCGTCCGTCCTCCGCACGAGTCAACCTCGCGCTCCCCGGGAGTCCGCACATCGACGCGCTGTGTCCCGGCGCGCTTTCAGGAAGGCCACAGATGGACCCCGCTCTCCATCCCGTCCCGCTCCGGCGTCCGCGCCGAGCCGGGACCAGGCCGGCCCGGCGCCGCGGCCGCGCCCGGACCACGATCGCCGCGCTGGCCCTGGCCATCGGCACCGCCGCAGGCGGAATCGCCGGCGCCGGCCCGGCCGGAGCCACCGCCTCGGCCGGAATCGCCGCAGCGCCGGCCGGGGCCGCCAACGCGCAAGCCCTGGCCGCAAACGCACCGGGTGGAGTAGCCGCACCGGCCGCAGTTGCACAGGCGCCGGCCGGAGCCATGAACGCACCGGCCGGAGTTGCGGCACTGACTGGATCTGTCACGCGGGCCGGCGTTCAAGCCGCCGCCACGGCCGCGCTTGCCGCCGAAAGCACCCCCATCGGCTTCGGTGCCGGCACCACCGGTGGCGCCGCCGGCAGCACGGTCACGGTCACCTCCTACGCCCAACTGGTCGCCGAGGCCAAGTCGGCCGACCCGCGGATCATCAGGATCAGCGGGGTCATCCAGGGCGTGCAGGAGGCCATCTACGTCACGTCGAACAAGACGATTGTCGGCGTCGGCGGCAATTCCGGGCTGGTCAACGGTGGATTCTTCGTCAAGAAGGCGTCGAACGTCATCATCCGCAACCTGCGGATCTCCTATGCTCAGGCGCCGGTCGACCTCATTCAGATCCAGAAGTCCGATCACGTCTGGGTCGACCATAATGAGCTGTTCAACGACACCACGCACGACAAAGACTATTATGACGGGCTGCTCGACATCAATCACGGCTCGGACCTGATCACCGTTTCCTGGAACCGCCTGCACGACCACTTCAAGGGCTCGCTGGTCGGGCACAGCGACAAGAACGCGGCCGAGGACACCGGGAAGCTGAAAGTCACCTACAGCCACAACTGGTTCGAGGGTGTGCAGGCCCGGCTGCCGCGTCTGCGGTTCGGCACCGTGCATGTCTACAACAACTTCTTCAGCAACGCCGTGACCAGCGGGATCCACTGCCTGATGGGCGCGCAGTGCCTGGTGCAGAACAACGTCTTCCGCAACGTCAACCTGCCGATCTGGACCACCGAGGACAGCCCGGTCGACGGTTTCGCGGTGCAGAACGGCAACGACTTCGGCGGCGCTACCCCGGTCATCACCCAGGTCGGCACGTTCAGCACGCCGCCCTATTCCGTGACTATGGAACCGGCCTCGGCCGTCGAATCGAGCGTCAAATCCGGCGCCGGGACCGGCAAAGTCGGCTGATTTCAAACTGAATGAACGCGGGCCAACAGGTGGCTGCCGCATGCCCTGGAACGGCTCATTTAAGAGCAAATTACACATTGACATCGTACGATGGAAGTGTCTAGCTTTTTGTCCGGCGTATTTGAATTTCGATGCAGAAGTGAGGTCCGGAGTAATGCTGAAACGGCTAGGAAGGCTCACCAGAACCCGGGGCGCCTGGTACACGGCCGGCTTGGTTGCCGCGCTTTCGGTCGCCGCCGTCGTCCCCGTCACCTCCGCCTCGGCCACCACCGTGCCGGGCAACACCGGTTCGATCGCGCTGGGCGCCACGAAGGTTGTCTCCGGCACCTTCGACGGCGGGATGAAGCGCTACTACGGCACCGGCGACCTCGGCAGCGGCGGCCAGTCCGAGGGTCAGGATCCGCTGTTCGACCTGCCCAACGGCGGCACGCTGAAGAATGTCATCCTGGGCTCCCCGGCCGCCGACGGCGTGCACTGCGAGGCCACCTGCACGCTGCAGAACGTCTGGTGGGAGGACGTGGGCGAGGATGCCGCCACGTTCAGGCCGTCCTCGGCGTCCGCAACGATGACCGTGCTCGGCGGCGGTGCCTTGCACGCCAGTGACAAGGTGTTCCAGCACAACGGCCCCGGCGGCACGTTCGTGATCGACGGCTTCCAGGTGCAGGACTTCGGCAAGCTGTACCGCTCGTGCGGCAATTGCACGTCCGGCCAGGGCAAGCGCACCGTCGTCATCCGCAACGTCACGGCCACCTACAAGGGCGGCGTGCTGGCCGGGATCAACACCAACTACGGCGACAGTGCCACCTTCAGCAACGTCACGATCATCGGCGACTCGAGCAAGAAGATCGTGATCTGCCAGAAGTACATCGGCAACTCCACCGGCGCCGAGCCGCCCAAGAACGGCACCGGCGCGGACGGCACCTACTGCAAGTACAGCGCCTCCGACATCCACTACCAGTAACCAGACACGCGCCGCGCCGGTCGTGCCTCAGGCACGGCCGGCGCCGCTGTGCGGGCCTTGGGCTGGTGGTGGCGCGGTGTGGGTCGCGGGCTGGTGGTGGCGCGGTGCGGGTCGCAGGCTGGCGGTGGCGCTATGAGGGTCGCAGGCTGGCGGTGGCGCTATGAGGGTCGCGGGCCGACGGTGCCGCGGTGTAGGTCGCGGGCTGACAGCGTCGCTATGAGGGTCGCAGGCTGGTGGTAGCGCGGTGCGGGGTCGCAGGCTGGCGGTGCCCGCTGTGCAGGCCCCGGGCTGGCAACGCCGCTATGAGGGTCTCGGGCTGAGGGCACCGTTGTGCGGCCCCGAGCTGACAGCCCCGCTATGCAGGCCCAGTGCTGTCCCGGCGGACGAGCTCCGCGCCGATCCGCTCCACCCGTGGCTCGGTGCCCGCGTCGGCCAGCGCCAGCGCCATCGCCCGCGCCCCCATCTCGGCCAGCGGCAGCCGCACCGACGTGAGCGTCGGCGTGACATCCCGGGCGATCGGCATGTCGTCGAAGCCGGTCACGCTGATCCGCCGGTCCGTTGAGCGCAGGCAGGCCAGGGCGCCGACGGCCATCGAGTCGTTGAGCGCGGCGATCGCGGTCAACTGCGGATGGGCCTCGAGCAGCCGGCCGGCCGCCTCGGCTCCGCTGTCCCGGTCGAAATCGGCGTACACGATCCGCCGGGCCGGCAGTTTGACCCGGTGTTTGCGGGCGGCGCGGCGCAGGCCGGCGAGCCGGTCGGTGGTCGTGGTCAGGAACCGGGGGCCGGCGATCACCCCGATCTCGGTGTGCCCGAGGGAGAACAGATGGTCGCCGGCGAGGAAGCCGCCCTCCTCGTTGTCGGGCACCACGGCGTCGCCCGCGTGCTCGTGCCGGCCGATCACCGCCACCCGGCCGCCGGTCCGCTCGTAGACGTCCAGCTTGGCGCCGACCCGCGCGGCGTACGCGTCGTTGTGGTATCCCGACCCGGCCAGGATGATCGCGGCGGCCTGGTGGGCGTGCAGCACCTCGATGTACTCCAGCTCCCGGTCCGGGTCACGGTACGTGTTGCAGATGATCACGAGCCGGCCGTGCTGGGTGGCGACCCGCTGCAGCCCGCGGGTGATCTCGGCGAAATACGGGTCGGAGACGTCGTGCACGATGACCCCGACGATGCTGCGGTGTGAGCGGGCCAGCATCTGCGCCTGGGCGTTCGGCACGTACTGCAGCTCGGCGACCGCGGCCAGCACCCGCTCCCGGAGGGCGGCGGCGACCGGCTTGGGGCTGCCGTTGATGATGCGCGACGCGGTCGCGGTGGAGACACCCGCACGACGGGCGACGTCTGCCAACGTGGACATGGCTGTCGTCCTTCTCGGGATGGGTCGCTCGGCGGCGCGGTCGCCCGCGAGGATACCGCCCGCCGCACCGGCCGCTGCGGCAAACCCGGGGCCTCCTGTGGGAAACCCGGCCTTGCCTGCCGCCTGGCGCCCCAGTAGTTTCTGGGAAAGCGCTTACCTCCCTAACTGCTGGTACGCCGCTGCCGCCGAGAGGATATGCAAGCATGACGAGAACGACCGTGGGAATCGTGCTCAACGGGGTGACCGGCCGGATGGGCCTGCGGCAGCACCTCGTCCGGTCGCTGCTCGCCATCCGCCGGGAGGGCGGGTTGCCGCTGGCCGACGGCTCCCGGCTCTGGCCCCATCCGGTGCTGGTCGGGCGCAGCGAGGCCAAGCTGCGCGCCGTCGCCGAGGAGCACGGCCTGAGCGACTGGACCACCGACCTGAGCGCCGCGCTGGCCCGGCCGGACGTGCAGATCTACTTCGACGCCCAGGTCACCTCCGCGCGCAGCAAGGCGCTGCGGATGGCGATCGAGGCGGGCAAGCACGTGTACACCGAGAAGCCCATCGCCGAGGACCTCACTGCCGCGGTCGAGCTGGCCGAGCTCGCCGACAACGCCGGCATCAAGCACGGCGTCGTACAGGACAAGCTGTTCCTGCCCGGCCTGCGCAAGCTCGACCGGCTGGTGCGCAGCGGGTTCTTCGGCCGGATTCTCTCCATTCGAGGGGAATTCGGCTACTGGGTTTTCGAGGGCGACTGGCAGGCGGCGCAGCGGCCGTCCTGGAACTACCGGTCGGCCGACGGCGGCGGCATCACGGCCGACATGTTCCCGCACTGGCACTACGTACTCGAGCAGATCTTCGGCCCGGTGACGGCGGTGACCGCGCGGGTGGCGACGCACATCGAGCAGCGCTGGGACGAGGACGGCGAGCCCTACGACGCGACGGCCGACGACGCGGCGTACGGGCTGTTCGAGGTGGCCGGCCCCGACTCGACCATCATCGCGGCGATCAACTCCTCCTGGGCCGTGCGGGTGAACCGCGACGAACTGGTCGAGTTCCAGGTCGACGGCACCCACGGCAGCGCGGTCGCCGGGCTGCACCACTGCCGCATCCAGCCACGCGCCGCCACCCCGAAACCGGTCTGGAACCCGGACCTCGCGACCAGCGACCGATTCCGCGAGCAGTGGCAGGAAGTGCCCGACAACGCGGAGTTCGACAACGGCTTCAAGGCCCAGTGGGAGCTGTTCCTGCGGCACGTCGTCGAGGGCGTGCCGTACACCTGGGATCTGTGGGCCGGCGCCCGCGGGGTCCAGCTCGCCGAGCTCGGGCTGCGCTCCTCGCGCGAGGGCCGCCGCCTCGAGGTGCCGGAGCTGCGCCGGTGACCGCCACCATCCTGCTGCCGGACGGGCCGTTCACCTTCACCGGCACCGGCGCCGAGTACGTCACGCCGGGACCGCAGTTCGTCTCCCGGACCGCGTACGCGGCCGCGCCGGTGGTCGCCGACCCGCTCGGTGAGAACGTGCCCGGCGCGCCGGCCGTCGTCGACTGGGAGGCGACGCTGCGGCTGCGGCGGCAGCTCTGGTCGCACGGCTTCGGGGTCGCCGAGGCGATGGACACCGCGCAGCGGGGGATGGGCCTGGACTACCCGAGCACCCGGGAGCTGATCCGGCGTACCGCCGCGGAGGCCCGCCGGGACGGGCACGGCCTGGTCGCCGGCGTCGCCACCGACCAGCTGCCGGCCGGGCCGGCCGGCCTCGACGACGTCCGCAAGGCGTACGCCGAGCAACTGCACGACGTCCAGGAGACCGGCGCGACACCCGTGCTCATGTGCAGCCGGCACCTGGCCGCGGCGGCCCGCTCGGCCGACGACTACCTGGCCGTCTACGGCGAGTTGCTGAGCCAGGCCGACCAGCCGGTGATCCTGCACTGGCTGGGCGAGTCGTTCGACCCGGCGCTGGCCGGCTACTGGGGCAGCACCGACATCGCCACCGCGACCGACACCGTAGTCGCGCTGATCGAGGCGCACCGCTCCCGGGTCGCCGGGATCAAGGTGTCGCTGCTCGACGCGGCGATGGAGATCGGCCTGCGCCGGCGGCTGCCGGCCGGGGTGCGGATGTACACCGGCGACGACTTCCACTACCCGGAGCTGATCAAGGGTGACGAGCACGGCTTCTCGCACGCCCTGCTGGGCGTCTTCGCGGTGATCGCGCCGAGCGCCGGTGCCGCCTTGCGAGCGTTGGACAACGGCGACTTCGCGGCGTACGACCGGATCCTCGCGCCGACCGTGCCGCTGGCCCGGCACACCTTCGCCGCGCCGACCTATTACTACAAGACCGGCATCACGTTCCTCAACTGGATCGCCGGGCACCAGGACCACTTCACGATGGTGGGCGGGCTGCAGAGCGGGCGGTCGCCGCGGCACCTCGCCGAGCTGCTGCGCCGCGCCGACGCGGCCGGTGTGCTGCCCGACGCCGAGCTGGCCGCGCACCGGGCGCGGGCCTGGCTGACCACGGTGGGGCTGGGCCGATGAGGGACCGGTTCGCACTCAACCAGGCCACCACCAAGCACTGGCCGCTCGACGAGTTGGTGCCCGGCTGCGCCGAGGCCGGGGTCCGGGCGGTCGGCCTCTGGCGGGAGGACGTTCAGGAGTACGGCCTGCAGAAGGCGGCCGGGCTCGTCCGCGACGCCGGGCTCGCGGTCAGTTCGCTGTGCCGGGGCGGTTTCTTCGACAAGCCCGATTGGTACGACGAGAACCGCCGGGCCCTCGACGAGGCGGCCGAGCTGGGCGCACCGTGCCTGGTGCTGGTCTCCGGCGGCCTGGGCGACGGCAGCCGGGACATCGACGCCGCCCGCGCGCACGTCGGGGCGGCCCTCGGTCAGCTCGTGCCGCACGCCGAGCAGGTGGGGGTGCGGCTGGCCATCGAGGCGCTGCACCCGATGTTCTGCTCCGACCGCTGCGTGGTGTCGAGCCTCGGCCAGGCGCTCGACCTGGCGGCGCCGTACCCGGCCGCCGCGGTGGGCGTCGCGATCGACACGTACCACCTGTGGTGGGATGACCAGGTGTGGACGCAGATCGAGCGGGCCGGCCGCGAAGGGCGGATCGCCAGCTTCCAGGTCGCGGACTGGCTGACGCCGCTGCCGGAGGGCGTCCTGCTGGGCCGGGGCCTGCCCGGCACGGGGTGCATCGAGCTGCGCCGGTTCGCCGAGGCGGTGGCGGCGACCGGCTACGACGGCTTCGTCGAGGTGGAGGTGTTCCACGCCGACGTCTGGGCCCGGCCGGGCGCCGAGGTGCTGGCCGACGCCATCGCGGGCTTCCAGGCCCACGTGGTGCCGGGGCGGCCGTGATGCGGCTGCGGGTCGGCGACGTCGAGGTGGCGTCCTACGAGGCGGAGCCCGAGCTGGACGTCCGGGTGGGCCCGCGGCCGTACCTGCACCCGGTGCGCACCCTCGGCGGCGTCCCGGTCACCGACACCCTGCCGCAGGACCATCCGTGGCATCTGGGCGTCTCGGTGGCGATGGCCGACGTCAACGACGTCAACCTCTGGGGCGGCCGCACGTACGTGCGGGACGTGGGCTACACCTGGCGGGACGATCACGGGCGGATCGTGCACACCGGCTGGCTGCCGGCCGCCGACGGCTTCGCCGAGGAGCTCACCTGGCTCGGCCCCAGGGGCGACACCCTGCTGACCGAACGCCGGACCGTCGCCGCGGCGCCGGCGCCGGAGGGCTGGCAACTGTCGTTCGGGTACGCCCTGACCGCGGCCGGCGACGTGACGCTGGGCAGCCCGGCCACGAACGGCCGGCCGGGCGGAGCCGGGTATGGCGGCTTCTTCTGGCGGGCGACGGCCGGCCCGGCGCACGCCTTCACCGAGCTCCAGGACGGCGAGGAGAAGGCCAACGGCAGCGCCGAGCCGTGGCTGGCGGTGACCGTGGCCGATGCGTACACGCTGGTGTTCCGGGGGTTGGCGGGCGAGGACCGCTGGTTCGTGCGGACCGGCGACTATGTCGGGGTGTGCGCGGCGCTGGCCTTCAGTGAGCCGCAGACCATCCCGGCCGGCGGCACCCTGGAGCGGCGGCTGAGCGTGCTGGTGGCCGACGGCGTGCTCACCCGCGACCGGATCCGGGCCGCGCTCAACGCGAGCTGAGCCCGGCGAGATAGCTGGACACCGCCGAAAGGTCGCCGGCGTCGGAGATCAGGGCGACATAGCCGTCGGGACGGATCAGCACGAGGGTGCGGTCGGCCGCGCCATAGGCGTCGGCAAGGTGGCCTTCGGTGTCGGCGATGTCGCCGGGGCCGGTCGGTCGTCCGACGACATGCAGAGTTCTGAGGTCGGCGGCTTCGACCGCGGGCGTGGCCCCGAAGCTCAGCAACGTGAAGCGCCCGCCGCGGGTCAGGTCGAACAGCCGGCGTTCGCCGTCCACCGTCGTCAGCTTGGTCGCGTCGGGGGCACGGTCGCCGGCGCGGAGCGCGGCGGTCTCGTCGCGGTCGTCGTGCGCCAAGGCGGAGCCGCGATAGCCCACGTCGAGCTGGATCGTGCTCGCATCGCGGCGGGTGGGGATGCCGTTGAGCTCGATCGCCTGCTGGAGGCGCGCGTTCGAGAGCGCGAGCACGCCGACCGCGACGGGTCGCCGCTCGGCCTCGTAGCTGTCGAGCAGCGCCGGCGAGGCATCGCCGTTGGCGACCGCCGCGAGCTTCCAGCCGAGGTTGTGCGCGTCCTGGATGCCGGTGTTCATCCCCTGGCCGCCGGCGGGCGAGTGGATGTGCGCCGCGTCGCCGGCCAGGAACACGCGACCCGCGCGATAGCGGTCGACGAGGCGGATGTTGGCGCGCCACAGCGACGACCACTGCGGCTCGTGGAGCCGGATGTCGGTGCGGCCGCTGCGCCGCTCGAGGATCGCCTGCATGTTGGCGAGGCTGAGCTCGCTCTCCTGCCCCGGCGCGATGCTGGCCTGGTATTGGAACGCGTTGGTCGAGGGTAGTGGGCAGAGGCTGAAGAAGCCCTCCGCATGTCGCCAGATGTGCCAGGCGCCGCGATCGAGGCCGTCGGCCTCGACATCGGCGACGATCATCCGCAGCGCCTCGAGGGTCTCGCCTTGGAAAGCGATACCGGCCTGCCTGCGGACGATGCTGTGGCCGCCGTCGCAGCCGACCAGCCAGCGTGCGGCGACCGTCTCGGCCCCGCCGCCCTTGAGGACCACAGCCGACACGGACTGATCCGACTGCTCGAAGCTGCCGAGCGCGGTGCCGAACTCGACCGCGCCGCCGAGCTCCGCCAGCCGCAGCCGCAGCGCTTCCTCGATCCGCCATTCGGGCGTGATCAGGCTCGCCGGATAAGGGATGTCGGGGCGATTCAGCAACGGCTCGGGCACGGTGCCGCCCCGCGTCACCTGGCCGTCGGGTGCGGTCGAATGCATCGGCATCGCCGTCCGGCCGTTGGCGAGCACGCGATCGACGATCCCCAGATCCTCGAACACCTCGAGGGAGCGCGGCTGGATGCCCTTGCCGCGCGATCCGGGCTGCGGGCCGGGAGCGGCCTCGATCAGGCGGAACGAGACGCCGCGGCGGGCGAGCTCGCAGGCCAGCGTCAGCCCGGTCGGGCCGGCCCCGACGATCAGCGTGTTCGGCGGCTTCGTGGTCTCGGTCATTTCATCCCCCCGTACAAGAAAGGAATCTCTTTCTAACCAAACTAGGGACCCTTGCCAAGAAAGGAAAGCCTTTCTATCGTGTGACGGTGGTTACCGAGGTGTCCAAACCCGTCCGCCGTCGCCGCCACGGCGAGCAGCTCGAGTCCGCGCTGCTCGTCGCCGGATGGGACGAACTGGTCGAGGTCGGATACGCCCGGCTGACGATGGAGTCGGTCGCCGTGCGCGCTCGCACCAGCGAGCCTGTGCTCTACCGCCGCTGGGCCAACAAGGACCAGCTCGTGCTCGCCGCGATGGAGCACCACCGCAAGGCCAACCCGGTCGCGGTCCCCGACACCGGCGCCTTGCGCGGCGACCTGCTCGCCTACCTGACGGCCGTGAGCGAAACCCTGGCCGGCTTCTACGCCATCGCCGCGGCTGCCGCCTTCTCGGGGCTGCTGGCCGACACCGGCCGCACCCCCGCGCAGGCCCGCGACCAGATCGTGGACGCCCAGCAGTTGCCGCGCGTCCGGGTCATCTACCAGCGCGCCCAGGACCGCGGTGAACTCGACCTCGCGCGCGTCCCGTCAGCCGTGCTGGCCATGCCGTTCGACCTGGTGCGACACGACATGCTGATGGACCTCAAGCCCGTCGAGCCCGCCCGTATCCAGTCGATCGTCGACGAGCTTTTCCTGCCCCTCGTCCGGAACTATCAGGAATAAGACGAAACGCCGGATTCGATCTCGATCGTGCGGGGCGGCGCCGCCCACTCGACGCCGAACTCCGACGGCAGGGCCGCCGCCCCGGCCGCCTGCCGCAGGACCGCGTTGATCCCCCGGATCACCCGGATCCGGCCGGGTCCCTCGCCGACCGAGATCACGTGCGCGTCGTCGACCAGCGTCGGCAGCGGCTGGCCGGGCCGGGTCAGCGCCGCCAGCACAGCGGTGAACGCGGCCGTGGCGTCCAGCGGGACCAGCAGCGCCACCCCGGCCGGGTCCGCGCGGTGCGCCAGCAGGTTCTCCAGCAGGTCCACCCGGCCCGGCACCGCCCGGCGCTCGGCGTCACCGGGCAGGGCCAGCCGGTCGGTCGGATACTCCAGTTCGGCCCGGCCCGCGGTGCCGCCGACGAGCACCTCGCCCGCGATGAAGTCCTCGCCCGCGAGCGTCACCGCCGCCGTCACCCGCAGGCCGCCGGCGAAGGTGATCCGGGCGAACGCCGTGTCGTCCACCTCGATCGGCCGGGTCCGGTAGCGCTCGATCTCGATCCGTTCCGGTGCGCCGGCCCCGGCGGCCGCGGCCGCGACGAGGCACTGCATCAGCGCGTGCGCCAGCGGATTGACCAGGACCCCGTCGACGACCGGGCGGCCGCCGAGGCTGCGCCGGCCGGCCCATTGCGACCGGGCATAGTAGGCGTCGTCGCGGCGCCAGGACGCGACTGTCGCGATGCCGGTGACCGGGCCCAGCGCGTGCCCGGCGATCGCCTCGGTCAGCAGCGCGGAGGCCGTGGAGCCCAGCGCCTGGAAGCCGACCTGGCAGGCGCGCCCGCCGGCCCGCACCGCGGCGAGCAGCGCGTG
>Ga0307512_10006306_pt1 | contig 12039 bp, 10 predicted proteins | sample 14_EM_MG_FD_200267 | JGI IMG/M metagenome (GOLD analysis project Ga0307512, IMG submission 200267) | Populus trichocarpa ectomycorrhiza microbial communities from riparian zone in the Pacific Northwest, United States - 14_EM | ecosystem: Host-associated > Plants > Roots > Unclassified | place... | reverse complement strand
TCCTTCGCTTGCACCCACATCCACAAGGGGAGCGTCGAAAAGATGTTCCCACTAGTGACTTATGCCGCCAAGAACTGGGTTTACCATGCCCACCACGGCGATGCTTCCTGCCTCGTAGATGATGGAATGGCCCGTCTCTTTGACAAGAATCAACCCTACTTCGCTGCCTGGCTTTGGGTATACGACATCGACAACCCTTCCGGGCGACACATGACCCACACACACCCAGAGAAGCCGGGAGTAGCGCCGTTATATTACGCGGAATTGTGTGGTTTCCACGACATGGCGAAGCGCCTTGTGGGTGCACACCCACAAGATGTTGATACCCAGGGTGGTAACGGAAGGACCCCCCTTCATGCGGCGTTGCGCAACGGCCATTCTGAGGTCGCGTTGTTCCTTCTGCAGCACTGCACCAAGGCAAATGTCAAGGACAGCCAGCATCAAACTCCGTTACACATAGCATCACAACAAGGATACACCGAGGTCATTCGGTGCCTGGTCTCCCACGGTGTAGATGTGAACGTAGAGGACAGAGAAAATGAAACACCACTATCCCTGGCATCAAGGCATGGAAGACTGGAGGCTATACCGTTGCTATTGCAGCATGGCGCCGATGCAAATCACCAAGGTCCATCTGGGCAGGCTCCTCTCCATGTGGCGTCAACGAATGGGCACGACAAGGTCACCCGATTGTTGCTCAATAACGGCGCGGATTCAAACGTGAAGGATCGTTATTCTCAGACCCCATTACATCTAGCATCGGACCGAGGATGCCTCGTCGTCGCAAGCGTATTACTCGAACATGGCGCCGAGATTGATGCTAAGGATGAGCGTGGGTGGACCCCATTACACATGGTGTCGTCAGGTGGGCAAGTGAAGGCTGCGCGGCTATTGTTGGATAATGGTGCGGATGTAAACGCGGAGGAACAAGATGGCTGGACCGCGTTGCACTTGGCGGCCTATAATGGACATCACCAAGTTATGCGTCTCCTGTTGGAACGTGGTGGGGATCCTCATGCGCGGAATAATGAAAGGAACACACCTTATCAGGTGGTATCGGAGAGTAGTAACGCAGCTCAGGCTGAAGCGGCGCAACTTCTGCTACAGAACGGCTAAAATGGGAAATGGCGCCTTCTGGCGTCTGTAGTTTGTAGGATTGGGATTTTATTAAACACGACGTGCGAATGGTATATTAGATCAAGGTGTTCCTCAGAATCATACTCTTTAGTCCCTTATTAGTTTACTTTTGTACTTTGGTAGGCCGAGATAGAAGGATAATCGTCGATCTAGGGCCTTGTACTAGTAGTGGCCTTGTTGAGAATTTCGTTTTTCGGTGTGGATCGATCGATTGTTTTATAATTCTTCCGCACTCGGCCTTCTTTCTGGTGTCATCTAGTACCCCATCCATCCCCGTTTCAATTTCTCCGATACATTGGACAAGAAAGGAGGGTCGCATAGCGGGAGGAAGGAGCCAACGCCTCCTAAATTCCATTTTACGTCTTTGACAAGGCAACAATTATACGGCATTCAGTCATGGTAATGTACGTTACTCGGTGGCTTGGACGTGGAGGTGGGGAAATTATGGACGCACCGTCAAGGGACGTGGGTATGGAGGCCGAAAAGTTGTAACTAAGAAGCAAAGGTCATGGTGTGAGTCGGAAGGCTCGGATTCAGAAGGTGTATCCGAGACGTGCATCATTCAAGCAAGAGAAGGGGTGTGTCCTGCCAACGTCCTGTCTGCAATCATAAGTAAATATTATGATTTAAAAAAACAGGTCATGTTATAATCAAACGGCCATCTTTGGATGGTGATACCGTTGTCGTGTCATCTGAGTCGATCACGGTGTGGGAATGATCTATTATACTAACCGTGACTAAGTATAGGAAGTTGCAGTGTCGCCTTAACCATGAGACTCTCAACTCTCAACAATCCAAGGAGCCTCTGTTTACTTCGTCCAACTTGATGTGTTTCTTCCGTGCCGGTGTAGACTCGGATAGTCATGACGAGGGTCACGAGGCCTCGTTGGAAACGGCTCGATGTATGTAAGGGCGTATTGTGATAGAATGCATGACGTTAGCGGGGCTTATTGACGCCATGATTTGCCAACGTTTTACAGCTACCTCGGAGCAAAGTCCCGTCTAGCTCACGTCGGGTATTTCTCGAGCTTGGTCGAAGTCTGCCGATCTAGTGATACGCTAGCACCGACTCTAGACCTGAGTCAGGTCAAACCGGGCTATGAGTGACAGAGTGACAAATGAGATGGATTTGGGACCGACCTTATTGGATGTCAGGCTTGAGACCTAGGACTGCCCTTGGACTGCCCTAAGCCTTTGGTGTAAATGGGCTAACCATTTTGATCGGCCACAAACGGTCTCATCTGCCGAGCAGCATCTCACGGTAATGTTGGACAGAGTGACGACCGCGTCCACTACTAGCAACCCCCGTAAACCCTAAGTGACTGATTGGTATTCCTCTTTGCGCGTGGCTACGTTAACTCCAAAGCTCCTTCTACTCCAAAAGCATAGGCATATATAACTTGGGGGGGATGGTTTCGACCAAACTAGATTTGGACAGACTGCGTCACGATACTCGCATGTAGAAGGACCGGTACATGCGAGGTGCCTACTCGGGATCTCAGTCCATAATGGGTGCCAAACAACGAGGAAGGACAGACCCTACAGTAAAGCTGGCAGACAACTGCCTACAAAAGGGTGCCCCGGGCCTGGGCGACTTCCAGCACTGTACGGCGGTGAAAGGTGAACCGGTGAAACCCGAGATTAGCCTCATTAGGTAATGACTTGGAACACAGCTGGAGCCTGAAGGTGGCCCAGGCGTGGGCACCTCACGACACCCTCCCTCCACACCTTCCCACAATTGTGAGCGCCTTGGCCTAACGGATTATGCCAACGTCGATAGCCACAACCACATTGTCGAAGCATGTCTCACGGGTCAAAGCTTGGGCCAAAAGTGTTCAAGAACTCCGAAGCCACCGACAGCGACCTCTCCATGTCCTCTACTAACGTCAACCAACCTGTTCGTGAGTCCTACTATCGGATCGTCTTCCTTCTCGCTCATTGACGGGGTCTTGTCCAGCTACTCCCACTCGCGCGTCGCCGGTGTTCGAGCTGGCCGCATACGGCATCCCTCCTGTGGCCAGTAGTAACGTCGGCGAATCAGTCTGTAAGTACTACTGTCCCTCCAACTTTGACGTTGTTTCGCCTATTTAAGAAACTCTTCCTGTCCAGCTTCTCACCATCGCTGGGAGCTGGGGAGCGAGGGACCAGTTGACATTTCTCCTTCTGTAGCCACTGGTGATGTCGGTGTATCAGTCTGTGAGTACCTCGCTTCATCCTTTTATTTAACTCATTGGCCATTCCTGTTCAGCCCCTCCTCTCTGTCCCAGGTCTCCGGGGCATGACGAACCCATTTACGATGTCCCTCCTGTGGGCCCTCATTGTGTGGGAGAAACTGTCTGTGAGTATTTTTATCTCCCCGACTTGACCTTTTCCCTGAAACTCATTGGTCGTTCTTGTCTAGCCTCTCTCAGTCGCGGGTCGCCCACGCTAGAGGCACCTACTTATGGTGTCCCTCCTGTGGCTTGTACGACACCTGGTCGATTAGTCCGTGAGTACCGGTATCTCCCAAAACTCGATTTTCTCTCTCTCGGGCTCACTAATCGGTCTTATCCAGCTCCTCGTCCCAATTTTATCTCATCGGAACAAATCGACAACAGAGTTGACCCCCCGATGAGCGCAATCAAGGATTCTCTCGCGTCTCTCAAGGAGGCAACCTCCCTTTCTGAAAGGATTCCCTCAATCTCGCCACTTGCGGGCGTCCTCCTCCAAACGCTGACGATGCGAAATGTCAGTGTTCGACTACTCTCATAATGATGATATTTCTTACGAGTACATTAACAGGAGTGGACGCTACACCAGGAAAAGTGGGGTGCTGTGAACGAAAAGCTCGGGAAGGTTGCTAGCCTGGTGAGCGATGTCGGGACGGCGTGCGAAGACAATAACCTGGATGAGAACGATCTTCCGCGTAGTCTTCCCACAGTCTTTCAGACCCTTGAATCGTACGCCATGCATTCCGGATACTCTTATCGTTATCTGACCATATCTAAGCGAACTCGGTCCAATTGAACACGCAATCAAACTGAGCAACAAAGTCGGAGTCATCAGGAGTGTCTTTTTGGGCACGTATTTGCGACGGAAGGTCAACGCGTATGACGATAAGCTTTCGAACGTGCTTCAATCATTCCAGGTTTGTCCCCGGTTCACTACCTCCGTCACTTGCCTAATCCGCCGCCTGCAGGCCACATTAGCTTTCGATCCACATTTTGCGCAATTCGCCGAACGAATCGAGGTGTGCATCCTCCCAGTATTACGAACCATAATTTATTAACATATTCTATAGGTAGACGCTACCAACGTGAATGCGTGTTACGACGAGAACCAGACTCCGTTACATGTAGCATCACAACTCGGACACATCCAAACCATGCACTCACTAATCCAGCGTGGTGCTGATCTGAACGCAGAGAATGAAGACAAGGAGACGCCTCTTTTCCTCGTGTCGAGGAATGGAAACGAGGAGGCTACACAACTTCTGCTACGTTGCGATGCTGAGGTGGATCACCGGGATCGGGAGAGAAGGACACCACTCCACGGGGCATCTGAAAACGGACACTATTTGGTCACACGATTGTTACTCAAATTCCGAGCAAATTCCGACGCAAGAAATGTGTATGACTGGACGCCATTACACCTAGCGTCACGGACAGGAAAGAGTACTGTCGCTAGGGTCCTCCTCGAGTGGGGCGCTGACGTAAATGCGCTGAACGATTTGGGGTGGACCCCGTTGCACATAGCATCTCAGAAGGGGCATCTGGGTGTTGTGGAGCTGTTACTCGTCAATAACGCTGTGGTAAACACCCAGGAGGTGCGTGGTGAAACGGCGTTACACTTGGCGGCACATTATGGACATTTTGCGGTTGCGGAACTCTTGATCAATCATGGTGCGAATGTGCGTATGCAGAACAATGAGCACAAGACGCCCTTAGACTTGGCAAGGAGAGAAGGCTACGAGGTTGTCGCACAATTACTTGAGGCTCGAGGCTGAGATTGGGGAACGCGAGACGGTCATTTTCTATGGTAAGTTATATGGGTTTTGAAGATAATATATTTTCCTCCGTTATTATGTACAATCTACCAGATATATATTACATTGTAAGTTAGTTTACGGCTGCGTTCTATGTAGTATCAATCCATACTGTAATACTGTACTATCAATCCAATATTCTCGTGTATTGAGATGCGCCCCATTGGTCAAAGATTGGTACACCGAATGCACCCAAAAACTCTCCAAAGCTGTTCAACTCAGCGGTGTAATTACATGCACCGCGACTACCACGTGGATTACTGGGGCACTTCCCTCACATGTACAAATACAGTAGTGTGGTGTTCCATCAGGTGATGCATGCCACCCAATTACATGGGCGGGCATTCCGGCCGTTTTCCGCACTACGGCGCTGGCGCAAAGAAGCACCAGGCGCTGCGCTGAGTCATGCGAGGACGGACCGAAAGGGGCAAATGTACACCCAATGGGGTTAGGATATATGATCTCGGTGATAGCCGGACCCACCCAGTGACAGAGACCTGCCAACTTCAGTCCCCGGTCCACCATAAAAAGGCAAGGCCAGGCAGGTCGCGATTAAATGCACGACTTTGATAGGGTGATGCCATTATCCTGTGTTCTGGCCAAGCGCCCGATGTATCGCGTGGGAGCGTCCATTCATAAGGTTGCGCAGTGCATCATGTGTCCCAAATATCTGTAGCTCCTCTGTTCTACTCTGTCCAACTTCGACCGGGATGCTTTTCTGTTGTGGACTCGGAAGAAGTCGCCCCAAGGCTTCCTCTAGCAAGCATTTCGATCCAAAGTCGTTTTGTGATTATGTGCACGATATGGGTCGGGCTTATCGGCACCGCTCAATCGAACTAATCAAGATTTGCCAACGCTTCTCTGCGGCGTCGGAGCAACGATTCCATCAAGACGCCAAGTTGACCAGGTATTTGCTCCCCCCCTAACCATACATCTTGGCAAACCTCGCTCTAACGGGCCTCTAAGTGCGCTAGAAAAATGCGATGCAGCGATCGAGCGTGCTATCAAGTCGCAGAAGAAGACGAGCCAAGAATCCGATTCTCTCTTCGAAATGGCGACGCGGGATTTGAACGAATACGGTCGGGATTTTCATTATGGGTGACTACATATTCATCAGTGGCGCAAATATACTCTCGCTGACCGTTCGGCGTCATAGCATGACAATTAGTGTCGACATGAGCGAAGCAGAGAAGAAGGACACGATGAATATGTATAGATCGAGGAATGTGCGTGGGGCCCTGCTCTCACATCTTTCTGTCCCCTGTCACACTGATACCCGCCCCATACAGAATTCAAATGATCACACGATGATCGACGTCGAGTTCCACATCCTGTCGTCACTTCCTCGCGACGATCCAATTATCGTGAAACGTGGGTGGGAAACTAACTAGCACCGTGCCTGTATCTGATTTCTGCATCAGAGAAGCTTAGCAACAGCAGTGGCGCCTCGGTCCTACCAGAAATCCTTTGGAACTTTAGTCATTTTGAAGACGAGAGATGTCTCCGTCTCTCGCAGAACCCCCACTTCTACATAGATCTCCCCAATTCCCCGAATGCATATGGGGGCGCGTTCAGCCGCCAGCCAACGGAAATTTACAAGGGGACGATATACGTACTCACAAACAACTTGGTCCCCGAATCGGGCGATTCCCGTCGGGTATTTTTCGAGTTTGGTGGGAAAACGCGGGCGTTTGACAACTTCTGGGATGCGAACAACACTCTCATCTTCAAGGGTTAGGACCTTATGTCTCTCCTCTTGCCCTCACTGACGCGTTTGCAGATGTCACCGGAAGACTCGAGGGTGAAACGCTCGTCGAAAGATCAATCCCGGACAAAGCTAAACCCCCCTTCAAGTACCATATGGTCCGTATGAATCCTTCGCCACCTCAAGTCAAACCTCCAAAACACACACGGGATTGGAAGGTCCCGATTCGCGAACTGCTAGGAGGGAAATTCTCACACACCCATGTCCGCATTGCCGCTATGAAGCATAAATAAAGATGGGTAGGTTCGGTAAGGGTTGCTGCATGGCCCATCGGACCCAAGTAAAACATTCTTAACACACTCTTGATTCGCATGATACCTTGTTTGTGCTCATTCCAGAACTAACTTGTACGATATCATATACTGATCGCTTCGCGTGCGCATGAGTCCGTCAGTAAAAGGGCTCGTGCACGTACTATAGATCCAACACATTCAACTCGTTTTGGTTGTACAGGATGTGTTGCCTTCTGTAGGCTTGGCCTTATAACTCTTAATTGTCTACCTGTACTCAAAATACACATAGCATTGACGCAAAACTATTTGTCGTGATTCCGCCTACATGGTACAGTAGCCCACGGTTGCACCCCTCAGCAGCGACTCCGCGCTGCAGGAGAACCAACCCTGGTAGAGCTCAAGATGCTCACACAGCATACATGCGCATTTCTTGGACCTGTCGCGTAGTTTAGGGTGTTGTGTCTCGGCTTTGGTACTCCGGGGGAAGCCTTTGGCATTGAGGCTTGGCGGGATGAGGCGCAGGTGCAGCCCCGTCTCCCGCGAAGGACGAGCTAATCCCTTTGTTTCAAGGGACAAAGGGAGAACAAGATACTAGCTGGAGCATGAGGTGCATTGCCGATGGGAAAGCAAAGAGGTTGGAATAAAGAAAGGATCTGCTCCGAGTCAGCCGTGACGCGCAGGGTGACTGACGTCTCATTTATCTTCGTTTGTCTCTAGGATTTTGACGTGTGCACAAATTGACAGCATTCAGAAGTTGGGCCGTAGGAGAGAGACCTCTGAGGAGGTTTATTGCAAGGAAGTGGTCAGCTGATAATGAGGACGCGACGCGGTGACACAGAAATCAGCGGGAGAGTGGCCCGGTAGCTGTCAATCGGAGTTCGAAATGGGCCTGTGACACCAAGATGTCCCACACTGTTTCGGGCCTCAAGCGCTCATGTTACTAAATACTCTCATGTTAAAGTTAACTTCAGGACGCAATGCTACTACTGTACACCGCACAACGTGTAAGGGGGTGGCAGAGGTCTCCCGCATGGAAGAGACCTTGATACCCAAAGATTAGCGCCATCGCCCGATGCTGGGCAATAGCTTGAGTGCGTCCACGCCAATGACGCCATTCCATGCCCTTGTTCTGTAATTCCGCCAACATCGACAACTCCAACTACAAAGTCGCCAAAATACGTCCTACGAGAGTCGTACAAGTCAAGAATGTACTGGGACTCCGAAGCCACCAGTAGGGGCCGACCTCCGCCCTCGTCTAGCAGCAACCGACCAGCCCATTACCGTGAGCAATACTGTGATATTGTTCCACCTCTGGCTCGTGACCTGATCCCGTCAAGCTGTCCCCACACCGATGGCTGCTGTAACCCTGGGTGGGATGCGATTACTCCGTGAGTGCTAATATCTCCCGGCTTTGACACTTTCCCTCTCACACAAGGGTAATTCCTGTCCAGCTCCCTCCTCCGCTCCCGGTAAGCCAAAGCACGAGCCTGAGGACTCGCAATTCAAGCACTACGAGCCCATCCATGGGTCGGCCTGTGAGTACTAGTATCTTCCCTATTTGACCTTCCCTTCAGCTTATTGACCGCTCCCGTCCAGACCCTTCGGCTCTTCCCCCTGCTGGCGAGTCGCAGATGCAAGTGGAAGACAAAGTCTCTCCGTGGTACACTGATAGAATCCACGAACAAGCCCGTGAGTAGTAGTATCTCGCTAATTTGCCATTTTCCATCTTGCTCAACGTTAGATCATTCCTGTCCAGCGACTATCCCAGTTCGTCGCTCATCAAGGCAGGAGGAAAACACTTCCGGGGTCGCTCCTGTTGCCGGTCGTGGTGTCGGTGAATCAATTTGTGAGCACAACATCAATATCTCCCAATTTGTTGTTTTCCCTTCAGTTCATTGATCGATCATTCCTGTCTAGCCCGTCCCCTCCGTCCCAGGTTGCCGAGGCGCGAGGAACCCACTTACGGCGTCCCTCCTGCTACCACGAATACTGTTTGGGTCGACCAACCACCCTGTGAGTACCAGTACCTCTCTGATTCAACGCTTTCCATATAGCTCATTGGTCATTCCTGTTCAGCTTTTACACCTGCTCGCAACTCGCAGAGACACGATGGACCCATTCAGACCATCCCTCCTGTGGTCAGACGTAACGTTAGCGAATCAGCCCATGAGTGTTCGTGTCTCCCCGAATCGATAGGTCGTTCATTGATCGGTCCCTCTTGTCCAGACCCTCCCGTCAATCTTGGGGTGCACTGGCGTGAGGAACCCACTTACGGCGTCTATCCGGCGACCACTCCTACTATTCGAGTCGACCAACCAGTCCGTGAGTACGAGTATCTTCCTGATGTGATGGCTTTCCTTTGGCTCACTGACCATTTAGCCCCTTCCCTCCATGGCCGATCGTCGAGACACGAAGCACCCATAGTCAGCGTCCCTGCTCCTGTCGGTAGTAGCGTCGGCGAAACAGTCCGTGAGCATGAGTATCTCCCAGGTTTGACACTTTTTTCCCATCTTCGCATAGCTCATTGTCGTGTCCAGCCCCAACCCGTCTCCCCCGTCGCAGGTCCGTGAGGCGCGAGGAACCCAATCCCAGCATTCCCCCTATAGCCAGGAGCGTCAGCGAATCAACGGCAGTCCGTAAGGACCAGTATTTCCTCGATTTGACGTTTCCCATCTAAAACTCATTGATCATTCATTCCTGTTCAGACCATCCTCCCCGTCGCAGGATGGCGAGACACGAGGGACCTATTCCAAATGCCCCTCCTGTAGCCAATAGGATCATCAGCGAACCACTCTGTGAGTACTACTGTAGTGTCCTTTTCCCTCTGACTCGTTGACCGGATTCTGTTCAGCCCCTCCGCATGACCAAAGGTCCTGGCCAGCTCCTGCCAGTCCCAGGTCGACAGTGCCCGACGTAGTCACTTACGTTCCCCCTCCCGTACCACCTCAAGTCTACCAACCACCCCGTGAGCACCATTCATTTCTCAACTCTACGTTTTCACTCTTATTTGGCCTTGTCAAAGCTTCCCACCTCCCATCGGAACTGATCCCCGACATAATTGACCCTCCGATAAGCGAGATCAATGGTTCTCTCGCAATCACCTTGGCTGAAAGGATTCCGTACATTTCCCCAGTTGCGAGCCTCCTCGAAGCCCTCACTACACAAAATGCCAGTGTTCGACTGCTCTTACAACGACCATTTATCTTATTAATGTGTCCACAGGAGGTGAAGCTGCATCAGGAAACGTGGGACCTCGTGAACAACAAACTCGGGAAGGTTTCTCGACTGGTGAACGACGTCGTGACGACGTGCGTGAACAATCACCTCGAAGAGAATGACCTCCCGCGCAGCCTGCGCACAGTCTTTCGGTCCCTTGAATCGTATGTTTTGTATTCCCGATGCCTTATCGTTTCTTGATCGTACCTAAGTCAACTCGGTTCAATTGGACGCGCGATGAAACAGAGCAAGAATGCGGGAGTTATCAAGAGAGTCTTTTTGGGCGCATATTCCCAACGGAAGGTCAAGGCACATGATGCTGAACTTTCGAATGTGCTTCAATCATTCCAAGTTCGTTCCCAGTTTTCTGCCCACGTCGCGTGCCTGATTCATCACCACCTATAGGCCGCGCTAGCTTTTAATCCTTTTTTCGTGCAGTTCGCTGCCCAAATCGAGGTGCGCAACCTCTCCATACTACGAATCACAGCTTATTGATGTATTCGATAGGTAAAAGTTACCAACGTGAATGTGCGTTACGACGAGGATCAGACTCCGTTGCATGTGGCATCGCAACTTGGACACGTCCGGGTCATGCGTTCGCTAATCAGCCAAGGTGCGGATCCGAACGCAGAGAATGAAGAGAAGGAGACTCCTCTGTTTCTGGTGTCGAAAAATGGGAACGAGCAGGCCACGAGACTGTTATTGCGTCGTTCCGCAAGGGTCAATCACCAGGATCGGGAGAAGAGGACACCGCTGCACAGAGCATCTGAAAACGGACACGATTCGGTCACAAGGTTGTTACTCAAATATCAGGCAGATTCCAACGCAAAAAATGTGTACAACTGGACTCCATTACACCTAGCATCGCGGACCGGAAAGAGCGCGGTCGTCAGGGTCCTCCTCCGATGGCGCGCTGACATCGATGCGCCGAAAGATTTTGGCTGGACACCGTTGCACATGGCAGCGCAAAAGGGACACCGGCAGGTCGTGAAACTTTTACTCTTTAAGAAAGCTATGGCGGACGCCCCGGAGGCGCGTGGCGAGACGGCCTTACACTTGGCAGCGTATTATGGACATACGGCTATTGTGGATCTGTTGATCAACTATGGTGCGGATGTGCGAATACGGAACAAGGAGCGCGAGACGGCCTTAGATATAGCGAGGAGGGAAGGCCATGAGGACGTCATACAATTGCTTGAGGCCCGCAGCTGAGATCAGGGAACACTGAGACGATCACTCTCTATAAATAAGGTATGTAGGTTTTGAATTGAAGACGATCTATTTTCCTCTACAATTAGGCAGTTTCACACTAGTATATACAAGACAGATCGCACTGTATCCACAGCTTACACATTATGTTATCTGGCCAAGAAGGACATTGGAGACCCAGTCTCCCAAGCTACTTAGTTAGTTCTGTAATTTACTACGTGCATCGTGAGTCTAGGGATGCCAAAATTCGGTTCAGTCCGGATCAGTAAGGTAGTTGGCCCGAACCTCAAACCAGAACCAAATGTCGGGGGGCAGGATGGGTAGAACCACGAACCAGAACCAAGAGAACCAGGTTTGCAGGTTCGGCTCTGGTTCAGAACAAGGTTCAAATCTTTGAACCTGAGTAGCAAGAAGTTAAGAAATATAAGGTAATGCGGGAAAAGAGGCACCCTGAT
>Ga0307512_10006305_pt1 | contig 12041 bp, 10 predicted proteins | sample 14_EM_MG_FD_200267 | JGI IMG/M metagenome (GOLD analysis project Ga0307512, IMG submission 200267) | Populus trichocarpa ectomycorrhiza microbial communities from riparian zone in the Pacific Northwest, United States - 14_EM | ecosystem: Host-associated > Plants > Roots > Unclassified | place... | reverse complement strand
GGGGTTGCAACCCTGCTATGGATGGACAGTTCGCCTGTTACCATGATGTCTACAATCCACCCTCTAAGTGGTGAGGATTCACTGGTACTGAGGATGAGAAAGCATCCAGGCAACAAGAGTACCAATGTGTAACGGGCGGGGTTGGGCGTAGGTGATACTGGTAACGATAATGTGATATCAGAAAACCACGACAAGAGAGGACTCGATATTCGTTTCGAGGGAATCAAGACAAGACAATGATCGAAGCTGTTCCAAAGTCGTAACTTGCTTTGCTATACAAGAGAACGAGTAAAGAGAGAAGAAAAGGAAATCCTCCAACACCAACAACACTCTCTTTATATACAGTTCGTCTGCCACCCTCGAATCATTCCTCATGCTCCGATGTACCATCCGAACCTCACCTCATGATCTTACACACCATCAACATAACTCCTTATAAATACAACCACGCCACATCATCCGACGTCGCAATACCTCAACCCACTTCCTTATCGTAACAAATTATACCGCCACCATCTTCCCACTTCCTCCACGTCTTTCAACGTCTCCGTCTTTCTGTAACACAATTCCTTTCACACCATCTCCCTTTTCCTCATTATGTCCTACAAGTACCTATGTATATTCTTGATCCGTGACATTGGCTGTGCATCGGTACATCACTACTGGGTTGCAACCTTTAGAAGAGAATTCAGAAGAGCAACTCTGGGTTAACAAGGAAGAGTGGTGAGCTTTTATACTTAGTGTGCTTTTACTTGGAAGTAAGAGGTTGAGTCTTGGGAAAGATGAGGACTGAAAATTGGGATTTGGATAGGCGGCTGTATTTAGTCTAATAAATGTTGTATTGATTATTGGGCCTAATTACCCCTGTAACAAATACGGCACCAAGTCTCCCGCAGAGCGCGCGCAGAGGTCTCAGCTGCTCTGAAAGTCTTCCGAAGACCTGCACAGAGGTCTCAGCAGCTCCACAATTTGACTATCCTAATAGTCGATCTCGTAGCATCTTGAATGCACCTCCATAACTGCAGGCGCTTTGAGAAGCATCTGAGAACGCTCTTGCGGAGTCTAAGAGCACATTGCAAAGCTGCAGGGGGGCCTGGGAGCGTATGGAAGTACTTAAAAGCACTGGTGAGGGCTATCGGGGAATCTGGAAGGTTTGTGTATGGCTTCCGGCCTAATATACATTTTGCTAATGAAGACAGACAATCTTGGGTAAATCCTGTATTCGGTATATGCTGTACTCGGTGTATGCTGTACTCGGTGTTAACTGATGATCATGGCATGGTGGGATAGAGCAGGATGACTTAACTTTATGTACATCAGCAAAATGTAATTCGGTCCGGAAGCCACACGCAATCCTCCCAGACACTCCGGGCAACCTCACCTGTGCTTCTAAGTACTTCCAGACGCTCCCAGACCCCCCTGGAGCTAAGCAAAGTGCTCTCAGACTCTGCAAGAGCATTCTCAGGTGCTCCTGAAAGCACCTGCAGTTATGGAGGTGCATTCAGGATGCTCCATCTAGGATAGTCAAATTTCGGAGCTCCTGAGACCTCTGCGCAGATCTGCGGGAGACTTCGAGAGAAGCTGAGACCGCTGCGCAGCTCTGTGGGATACTTCGAGAGCGTCCGAGACTGCTGCGCAGCTCTGCGGGAGACTTGATGCCGTATTCTCACGGGAGACTTGATGCCGTATTCTCACAGCAGTGGTTCTTACATAACCACAAGGCATTTCGTCTTATCATATTCATCTTTGTTACAGTCACAAGATTCGCTACATCATAATATGACATGCATTATTTAAGTCTCTCTCTATATATACATACGGTCAATCTGGCCGCAGATGGTACTCGAGCATAATCGGAGGAGCACCAGGCCACGCCCATTGAGAGAACATTTAGAGATGCACCATTTGGAGGCCGTTGCGGTGAAACGATGGAGCTAGAAGGCAGAGAGCCCACCATCAACACTCCACCGCACCTCTCGCGATATCCAAGCGGAATTCATGAGAAAGAGCGGTTCTAGTTCGAGGAGCGTAGGAATCGGGTGAGAAGATATGATACTACCCGGCGTTAAGGATCCCACGCAATTGCGTCGATCCGCGATATCGCAGACAGAGCAAGTGAGACCAAAAGTTGCGAAAGATACAGTGTGTATTTTCATTGTATGATAAGATGATGCCTAACTACTCTGGGGTCTGCCAAATATATACTCCCCGTCACTCTTTGCACCTCCGTTACCCCTGTATCTCCGTACACCCGCCGTCGCTCCTTGAAGATGTACTTGGAGGCTGTGATCAAGCGTGTTTGGAGATGCACTTGGTGGCGGTAATCGAGCGAGTTTGGAGATGCACTTGGAGGCCGTGATCGAGCGAGATTGGAGGCCGTAATCGAGCGAGTTTGGAGATACACTTGGAGGCTGTGATCGAGCGAGTTTAGAGATACACTTGGAGACTATGATCGAGCGAGTTTAGAGATGCACTTGGAGGCCGTGATCGAGCGAGATCGGAGGAGTACTTGGAGGCGGGCAATCTGGAGGTGGTAGTTGGGGAGGGAGGCGCGACGGGAGCTGAGACTCTATTCATTGGTTAACTTGTCATTGTGGGAATGTAGAGAATTGAGTACAACATGGTCTGCCGAGAGATGAGAGCGGGAGACAGTCAATCTTGGGATGATGCAGTACGCGGTGTATGCAGTACTCAGTGTATGCTGTACTTCGGTGTATGCTGTACTCGGTGTATGCTGTACTCGGTGTATGATGTACTCGGTGTATGCTGTACTCGGTGTTAACTCTTGATCATGGCATGGAGAGATAGAGTGCGATGACTTAACTTCGTGTTCTTAGGTGATGGTAGACTTGAGGACGAGAATGAGAGAGATGAGAGGAGATGGGGGAAATCATCATGAGAAACTGGGACTTAAGAGAATTTCGTGTGCAAGTCAATTTACCATCCCCGATACAGCAGGTACGAGTCCCGATCGGGAGTGTAATTACACCGATACGAGGTCTTCCCAACCCAATCAGGCAAGTCGTACCCCTGATTTCTCATATCCGCTCGTATCCTCCACATAGTTCTCATCTTCATCCCCCATCTCTCTCTTTCTCGTCCACAACTCTAACATCATTACAGAACACAAAGTTAAGTTATCCCTCTCTATCTCTCCATGTCATGATCATGAGTTGACACCGAGTACAGCATACACCCAGTACAGCATACACCCAGTACAGCATACACCGAGTACTCAAGATTGTTTGTCTTCCCTTCATTCTCATTATTACGAGTTGACCCCTGAATGTAGCATCAGCTTCCGGCATCCCTCCCTACACGATCAACCGCCATCAGCCAGCCCTCCATGAGAGCTCAAAGGTAAAGTCACCTTGTCACATTCCCACAGTTGCGAGTTAACTAACTGATGAATAGAGTCTCAGCACCCGGTGCACCGTCCATCGACCGCCTCTAAGTACTTGTCCAAACTCGCTCGACTACGGCCTCCAAGTGTATCTCCAAACTCTCTCGATTACGGCCTCCAAGTGCATCTCCAAACTCGCTCGATTATGGCCAGCAAATTCACACGATCATGGCCTCCAAGTGCCTATCTCGAAACTCGCTCGATTATGGCCTCCAAGTGTATCTGCAAATTCGCTTGATTACGGCCTCCATAAGTGCATGTCCAAACTCCCTCGATCACGATCTCGGAGTGCATCTCTAAGTTCACTCGATCACGGCCTCCAAGTGTATCTCCAAATACCCTCGATTACCACCTGCAAGTGCATCTCCAAAGGTGCCCGATCACGGCCTTGGAGTGTATCTCTGAGTTCACTCGATTGTCATTTTCAGGCGCACCTCGAATTGCTCTCAAGCGCCACCTGCAGCCAATCCAGATATACCGTGTGTAGATCGGTAGCTATATAGATACATAAATGAGAATACAAACTGAATAATACATGAGTTTTAACAATCGTTGAACGATATGTAGTAGCCATGATTTCCAGGCGCACCAGCAGCGTTCCCAAAGAAGATATTGTTTTTCCCAGACTGCTCTACTGTGATTCGAGGTGCTCCCAGACTTGTCGCCGGCGCTCCGAGGCTTCTCGTCGGCGCACCCAGACTTCTCGCCGGCGCACCCAGACTTCTCGCCGGCGCACCCAGACTTGTTGCCGGTGCACCCAGACTTGACGCCGGCCCTCCCAGGTGCTCGCAGGCATGTCGTCGGCGCTCCCAGGCTTATCGCCGGCCCTCCCAGGTGCTCCCAGGTGCACCTAAAGTTCTCTCCAGTGCTCCAAGGTATTCCCAAACCTATCACAATCACTCCCATGCTACTCCTGTAGCAGTCATCAGAGATCCCAGTTACTCTGAAGACCGGCTGGAATGCCCTCTTAGGGTCTGATACTCTCCTGAAATTGACGCATCTAGGTTTACACTCCACATCCTCTCAGACACTCCTGGAGTCTTCCAGTGACTAAAATACATTTTGCTGATGTACGAGCCAATGTAGCGGTGTACTAGTTTGCATCGCGTGGGGTTGACATTGGCGTATGTGATTGGCAAATCCTTTGGATCTAGAAATACTTTCGCACCGGCAGTGATGGCGGCGTCAATTGCGCGTCGTGACTTATTAGCTTCACCCGTCTGTTTATCCTGAGCATCGCGCAGCTCATCCCTAGCAACTCCCAAAATGCGCTTCAATCGTTCGACCATTTCCCAGCCTTGAAAGGATTTCGCTGATTCATTGGCCTGCGGTCGATGGAGTTCTGCAATTAACTCTACTGGCAAACGCGGCTCGTAACCAAGATCAAGGTCAAAAGGCGTCTGCTTCGTTGAGCGGTGTACTGAAGAATTGTAGGCATACTCCGCTAATGGCAGGTAGTCATCCCAATTGGCTTGATTGTAAGTTGCGAAGCCACACAAATAGCGTACAACCATCTTGTTTGAGTTTTCAGAGAGACCATCCGTTTCTGGATGAAATGCCATAGACATGAACAGCTTCGTCCATCAGCAAAAAGTGAAATTGGTTTCCGAAAATGGACCCCACACACCAATCCTTCTCCACATTCTCCACAAATAATCCAAGCGACATATTTGCAATCTTCCACCATGCTCCAAAGCATTCAATGATGTGATCGCGTCGTCACGACATCTCAAAACGTGTTTAGTCATTTAAGCTAATTTATTGCACTTGTTTCTTTCACATTGGTCATCTAGATTTTAATCGTTTCGACGGTTGTTTGAACTGTTCCATTGATTTCAAGAATATTCTAAACTATTTAATCCCTTGAGACACCGATTATACACAAGCTTGCACAGCACCCATTACAAAAATTAAGACACCCAGAGGAAACACATCAGATTTCAATATATCGCTGCAACGATTACTTCAAGCATTGAGTCAAACAATCTACATGTAAAACAAATTGAAAGCATTCAAGTCAATCGTGTTGCCCAAGTACCACCGCGAACTATCTGGCTGCGGCGTCAGTGGAAGAAAATGTACAGCTCCTTGGATCGGGCTTATAGGGACGATATAAGTGGTTCCGACGCCGAAAAGAGGCTTTCAACGGTAGCTTCCATCGTGCAAGTGTTGCATCGGAGGTTGATGCCTCTCCTCGACAATCACCATACCAGCAGTCTGACGTATCGGCCATGTGGCAAACGTCGGAACCAAGGCAAGAAGCCCTTCAACGCTCGATTCAGCATCCTCGATGACGAAAAGACACTTCAACTATGCGGGAATGCGTCGCGCTTTCGACTTAAAGTGGCTATCCGGACTCGTCCCCACCCAGAGAAGCACTGTATCATTTCTTGGTGGCTTATGCTTTCTCCACCTTGTGGACCCAGTGCAACAAACCATATGAACTGCTTGCTCATCGCATTGAAAAGACGTCACCGGAATTGTTACTGCGTTGTACCGAATGTATTTTGCCTCGTTGAGACGACTGAAATACTGATCGTGATCGACGTAGTCTGTGAAGTCGGCAAATCTCTTGAAACACCAAGCAATGTGATTCTGTAGCTCCTCTTTTGGCATTGCACACCACTCGGCCAAGTCATCAGGGGTCTTGATTTCTGGTCGCAGGTTTTTCATCATTCGCTTGATAGGCGCTTTGTTTAGAGCTATATCATCGTCGCGACGTTGTTTTGCAGCGTTTGCATTCAGCTCTCGATACTGAAACACCTCCTATCGGGCTTTCGTTCGCAAAATTTGGAATGCGGCCTCATGACAATTCAATTGTCGGTACGCTTGTTTAAGATCCATCATCGCTTTTTCTGGGAGTTCAGAGCTTACATTTGAGAGGTTGCCAAGCTGGCGGATATGGTCAGAGAAGTGGTTCAGGAGATGCATCTTCACAAAGTTGAAATTCGATTTGTCGACAAGATGTTGTGCAATTTCTGACTCAATCTGCGTTTTATCTTCATCAACGCGACGACCCTTTGCAGCCGCAGAATGATTGTTCCAAGCCGGGTCACTCTCCCGTTCCTCCTGTTTGTCCAAAGTAAGCTGCTTTTTCATGGCTTCTGAGACCTTCTTTGTAGATTTACTGGCGCGGAATCGACTGAAAACATCCATGTGACAATGAAACTCCTTCAGATAATTCTCCATGTACTCGATCGTGGCCTCAGTATGGTACTGGTACTGTGCCATAAGGCGAAAATACAATAAGTTCTTGACGCACAACAGGGCATCTGTGAAGGGAATCCTTTGGCTCCCCGAAGGGTTTAAAAGAGTTGCCGCGAAAACTGGAACAATCACATGCCCAAGTGCTTTCATCTCCTTACCACTCCATTCCGTCACCTGGCTATATGGCTTGTTGAACCGAGCAAAGCCAGGATATGGAGGCATAATCGCCCAGAGCTGGTTGAATTTGTCAATCCTGGAATGTTGTTCGAGGATGGACGTTACCCAGTCCATCAAATGCTTAAGCATACCGAGATAGACGGTATGGAGAATATCGGGTAAGATAATAGTCGTTGGAGAGATGCATTTCATATTCCACAAGATGCCTTCTGAGCTTCCAACCACTCGATCTTCCAGATATTGCCCTGCTTCCGGTCTCTCCATCTCATCACCCTGAGTCGGGAGTATCATTTTTTGGAACTATAGCCGATAGTCTCTCAATTGCCACGACAATGAATTCCCTTCTCCAAACGACGATTTCGGGGCTTCACACACAGGGCACTGGGGCTGCTTGATTGAATGCAAGTGAATGTTTTCGAAGTAGTCAGCCGTCCATGCACAGATGACAGGACAACATTGCCGCATCCGACCGTCTGCACAAAGCATAAGCTTTCCAGTGTTGAAAAGCGCGTCGAGAGGACAAAAAATAAGCTCGACGACCTTCCTTAAAACCTCTCGATTGTGGATTTGTTGTTCCTTCACGCCAGTTGTTGTTCCATGTCCTTTAAAGTGATATTTCGGAGGAACGGGAAGAAGGGCAACAAGGCTGCTTGCAAGATTTGAAGGCTTTGATCAAATCGTCAAGTCGATGTTTCCGAGACTCAAATATACTGGCCATTCCTTCTTGTTGCCCGAATAGTTTGTATGATGTATCTGGTCTAAACTGCCGAATAAAGGGACAATCGTAGCTCCAAGCGGCCGCCGTAGCTAATGAAGCGGTCAAAATCACCGTAGCTATGACGAAATTCAACTAACGTACCTGTTCATTCCACCACCAGTCGCTTGATTTCACCTCTGAGTAGATACGTTCCGCAGCATCATTGAATTCCTTTGCTGGCGCATACAACATATGTTCCTTGAACGCAGGCTGTTGCATGAGGAACTCAATGCATTCAACAGGATTGCGGTAAAAGAAACGTGAGTAATCATCGTTGCAAAGGTTGTTTGGATCGGCCAAACGATTGTAACATACTTTGCCGGGTTTCCAAGAGTCGATGCCCATTGCGTAGGACATTTCGTTCAACCTTTTGAATAAAGTGTGGGACAAAGTGAGGTTGCTGACGGTTGCCATCGTAGGGTTCCTGAAAAGCTCGTTGATAACAGCTCTGCTCAAGTAGTGCTTGACGCACCAGTGCGCTAATCGATACTCCTCCTCGCAAGAAAACGTCGACCATAGATCAATTTCATCCTCAAAGATAACAAAATACTCGTTACTAATAGGCTTGCCGGCTAGACGGTTGTCCAAGTGTGGAGTACCACAAATACGTGTCCGAACTGGAGGTTGCTCTGGATCGATACATGCATTCTCGCTGTCGGCTGCTGTATCGCTGGAATCATCGTCGGAAGGGTGAAGAAAAGGGTCATGATGCCGTTCATGAACGAATGGAAGTAGAATACCATCGTGCTCGATCGCAAAACTGTCATCTGGCAGTTGTTCGGCTGATACATATACTATCCTTTCTATGTGGTCGCGACGGAGGTGAGTGATGTAAGCACCGATGTAGGAGTACGTCTTCGAGCAGTAAAGACACAGTTGACCAAGATCCATATTTCGTTAGCAAAATGAACTGTCGCAACAACGTTAAGAAGCGTCTCGACGGTCTTTTACCTACTCACACCATGACAAGCCGGCTGTCCTCAGAAAAAGCCACACCGCGAATCACTTTTTGCAAAATGGGGTCCTACCACTCTTGTAGGATTTCTCTCATCCTCCTTCACACGGTTGCAAAGTGTTTACTCGCTCTCTCAATTTCAACATCCTATGGATCTCGAAAAGTATACCGCATCTGCATTCAGCTCGTCACGGTGATTATTTTGCACACTCACAAGACCCTCCTACGCCCAATGCCTGATTTATGGTTGTCACTTTATGTTAAGTTCTTACCTTACGTGAATCTTGCATTCTCCTTAGATACCGACTCAGCGACGTCATCGCGGGGTACAAGAACTTGAGCAAGGACAAACGAGTGAGATATGAGTGCAGAGCATGCTTTTAGTTGTCTTTGTGATGAACTTAAGCATTCAGTCGACGAATCAGGGCTCTTAGATGATGCTAAGCAAATTGCCTCATAGCTGAATTGCAGCCAAGCTGATGTCGCTGGATCAAGAAAACCCTCCAAGCCCATATATATATTCACCTTGCCTGCCCACCTTGCTTACAATCTCCGGAACCTTCCTCACCTCTGCTACTGCATCGCATCACCCTTGACGATATATTCAACACTCCCGACGCTTGTTTAGAGTAACAAGCATTCGATATCCACCACTCAATCATTGACCCCCGTTGAGAACATAAAATGTAATGTGATACCGTCTGGTTGCCGAAATCAGTCGTCGCAGATGCTAATACGATCCAGATGCCGACACTTCAAGTCCGCATCTGGGCCGAGAACACCCGTGTTGGAGTCACCCAATGGGTAGCAGAAACCATGGGGATGGTGATTTTGCAGGATAAGGGTGGCTTGACAACACAACGGATAGATAATAAAGTGAGGGAGCGCGTCTGGGAGATTGCCCAGTCCATGAGCATCATCAACAAGCAAGGCGCCAGCCCCGAGCAATAGGATCTCCTAATCGATTGTTGTGTTACTCGATTTAGTGAACTGGGGTCTAAACGGCCGCTTTGGAAATGGCACATGGCAGACAAGACTAACCTCGATGGTCAGAAACTCAATGCAGCACTGGACGAGTTCGCGGAGGTCGGCCTTCGCTGAAGGAGGAATAGGCTCGATGCAACCCCGACTAAGAAGAGGAAACTCGTGCACGTTGGTATGCATTTCATCGCGCCGATGCTTCTTTTGCTCTTCCTAATGATGTGTACATCCAGAAGACGATGAGGAAGGAACATTGGGTCACAGGTCTTCCCTGATAAAGGTGCGTTGCGATGCCTCGAACGCTTTTCTTGTCGAGCCATTTAGCTTTACCATCGCCTATGTGGATCCTGACATTGCTGAGAAAAGGGTGGGTGAAAACAATACTCAGCTATTTTGATGGCACTGACCTAGGGATGATGAATCGATACTTCTGATAGTTACATCAATCGTCGATATGACCATTTTGTCAATCGTGAATGCTGCAATCACCGGTCTGCCAGACCCCAGTCAGAAAATCGGAGAGATTTGGGGCTGCCTGGAGGAGCCTAATGGAGTTGGTGGTCTGTACGCCCGTAATGTTACCCCAATCTTCGATAACAATACTTCTGCCGGATGGGTAAAGGCGGCGATGAAATTCAGCAACCCAACGCTTTTCTGTGTCGTTTATCGTGGCCAACAAGCCGACGGCACAGATGGTGCCCAGACGCCTATGCGTGGTGGCCGCAGCTACCTTCCTCTGGATGACATCATCCCACCTCCAGCCAAAGATATGATCGACGATATCGGGGAGGAATCGGATGATGATGGTGAGACACGGCGCCCTAATTCAAGAAGCTTCCCGACGACAAAAACAGGCTTCCAAAAGTTTGAACAGAAGCTTCAAAAGAGGATTATCAGACAGCAGCAATACCTCGAAGTCATCCGAAACCGTGCTCTTGGTCTCTTTGCCAATTACGAGCACAGCATTGTTGCTGATGAGGATGTGGCTTGGCTACGCAAGCCCGATCACATTGTGAATCCTCCTGCTGCAGGCTCTTTGGCCAATAGGAAGCGTACAAGCAGCCGCCCAGCTGCAAATTAGTCGTTGTGAGGCTGGAATGCACTGGCTGGACGGTTGTTTAAGGATTCGCATTGTGGGTGGGTATTTTCCTGGCACTTTGGAGGGTGGACGGATGGGTGATAATTTGGAGTTTTTTTGTAAGGTTTTGGGTCTCTTTTTGGTGTTTTGTTTATTTTATTATTACTTCATTCATATTCATGCATGAAGGGCTGTGTTGAGAGTTCACGATGTTGGAATTAATCATCGAGAGGGGGGGGGGTTTATTTTTGGGAATGGCATAGTGGCAGCAATAGGACTCCATGTATGGCTATCATGTAATTGGTAGTTCGGTATCTTCACCCAGCAGAAGTTAGCCTGAATGATTAGTGAAATGCGAACGCTTTTTACCTCGTTGCGATAGCGATTTTCGTCAAAAAAAGCCAATCAACAACCCTGCGGCATGCTTGTCACCTGCCATTCTTAGTTCCAAGTTCCCGTCCATCCAAGGAGTTGGAAGTGTGGGTGGCGGGACAAGCCAAGATCCTTGAATTGTCAACAGGATAAAAAGACGCATCACGACAATGCTTTTAATCATATCGACGCTTTCTTTTCTTTACACAACGCTTCAATTCATTTACTCTACATTCATTCAGATTTCCTTTAGTCACTCCTTTAATTTTTCGTACTTATCACTCGCCGCCTTTTTAAATCATGACAATAAGGCGCTGCACTTCTCCTCCTCCTCTTCCATCCAGCACAAGGAGAAGGACACGATCTATCCACAACGAGGATCTCAATGACAATCTCAGCATGATACCCGACAATTACAATGATCGTCGAGATGACATTTCAGAATCCAACGACAAGCCTGTTCGGCGACCATCCAACAAAGCAATGGGCAAGCGGCCATCAAAAGATTCCTTCACGTCAACACTTGGAAAACGAGTTGCAGCAACTCAATTAACTCCTTCATCGGCACAACCCCTACATCCTGAGCGTCAAGAGGTGTATATTGTCACGGAGGAGGATGATGAACACGAGCCTGTGCCACTGGCTTCCAAGAAGGTATCCAATTAAGCGTTTGAATGATTGAATCCGCCCGCTAATGTATATATTTACTAGAGGAAGGATTCAAATGAAGCCGGTGAGGACTTAGTTGCATGGAAAGCTGGAAATCAGTGGCGATATGAGCCATGTGTTGACGACGTGACAGGCCTCATCATCGGCGCAGAATACAACGCCCAGACAACCCATTCAGGCGTTCCGGCGATGGTCATGGCACGTGTAAAGCCTATAGCTATCAATTATGCGATGTTTGTGAATCCCTTTGCCACGAATGCGGTGAAGACCGCCCAGATTCATAGTTGGTGGTATGAGGAAATTGCCAGGATTGATCCAGCCCAGAGAAACTCAGACCCTCCACGTGCCTACATTTCAGTGGTAAATGAATTATCTCAACGATTGTTTTCATCGCTGACATTGTGCATCAGGCTCTTGCCAAGATTACATGCTCCCGTGCAGC
>Ga0307512_10006304_pt1 | contig 12043 bp, 17 predicted proteins | sample 14_EM_MG_FD_200267 | JGI IMG/M metagenome (GOLD analysis project Ga0307512, IMG submission 200267) | Populus trichocarpa ectomycorrhiza microbial communities from riparian zone in the Pacific Northwest, United States - 14_EM | ecosystem: Host-associated > Plants > Roots > Unclassified | place... | reverse complement strand
ATAATCTGGGGGATCGACTCTATATTGTTAGGGCGAAAGCCCTGGGGTTTATATACATGTGAGGCTGTGACTGTGACATGCATACTACCATATGTGCATATGTGACCTATATATCATAATTACCACAAATTGCAAGGTGTACCTCCATATCTGGATGGTAGCACATGTTAGACTAATGCGTCTTCAACACGCAGATCCTTCCAAGAATGAATCGGGAAGGATTGGTGCACTTTCATCTGTCGGCCGAAGCATCAGCTGTGTCAGTGCTGGAAATGGCATCTTGATTGCTGCGAACTTCCTCAACATCGAATTTGGAATATCCGTGATGGTAACTTGACAGACACAGTTGTGCTGCTGCTTGAGCGTGGCCATAATGATTTTCATACCCTGACTTTGTGACCTTCCAGACTCTGGGATCCTGGCATATATTACAATTAGCAAGTCTGGCCAGACATTCCTTTTGACAGGTTGTTTCTCAGTGCAAAGAAGCCGGAGATTCAGGCATCAAGGTGAAGCAGTGATGACACATCGCCAGTGGCAGCACATATGTACCAGCATATGCCATAAATCTGGACCCTATGGAACGCAGCTCTTGCTAGTGGAAGAGCGGATCCATGGATTTCAATCTAAATAAAAGTCAAATATCTCTAGGAGGACATTGTTGGGAAGCGTGCTGATAGTACTGGTGGTTTATGTAATAGGTTCAGGTTGGCCTGTACTTGCTAAGTCTACAATCGTCACAGTCCTAGAGGAATTCATGGGTTATCACTCACCTCAATGCTCTTTGACAGACACCCCTTTTTGTTGACCTTTTCATTGATATGCAATATCCTTCCTCATCTTTGAGACCTTGGCAGTGGGCATTATAGATAGTTTGAATAATCAGAGATGGATTTGGCTGTATGTGGGTATCTGAGAAGGTGACATATGAGTGAGACATCACGCGTCAGGTCCAGTTGGACCCTAACAGTTGCACTGTTTAGGTGGACCACATCACGCCCCAAAAGAGGTAATTACCCTGTAGTTTGGTACCCACTAGTACAGCTGTCAGAAATTTGTACTCAGCAAAATAAAAAGATCTCAGATTACTTGGTTAAGAAAAACAAACATAAAGCCCATGTCGCTAAGACACAGAGTTGTTAAGGTCGAGTGGAAAGAGCCCAGGGGAGCCCTGGGGACAAATGCACATGCACAAGGGCATCCCCAGGCATTATTTCAGCCTGGAAAGTGTCCACAGGGGAACTACTTACATATACAAACCCTAGACTGGAGGCAGAAGAAGGCGCAAATGTGTGCCCAGGTGATGCAGTGGAAAGACGTGAAAATGTGAGCCTGGGCACTGCACTTGAGGCAGGATATGTGGCTGGGATCGCCACAGATGGGCTTATGCAACTAAAAGAATGTGCAGTGGAGTCAGTCACTGCAGTGGAAGGGGACACACAGGCAGGGGCAAGTACAGCAGAGTGGATGCGCACGCTGCCAGGTGCCTGGCGGTGCCTGGGTTCTTTGTTATTGTTAGTTGGTCATATATCATAGAGAGCAATAGTGACAATAGGGTGTGTGGTGTAGCAGTTGTTACATTTGTGATTGGATGTCTGACCCAGGTCCCTTGGTTTGATTCTATGATGGGGCAATACTTTTTTTTGTTATTCACATGACATTTCATGCTGTGTATATATTATTTATTTTAAGAATAGAAGTTAGTAAAAATGTTACCTGTCGCACTAGTCATTGGGCGCAGAAATTAATAATATAAGCAGTGTAAAACAGTCTGATTGTCAGGGCAGGTGTGCAGATACCAAATATTGTACAAGTTGATTTTTTATTGAGAAGGCAGCATCCAGTAGCATGTGCATCCGCTCCACTGTGCTTGCCCCCGCCTGCGCATCCCCTTCCGCTGCAGCAACTGGCTCTGCTATGCGTTCTTTTACTTGCACGAGCCTGTCTGCAGCAATCCCAGCTGCATATCCTGCCTCAAGCACAATGCCTGGGCTTGCGTTTTTGCGTCTTTCTGCCACATCACCCAGGTGCACATTTGCACCTTCTTCCACCTCTGGTCTAGGGTTTGTATATGTAAGTAGTTCCCCCATGGACACTTTCCAGGCTGAAATAATGCCTGGGGACACCCTCGCGCATGTGCATTTGTCCCTGGGGCTCCCCCTGGGCTCTCCCCACTCAACCTTAACAACTCTGTGTGTTAAGGTCCAATGGCCTTAAGGTGCAACATGCACGGTTTGTCTGGCAATGTAGAGAGTCACAAGGGACTGGCACCCTTAGTGACAACAGGAGGTGCTTCGAGATAAGATTCCACAAGATGAATATCTTGGAAGGAAGGTGGAATGACAAGGGAGAGTCTCAAGGGATCTTGAGATGACCCAAAGAGAGATAAGATAGAGGGAAAGGAGGGAAGCACACAGGAAAGGCTTTGAGAGCAACAACACTTGGATTGGAAAACCAAGTCAGGCTTAAGGCCTCTTCTATGATACAAGCAGGGCTTATATACTGCTGAGGCAGCTACCTGACTAATTGTCCTAAAGGGGCGAACAATGGGTCCTAGAGAACAATGAGGACCAAGACAATAAGAACAGGACAATGGTTGAGGGAGAACAATAAAGGGGGAAGACAATAACATCCCCTAATGAGGCGGACAATGGGTTAGGAACAATAAGGGTGGTCATGTGCTGAAGTGTTAAGGTCCAAGGGCCTTAAGGTGCGACGTGCACATAATAGCAGTTGGCGGGACTTGCATTGCGAGTACTGGGGATTCCTTGTATCACCTAAGGGACTGGCACCCTTTATGATAGCCTCGAATAGAGCGCTTGAAGTGAAGTACGGCTGCAGCCAAATGTACTGTTATGCAGCGAAGAGGGAAGAGCTTCAAAGGGGACTTTGAAGCGACTAGAAGGGCTTAGGGGAACTCTCAGGAGAGAGGCAGGGGAAGCTACAAGTCTTGGATTGAAAACCAAGTTAGGCTTAAGGCCCAACTCTAGAGATACGGCTGGTCTTATATACAAGTGAGAGGTCCCTATTCCTATTTGAGAGAACAATAGAATGATGGGACTTCTGCAGTAATGACGTATAGTAATGAGTCAGAAAGGAGTCATCGGTGAGTCGGAGATAAGAGGAGTCAGAGTGAGTCAGAGATAAGAGTGAGTCATTGCTAAGAATAGAATGTGCAGCAATGACTCCATAGGGCTGATGATGTAGAACAATAAGGAATGAGGCAGCCAATGGGCTTGAGAATGATGTGGCAATCCAGGAGGATACGTGGTACTCCTTGGGATGGCGTGACTTGGGATCAGGTGATAGGTCAGGTGATAGGTCAGGTGATAGGTCAGGTGATGGGTCAGGTGATGGATCAGGTGATGGGTCAGGTGATGGGTCAGGTGATCTGGAAAAGAGGGAAGTGGGCGAAAATGAAAATTAGGGCCCAGGATCGTAACATGAAGTCAGGTGACAGGTCAGGTGATGGACCATGTGACATAAGGTCACATGACTAAAAAAGGTAAGGGAATAAAGAAAATAAATGGGGGCAGAACCAGATCATAACACCATGTCTTAGCGACACAGGCTTTATGTTTGTTTTTCTTAACTGAGTAATCCAAGATCTTTTTATTTTGCTGAGTACGAATTTCTGACAGCTGTACTAGTGGGTACCAAACTATGGGGTAATTACCTCTTTTGGGGCATGATGCGGTCTGCCTAAACAGCACAACTGACCCTAACAGCAGAAAGTTATGTACAAAGTCACGCCCCAAAAAAGGAGCAAATCCAGTAGTTTGGTGACCTATGGTAGCACTGTCAAAAAACTGTCATAATTTCGTACTCAGCAGAATAAAATGATCTCAGAAGATTTGATGCAAGCAAAACAAACACAAAACATGTGTCATCAAGGCACATGTTTTGCTAAGCCAAGTGGGGGAGGCCCAGGGGATAAACGGGCGCATGCAAGGGTATTCCCAGGCATTATTTAAGCCCAGAAAGTGTTTAGGGAGAGGTCACCACATATGCAAGCCACAAACTGGCAGAGGAAGGGGGCGCAAACGCAGACCCGGAGGAAGCAGCTGAAAGTTGTGAAAGAGCGGGCCTAGGTGCAGCGCTTGAGGGGGGATATGCAGCTGGGATCGCCACGGACAGGTTTGTGCAAGCAGAGGAATGCACAGTGGAACCAGGCGCTGCAGCAGAAGGGGGCATGCGGGCAGGGGCAAACTGTCACAAACTGCCTCCTTCTTATATAATTTTCTCCTTCCTATTTCATACTTGACTCCGGACCGCTCTCCCCATCGTTTATATAACTTACTATGGACTGTTCTCACATTTTCTAGAGACTTCCATACAATTCCATTAGCTTCTATCCCCTTCTATGACCTTCCATTGTCTTCTACGACCTTTCAGTATCTTCCATGTCTCCTTGTATATATATTGTCTCTAGTAGCATAGAACAAGTTCTCTAAGCTTGTTCTATTTGTGCAATACAGGCTATTGTCACTTCCTTAAATGTGTGCAGCTTCTTTCTGAAAGAACCACTCTGCAATAATTGACTTGGTCATTATTCACTTCCTCTCCTCTATATGTCTTTGAGGTCACATGTTGTGCCTTGCTCAATTCCAAGTCATGTCTTGACTTGTGTAATCTTCACTCACTCTTAGACAAGTCATGTGATGTCTCATATAACCAATCCTGATGCCTGACTCCTGATGCCCACCTTTCCTCTTTGGTTCACTGACACAATTACCAGATTAGGATAACTTCCTAATCAAGATGTTGGGTCGACTTCCTAATTAGGAATTACCCCTGTCAGAAACTCCAGAACTTGAACGACTGAAAGACATGGTGACCTGACTGTGATACAAACACAGTGGAGTGCATGTGCATGCTGCTGGGTGCCCAGCCCTTCCGCCTTCTCAATGAGAAATTGACTTGGACAATACTTTGTGTCCATGTCACATGCCCAGACGATTGGACCATTTCATGCCGCGTTTATTATTAATTCTTGTGGCTAACAACTACAGTAGTGCAACAGCTTAAAATAGATAATATATATAGTGTTGCCATGGTCCAGTCCAAAGATTGTGGACTACCAGACCGGACCAATTTTGGACTGGACCAGACTGCCCAAACGGTCTGTGGTCCAAAGACTGAAAATTATGGACCAGACTGTGGATAGATCGGGGACCGTGAGTGGACCGGTGGTATTTCCAAAATAAGCCAGCCATTGATAAGTTGTCAATTGTTCAACAAGTCCAACATGTTCACCACTCCTTGTCATTGTTGTCACACCCATAGTCTTGCCCTCATCGCCTTGCCTTTCATCATTATCTTGCCTTGTCAATACCCTTGTGTTCAAGTTCCATACCGAAGATTCTCAGGTCGCTTACCATCATTGCTTCAAACCAGCAAACAACAACATATACTTCACATTGTCACCTCGCTCCTTGTCGCATACTCCCCGCTCTCTTTATTTTTCCTTTTCTACCTTTCTGTCCAACATAATGCTCCCTTCCACTTTCCACTTTCCATCTAGTCGACAGTCCAAGCACAAATGCCATCTACGCATGGACCTTGTGCTTGCACCTTGCCCCTCAATACAACGCTTCCTACCTCTCAAATTTGAATACCGAATCTGTCTTTATCGCATGAGTGTTAAGGTCCAATGGCCTTAAGATGTGATGTGCATGGTTTGTCTGGCGATGCAGAGAGTCACAAGGGACTGGCACCCTTAGTGATGACAGAAGGTGCTTCGAGATGAAGTTCCACAAGACGAATGTCTTGGGAGAAAGGTAGGGTGACAAGGGAGAGTCTCAAGGGATCTTGAGACGACCCAAAGAGATATGAGATAGAGAGAGAGGAGGGAAGCACATAGGAAAGGTTTTGAGAGCAACAACACTTGGATTGGAAAACCAAGTCAGGCTTAAGGCCTCTTCTACGATACAAGCTGGGCTTATATACTACTGAGGCAGCTACCATGACTAAGTGTCCGAACAATAAGGCTCTGGGAACAATGGAGGTGAAGACAATAACAAGGGAGAACAATAGGGAGTAAGACAATAGGCCCAGAGACAATAAGGTCCCCATATATGGCGGACAATGGGCTGTAGAACAATAGGCAGTTGAGAACAATGAGAAAGGTCAGGTGATCATCCAGTCAGGTGACATGGGTCAGGTGACTGATCAAGTGACATAAGGTCTTGTGACTTAAAAGGTAAAGGGAAATAGAAAAATAAAATGGGGCAGAACCGGATCGTAACAATGAGCCCTGACACATAAATACCATTGCCTGCCTCACTGGATAGCAGGCAACTGTGGCCTGATTCCCCCTTTTATCTTGTGTGCGATTCTCTTCCTTTTCCTCTCTGTCTGATCCCTGCAAAATGACGTCACTCACTGCCTGTATGTTTCACTTCTTCTTCAATAAACTAACTGCCCTCTAGATCATTCAGCGATCCAGTGTGCCCACTGGTGGTCAGGCAATTAACAACTGTCTATCCACTACCCTGTCTGCTCCACTGCATGTCCGCACTTTGGGCATGACATTGGTTTCAGTCTTCCCATCCTTCCTTCTTGAACTCATGGCACAGACTCACTGTTGGCGCTACATTCTGAAGTTGCAATTTCTCATCTTTGACCCCATTCCTAGAACCACAGCTCATACCTGTTGTGGTATCTTTGATCAAGATGGTCCTTGACATACAAGCTTTGCACTACAAGTTTGAGGAAGGCACCAAGGAGGCAAAAGAGCATGCCAAGGAGGGAACGAGTGAAGGCTATCCACAAGCATTGGGAGAAGACAAAGAAGAAACGTTAGCCTGTACAATTTTCTTTCTTTTTCTTTTTAGTTCTGCAGCTGTATTGATATGTGGTCATGCACTTGGCAGGATAAAGCATGCGGAATGGAGTACAAGCAAAGCCTCAATGCACTCGAACAGGCACAACATGTGATGTTGCATGCATGTACCCCACGTTTTGCACCGCTGGACACTGACCACGAGGGCCGCATATACTTTGTGCTCATGTCCAGCATGGCTGAATGCAAGGTGGCGGCAGCTCTCCTGGCAGGTGATACAACCAAAGGCAGCAAAGCCCAAGGCTGCGCAATCATCAGCACAGAGGACTGCAGCACATTGCGATGATAGTTCATTGCCGTTTGGGGAAAGAAGCCTGGCAATGGACTTGTCCCTGAGAACAAGGATGAAGAGGACATCAACAACGTTGAGCACTGGTAAGGAATCTCGCAGCCAGACAAGATCTGCAGGCTTGCAGACTGGATTGCAATCAAGAATGGTATTATGGAAGGGAAGTGTCCTGCCACCAAGGGCAACAGCCATGAACAGCAAACTGTGGCCATCCCGGATGGTTGGGGACACATGGTGACTAGCACCAGTGTTGGTGGCTTGTTACTGACTGGCGATCATGCATCGCACTCAGAAGTATGGCCAGGCAAGCTGACACCATTGTCACATGCATCCGACACTGAGGATGAACCTGCATTTGATTCTTCCCTGTCATCTGTTTTGGGGACGAATTAGATGGAGAGCCAGATGAGAACAATGGCAAAGTATGAATGCAGGTAGACAACGACGCTCGCCCTTGCCCCTCCCAGAACAAACTGAAGACACTTGTCAAGGCCCTGGTAAGGCACTTAAATGACTTGGGCAATTTCTACCGATGCTTTTATTCGTCCTATACCCCATCTCTCTTTTCATCTCTATCCTCAGACAGGCTGGCCAGTACCAACAAGCCTTTGGCGTCTTCTATGAGCTGGATGCTGACAGCCTGCTAGTGCCCCACTGAAAGTTTACATCTCCCTCTTGTGCATCTTGGCCAATTCTCAATGGATGGGCGCTGGATATCGATCAGGATTTTGTAGCTGTCTTGTGTCTTTCGTGCATTTTTTTTTTCCTCTAATGGGTATAAACACTCTCATCCTCACATGCGTATTCAGTGCCAAGTCTCTGGGTTGAAAGAAGGGACTAGAAGTTCACCCAAGGCATTTCACTATGGGAACAAGTCACGAATTGGCTACAGTCCTAGTGATACTGCTAGATTACGAAGGAAATTACAAGTACTCTTTTGGGACCTACATCGAAGTTATGGGTCGCTACCTTTTAGTTGCCCATGGATCCCTCTTTCGTTGTTATCAAACCCTATATCTGGTCAACTGGGTTCAGGGCTGCCTTGTATGTGTAAGTAAACCCCCCACATCTCTTCCCACAATGATGGCACCCTTTTTAACAAGGTTGTTATGTATCTCTCAGTGCCAATGCGTGGCAGCGGACACCTTTTTCCCTGAACACAGAACGGAGGCCATCGCACAGTTGGTGTCTGATGCAAAGTAAGCATGGTGGCAGCGCATGCACAGCCTCGAAGGTGACTACAAGACCACATTGAGCCATGGCCCGTCAGTGCCATAACCAAAGTTCTCTCATGTAGAGAGCCACATGACCACTAGCTCATGTTTGACATCCTGTGTGGCATCTGCGGGCTTCCCAGACCAAGCAAGGGTCAACCACCACCACCTTCATCATCCTTCTCCCCCTTGCCACTGCCGCCACCCAAAGTGGCACCAACAATGTGGATACTCTATGAAGCCCTCATCGACAGCATCACAGCAGCTACCTGGACAAGACTGTGCACTATGTGCAGAGTGTGATGTCCTTGTGTAAGCTACAAGCCCTCATCCGGCCATGGAATCTGCACAACTCCTCCACACACACATCCTCCTCGCCAGGGAGGGCTCCACCTTGTCTGCCTGCAAGGAAAACGCAGCCAAGCTTGTTGTGTTGCGGAAAGCTCCTGAAGCCACACCACAAGGCATGCCCAAGATTTACTTGAACTCTTGGCCTGCGGAGCTAACCCTTCCCTTTCCATAGAAACATGAACCAAAGCTATCATACCCATTCACCGCAACCATTGTCAATGCCGCTGGCCCCAGTGTCAGTGGGTGGTGCACCTCCCCTAAAGGAGCCCACGCAGCATCCACCTGCTATGTACAACATCTTTGCATTCAGTATCAACGCTCTATCAGAAGGCAACCATTCCTTTGGCAAAGATATGTTTGATCCCCTGGCCAGGCACCCATTGTGGCATGCTATACCCATTGCCAGTGATCATGCTCAGATCACAACTGATCGTTATCCCTTGGCTGCAGGCTTTGCACACAGTGGAAGCTTCAACCAGTGATTACATGGCACTATCATATGGTCCATTTGACTTGCTTTTCTCCAAGACATCTGGGAGAGATGAGAGTGCTTTGCTTGTTCTTCGCTCCCAATTTATTCGCAGAGTTTTTACAAGCAGTGTGTCAGACATGGCTCTGTTCATTGATTGTGGTCTCTCAACCAACTCTGGTTCTACCATATATCCTCATATCTTCCTCCCTTTCTTTGGCAGACCAGATGATTGTCTTGCCCTCTTCTTTGTGGTCCAGTTATATATGTATGGAGCAATCAGTGCAACTGTTGTGCGTATATGCCAGCTGGACTCTGATGGGAAGGGGTCGTTACCTTCTGCTGGCAAGAAGTCCATTCCTGACAATGAAGTGAGTCTTTTGTCACCATATATGATAAGTAACTGACGCATGGGCAGGCTTCTGGTTTCCCTAACACGGTGTACTCCCTCCCCACCAGGGACGCAAGTTCGCATGCAATCAGACACTGCAGACAATCTTTTGTGGGATCAAGTTACATCTACAAACCCATCCTTCAGCGCCAAGGTTTGCGCGGTCATGTCGCGCATCTCCTTCCAAAACATGTTCTTCATCATGCACGTTGTGCCAGGGTCATGTAAGGTTTTGACCTTGAGGTGACAGTGATGGACCCGATTGAATGCCTGCTCCACATCAAGTGCCTGGCATCCATGCGCACATGGTCAGTGTGGACATCAAAGTGTCATTTTTACAATAGACTTCCTGTGTGTATTTCACTTCCCTGTTACCTGATTACGCAAAATGATTTCTTATGGTCATTAAAGATGTCCTTGTAATATGATCCATAGCAGGTGCCCTCAAGTTTAGTGTGCCATGAGGCAACAATGACACCTTTGTCAGAAAAACATGAGGCTGCATGAGTGCATATTCAAATTGTTATTGCTCACCAGACATCTAACATATTTACACCTTGTGCAAAGTTATGTGCAATTTACTCACCAGGCATGAAGACAAATGGTCTAGATCATTCGCTCCTTTCAGTTTGGACATGCAGATCCAGCCCTAGCAGGGGTTAAAAGAGGGTGCGACTGTGCTTATGACAAGCTCATCACCATCACCATGACCTAGACTCTTCATCGTGACATTCACTTCAACAACGGTGCACTACAGACAGTTTTTGATGCTCACCATATGTCTACAGTATATTTTGTTTCTTTTAGCCCCTACTGAATGTCCGCCATTTAGCCCAAACTCCTGCTAACAAAAAAACCAAGTGTCGTACCAAGGCAAAGGGCACTGGGACTGTTGCTCCTGCTGTTGATAGTGTGGTCCCAGCCCCTATGGATCAGGACAGTAAGAGTGACTAGTGATATTCCTATTCTCAACTCTTTAACTTGTCATTCAGCTACGCCAAAGCATCAATGTGGTCGAAGGGCCCAGCAAGCACAAGCAGCCACAGCAGTGGCCACTGCTGCTGCCCCCACCATTACCACTTCTACCACTACTGCTGCCACCCCTACTGCTGCTGTTGCCCCTACCACTGCCACTTCTGCCACCACCACTACCAGGTGTAGCACCACCACTGCTGCCACTGCCACTACCAATGCTATTTCTGCTCTGACTACTGTTGCTACTAGAAGCCTTATCACCGGCAACACCATTCCTAACATTACAAACTCCAACATTGATACTTATACCACTGCCATCACTGCTGGTACTAGGCCTCATGATGACAACAATCCATTTCTTGTGTCATCACCATATGACCAGTCGACATATGCAGAGCAGCATTTACAACTTGAGGACCAGCTCTGTGTATTATCTATTCACTTATCTGGAAACTTGCCTGTGGACCAAGCTGGTTCTGATAATATATCGGAGGCCAGTGTATGTCAGAAGCATTGTAATGATGCATAAGATGTGAAGGAATTCTTCAAAGATGAGAATGGACAATCATACTGCAAGTTTTGCAAGTATGTGTTTTATCTATTTTTGACGCTTGCTTTCCTAACATAAAGTTTATAGTCTTAATCGCCCTACATCATCACAAGTCTCATTGCCACTCCTATAATTTTTCTTGTGCTACCACTACCCTCCATCATCATCTTGTAAGTAAGCATGCCCAAGAGTGGATCATGCTATGCAGGAAAGCTGGCATCCGGATCACTGCAACTAGCAAGGAAGTTTGTAATGCGGTTGAAAAGTATTCCTCCAAGGATGACGATGATAATGATACAAGTGGGTGTCCTGTTCTGATTTCTCGCATCTATACCCCTGAGGCCTTTCTGGACACAATCGCCAAATGGATTGTTTCTGATGATCAGGTCAGTATATATTATTCTGTTTGATTCCTTTTCTAACACTATTGGTAGTCCCTTAATGCAATCGAAAATGTACACCTTCAATCAATTTTCTTAATGCTATGTCCTGGACTCTCCAACCAAGAGATTCCACATCGTACAAAGCTTCGTCACTGTATTATGGAGATTTGGAATGTCCATGTGCATGATCTTAAGAAGAAGATGCAGGTAAGTTTCCATACAAACTACAAGATATTCTATCTTCTTATTTATAATATAGGGAGCACTTGGAAAAATCTCATTTATGGCTGATTGTTGGAGTGATCCCAATCTAATGCCATTCATGGCCATCACGGCACACTGGTCTGCCCACCATGTTAAGGATACTCAACAGGGGCAGTGGTATATTACTGGCCTTCACTCTGAGCTCATTGCCTTTCATTGTGTGCCTTGTTGGCATACAGGTGAACACCTAGCATCAGTGTTTATGAGTATACTTGACCGCTACAAGATTAAAAATGTACGTGACACTCTTATGGTTTAATCTTAGCTAATATGTTCTGTCCAGATCAGGTGGATAACACTTGACAATGCAAGC
>Ga0307512_10006303_pt1 | contig 12043 bp, 12 predicted proteins | sample 14_EM_MG_FD_200267 | JGI IMG/M metagenome (GOLD analysis project Ga0307512, IMG submission 200267) | Populus trichocarpa ectomycorrhiza microbial communities from riparian zone in the Pacific Northwest, United States - 14_EM | ecosystem: Host-associated > Plants > Roots > Unclassified | place... | reverse complement strand
GTCCCGGGGCATTCCGCCTACGGAGCCGTGAAGGGCGCGGTCGAGGTCCTCACCCGGTACCAGGCCAAGGAGCTCGGCAGCCGCGGCATCCGCGCGAACACCGTCGCGCCCGGGGCGACCGCGACCGACTTCGGCGGCGGCATGATGCACGACGAACAGGTCCGGAACTACCTCACCTCGCAGGTCGCGCTGGGACGCGTGGGCGAACCCGACGACATCGCGGGCGCGGTAGCCGCCCTTCTCTCGGATGGGAACCGGTGGGTCACCGCGCAGCGCATCGAGATCTCCGGCGGACAGAGCCTGTGAACGGTAGACCGGCAGGGGCAACGATTCCGATGAGGGATCTGACCGGCAAGACGGCCCTGATTACAGGCTCCGCCCGAGGCATCGGCAAGGCGATCGCCCTGCGCTACGCACGCCTCGGCGCGAACATCGTGATCAATTACGCCTCCAGCGCGAAGGAAGCCGACGCGACGGTCGCAGAGATGGAGCATCTGGGCGCGGAGGCGATCGCCGTTCAGGCCGACATGTCTGTCGTCCCTGACATTGAGCGCCTCTTCACCGAGGCTGCCGAGCGTTTCGGGCAGATCGACATCGCTGTCGCCAACGCGGGCGTCGAGCTGATCGGCATCGATTTCCTCGACATCACCGAGGAGCAGTTCGATCGTCTCTTCTCCATCAACACCAGGGGCACCTTCTTCACCCTCCAAGTGGCAGCGCGGCACGTCGTGAACGGCGGCCGGATCATCTATATCGGTTCGAGCACGACGACCGTGCCGGTCCGCGGCGAAGGCCTGTACGGGTCGAGCAAGACGGCTCCGCGCTACGCCGTACAGGTCCTGGCGCAGGAGCTCGCCGACCGTGGGATCACCGTCAACGCGATCCTCCCGACGGCGATCGACGGCGCCGGCGTGTTCACCGAGCCGGACCCCAACCACCCGGTCCGGCGGTTCGTCGCCCAGCCCGGGCGCATCGGCCGCCGGATGGGGACCGTCGACGACGTCGCGGATGCCGCCGAGTATCTCGCCTCCGACCTCGCGGCCTGGGTCAGCGGGCAGAGCCTCCTGATCAGCGGGGGTGCACTCCAGTGACCAGGCCGGACACAGGCGCAGACATCGTGATGTCCACAGTCCACTCGCAGCGGGCGACGGTGGCCGGCGCAGGGCGCTGCCCGCTTCCTTCTCGGGTGCCCTGGGACTGGCGGGAGCGGGACGTGCTGAGCAGGCAGAACCCGGCATGGACCACAGCAGACTGATCGGAGCATGACCATGGCGTACGAATTCCAGATCTCCGCCGGGCTCGGACGGGCGAGCCTCGCCTCGACCGAACCTCAGACTGCCGCTTCTTTCTACAGGCGCGTGCTGGGCTGGGCCATCACGGAGACGGACGACCGACTGACCGCATCCGCCGGGGGCGCGCCGGTTGCCGATATCACCGACATCGGCGCGGCCGACGGGATCCCCGGATGGCTCATCCACTTCGCCGTCGACGACCTCGACGCCGCGTTGACCGCCGTCTGCAGAGCCGGCGGCGCAGTGCTGCCCTCTGCCACCGTCGGCTGCGCCGAAACCGCGATCGTGACCGACCGCAATGGAACTCGGTTCGCGCTCCGCGCGCCCACCACGCGGCGCCGCGAGTGGCCCGCGCACGGAACCCTCGCGTGGGGCGAACTGATCACCGACGACGTCGACACGTCCGCGGCGTTCTACTGCGGGGCCTTCGGGTGGGAGCTCACCGAGCCGAGTGGTCCCCTCGGCCGCGGGGAGTGGCAGTGGCACGGGAGGTCTTTCGCCGGGCTCCTGCCACGTCCGCCGGCGATGCCTGCCGAGACCCCCGCGTACTGGGACGTCTACTTCGCCGTCGACGACATCGAGGCCGCTGCGACGGCCGCGACCGCACATGGCGGCACCCGGCTCATGCCTCCGACGCCGATCGGGATCGGCACGATCGCGGTCTTCCTCGACCCCACGGGCGCCGTCTTCACGCTCGTCCAGCGCACCACCGAGGAGGCCCTCGCATGACCACAAGCAGCCACAACAAGACCGGGAAGGTCGGGCTCGTCACCGGCGCCGGGTCCGGCCTCGGCGAGGCAGCCGCCAGGCGACTCGCCGCTGATGGCGCGCGCATCGTCGTCGCCGACCGCAACGCGGGGGCAGCCGAACGTGTCGCCGCGGAACTCCGCGCCGCCGGACACCTCGCATCCGCGTTCGCCGCGGACGTCCGTTCGTACGACGACACCGAGCGGCTCGTCGCCTTCACCGTCACGACCTACGGCGCCCTCGACCTCGCCTTCAACAACGCCGGCGTCACACCCCGGTTGGCCGACGTCCACGAGATCGCTCTCGACGACTGGAACGACGCCATCGGCATCAACCTGACCGGCGTCTTCCACAGCATGAAAGCCGAGATCGCCCACATGCTCGAAGCCGGCGGTGGGGCCATCCTCAACATGGCCTCCACCGCCGGAGTGATGGCCCACGCAGGGCGGGCCGCGTACTCGGCCTCCAAACACGGCATCGTCGGACTCACCCGCTCGGCCGCCGTCGAATACGCCAAGCGCGGCATCCGCATCAATGCCGTCGCACCCGGTCCGATCGACGCGCCATCGGCACGAGCGCTCCCGCCGGAGGTTCGCGCCTCCATCGCCGCGAAAACCGCGATGGGCCGGGTAGGCCAGGTCGACGAGGTTGCCAGCGTGGTGAGCTTCCTGCTCTCGGACGAAGCCGCCTTCGTCACCGGCTCCGTCTATGAGGTCAACGGCGGCCAGACCCAACTCTGAACGCCGCGCTACGGGTGATCTCCGGCCGACGGCCCCAGCCATCAGCTCAGGGAACGCCTCAAGACCATCTAGGGAGAGACCGAAGTGGCCTGACGGCCGGGGACGTTGAAGCGTAGGGCCTGCTGCCCCTCCCGGACGACCCGTTCACCACCGGCATCACACTCACTCCCCGCATCGACCGCTACGGCATGATCACCGTGAAGACCGTCAATAACGGCCGACGGGAGATCGCCCGCCACTGGCGACGTACCGGTGCCGCGGAGCCGAACACCTCGTGCTGGACCACTACTTGGAAGCCCTGCTGACCAAACCGGGGGCGCTGGAACGCTCCGAGGCCCTCCACCAGGCCCGCGCCGAGGGCACGTACACGGCCGTCCACGAGGCACACCTCCAACACGAGCACAAACGCCTCTACCCCAGCCCCGGGCGGCACGAGTACGGCCTCGCCGCTTGATCAGAAACGTCCCTCGAAAAGAGCCGCACCCAACTCCGCCCACCTGCGACCGGCACTGCCACACTCGGGGCTGCTGTGATCACCGCACGTCTATGGCGGACATGTTGAGCCAGCAGGAACAGCCCTGGCAGGCGGGACCGGAGGAGCTGCCCTTCACCACCCATCTGGTCAACCGTCACGGCGACCGACACCTGGGCTTTAACGACGACGACGGCCGCTTCTCCCGGCTGTGGCGGCACACGTCCCCTGAGCCGCTGCACACCGGCGACGCGGTCCTGCTGCGCCCGAGCGACATCGATCGGATCATCCACGGTTATCGGCGACCAACGCCAACGAACGCGCAGTCTGCACCTGCGGCGACGGCGCGATGACGCGGGACGTTCGAGCCGCAGCAGGAGCCATCCGGTTCAGGCGGTTGGGGCTGTCCAGGATTCGAGGTGCTGGGCGATGTCGCGCAGGTCTGCTTCCTGGGCGCGGACGGCTCCGGCGAGTGTGTAGAGGTCTTCGTCCTTGGCCTGGACGCTCTGGCCGGAGACGGTCATGTACTGATGGGCGCAGCCCCAGCCGATGACCAGGTTGTAGTCGGTGAAGGGGCGCAGCAGCAGGGCGGTGTGCAGGAAGGTGGCCGCGCGGGCGGATACCTGCTCGTAGTAGAGGGTGCCGCGTTCGCGTTCGAACCGGTGGCGCTCGGCCATGAAGCCGAGGGCGCCCCAGTCGGCGATGGGGATGTTGAGGGGAGCGAGCGCGGACTGGATCTGCAGGACCCAGCCGACGTCGACGCGGATGATGGGGCTCACCGAAGGCCGGCGGGGAAACGGTCGGTGACGCCGGGCAGGATGCGTTCGGCCTCGGCGATCGCGCCCTCGACGAAGGCGATCCGGTCGGCCTCCTGGACGGTGACGTCGTGCACGTGCTGCTTCAGGCTCTTGCCGGCGAGGGTGGCCCGCTCGCGCAGCCGGGCCATCTCGTCCGGGCTGAATTCCACGTTGAGTGCTGGCATACCCTCACGGTACCCGGTTTGGTACCCATCCCGGTACCGGCGTGGCGAGGCGGGGCCGCATGGTGCGAGGGCGTTGACCCGGATGCCGCGGTGCTTCAGCTCATTGGCCCAAGTGCGAGCCAACGAACGGACCGCGGTCTTGGCGGCGTACAGCCCGACGCCTGCCGCGCCCCGCGCCCCGTGGTGGACATGGCGAGGATGACGGACGCGTTGTCGTTGAGCAGGGGCAGCGCCTTCTGCACGGTGGACAGGGAGCTGCGCAGGTTGAGCCCGGTGCCGTACTCGTAGTCCTCCTCGGCCACGTCCGCCAGGGGTACGAAGGTCGTACCGCCCGCGTTGGCGAACAGGACGTCGATACCGCGCCCGTCGGCTCCTATGGTCGCGAACAGCCGGTCGAGGTCGGCGAGATTCGTGACGTCACCCTGAACGCCGGCGGCGCGCCCACCGATCCGTGCCAGCGCCTCGTCCAGTTCCTCCTTCCCGCGGCCGGTGATGTAGACGTGCGCGCCCTCCTCGGCGAAACGCAGGGCGGCGGAGTATCCGATGCCCTTGCTGCCACCCGTCACGACCGCGACCCTGCCATCGAGCTGGCCCACTGCAATCTCCGTTGTTCGCATCGTCGACGTGCGCTCGGACGGCCGCCGTCTCCTTCAGCTCATCGCATGTGAGCAGGGCGAAACAATGATCGATTCGGTATGGTCCGATGCCTGGCGGTCATCGATCCGGGCCGCGGCGGCCGAAGGGACCACTGCGCGCAACCACATACTTCGAGAGCATCTGCTCGTGCCGCTCCCTGCAGACACGGATGAAGTGGCTGGTGTCGGCGAAGCCCCGGCGGGCGTCGGGAGCGGTCAACTCGCGGGCCGTCGGCCGGGGAGAGCGCTGGGGCTCGGTGAGCATGCCTCCCAGCACTCGCTGCGCGACACGGGCCGGAGCCCTCGCCAATTGCCGCTCGTCGCAGGAGGCTTCACTGCCGAGGACGCCTTGAGCAACACATCCATGACATTCCGGGCGGCGCGGGCAGGATCAGCACCTGGGAGGCCGTACGAGGGCGAGCCCGAAGGCCCACGTCCGTCACCTTGGAGTGGTGAATATGGATGCGGTAGTCACCGTCGATGACGAGCCCGGATGGAGGAATGGGGATCGCGTGCGTCACCCAAGTGCTCATCCCCGCGGGATCGCAACAGGTCGGTGCCGACGCGGCGAATTGTGTCGACCAGACACGGGGAAAGGCCACCATCTCGCCTTCGAGCACGGTAAACACCACTGCCGGGGCGCACCATTGGCCCGCCTCGAAGCCAGGATCGCGGTGAACACGCTCGTCCGACGCTTCCCCGCATCGAATTGGCCGTCCCCGCCGAGAAACCGACCAGAACGCCGTCCATCACCATGAACGCCCTCGACGCCCTTCCCATCAGGTTCCTGGGGCCGATCTGACGAGCCGGTCTGACGGGCCGGCAACGGACGGCTCGAGGCCTCAGGCCTCGATGAGGAGGCGTTCGACGAGGTCGTCGCGGAGGGTGAACCGGTAGTGCAGATCGACGACTCCGCCGGGGAAGTCGCCTTCGAGGCGCTGGGTGGCAACGCAGTGGGTCGCGTCGGCCCGCCGGGCGTCGGTGAGCCGGGTGGTGTAGGTGAATTCGGTGGCGGATCGGTCCAGCCAGTCCGCGATCGCCGCGGTGCCCTCGTACGTGTTGCCGTCGTCGATCACCGTGGCGTCGCCGGTGAACGCCGAGACCGCGGTGGCGGTGTCGCGGGCGCCATGCGCCTCCAAGTAACGGATGACCGCCTCGGGCAGAATGTCCGGGGTGATGGTCCGGGACGGGTCGTCGTGCATGGCGCTCCTCGTGTTGATGGCCGGGCAGGCCGGTTTGACGGTGTTTCAGACGGTGGGGACCGTGCCGCCGTCGATGACGTACTCGGCCCCGACGATGGCCGAGGCCCGGTCGGAGACGAGGAAGGCGACCAGCTCGGCGACTTCTTCGGGCCGGTTGGGGCGGCCGAGGGGGATGCCACCCAGCGAGTCCATGAGGCGGCCGAGAGCCGTTCCCGTCGTGATGCCCGCCTCCTCTGCGATCCGGGCGACGAGGTCGTCGGCGGCCGACGTCTGGACGAAGCCGGGCGCGACGGTGTTGACGCGGACGCCGTGCGGGGCGACCTCGTTGGCCAGGCCCTTGCTGTAGGCGGTCAGGGCGGCCTTCGCGGCGGCGTAGGCCAGGGTTCCGTTCCATAGCGGCATGCGGCGCTGGATCGAGGTGACGTGCACGATCACGCCCTTGCCCGTGGCGATCATGTGCGGGAGCAGCGCGCGGTCCAGGCGGACGGCGGCCAGCAGGTTCACGTTGAGCTCTCTTGCCCAGTCGTCCTCGCCGAGCGCGGCGAATCCGCCGGCCGGGGCCTCGGAGCCGCCGAGGGTGTTGACCAGGACGTCGACACCCCCCGTCCGGGCGTCCACCTCGGCGGCGACATGGGCGGCGCCCCCGGCGGTGGACAGGTCGGCAGCGATGAACGTCTTCTCGTCGACCTCGTCGGGGCGACTGCGTGCAGTGACGAGTACGGTCGCACCGGCCTGCGCGAGGCGACGGGCGACGGCGGCTCCGGTGCCCTTGGTGCCACCGGTGATGAGAGCGCGCCGGCCTTTGAGGGACTCGCTGAGGGATGGGGTCATGGTGTGGTCCGTTTCCGGGGGCGGGCAATGCGAGACACCGCCCCCGAGGTAACTGCTAAAATAGAAGTAACTAACTTCGACTTTAGCAGTAACTGAGGGGATGGCCGCTGTGGCAAGCCGGATCAGGCTGGAGGACCGGGAGTGCCCGCTGTCCACGACGGTGCAGCACGTCGGCGAGTGGTGGGCGCTGCTGATCCTCCACGACGCCTTCGACGGCCACTCCCGCTTCGACCAGTTCCAGGAGAGCCTGGGCATCTCCTCCAGCATGCTCACCACCCGGCTGAAGACCCTCGTGGCGGACGGCCTCCTGGAGCGCCGGCCCTACCAGGCCAACCCCGTCCGCCATGAGTACGTCCTGACCGAACTCGGCCACTCCCTGCGGCCGGTGATAGTCGCCCTGGCCGCATGGGGCAACTCCCGCCTGGCACCGGCGGAACGCAGCATGGTCCTCGTCGACGCACACACCGGCGAGGAGGTCGAGCCTGTCGTCGTCGACGCAGGAACCGGCCGCCGGCTCGACGACAGCAGGGCGTATGTCTTCACGGCAGGGCCCGCCGCGAGCGACGCGATGCGCAACCGCTACGCGACAATCCCAGGGGCACCGACAGAAGGGAGATGAGAGCGAACGGCTGGTCTACGGGCCTTGTGCACGGACGGCCCACGAGACTCGACCGTGCGCCGACGACACACCGGCACGGGGCAGCGGCTGTCCTCAGCCGACCCACCCCACGGCGAGGACGTCAATGCCGCCCAGACAGGCAGCGTACGTCACCCACGATCGCGGTCCGAACCGCACAGTGGCGTCCCAGCCGCCTGGCTCCGGCCACGGGATCTGAGACCCACACTGGTGTAGGGCATCGCAGCTCGTGTCGCAGGCCGTCCTCCCAACCTGCGTCTTCTCCCGCAGTCTCACGACGTGTCGGACGCTGGGCCTTCCCGCTACTGGAGCCCACTCGGCTTGACTTGGCCTTTCTCGCCGTCCGCGGCCGCATCAGACGCTGATCCCCGCTTGGAGGGTCGTGACGCGCGGGCGATCCACCAGCCGAGCAGGACAACGAGGACGACGACAGCAGCTTTGATCAGGAAGCCGACCAGGTTGTCCGGGCCCTGGTCGTGCAACTCCCATGCCACGTAGGCGGCGAAGACGACGAGCACCAGCAGGGCGAGGGGGAGTAGACGCCATCCGACGGGTCTTGTGCATGCAGCGAGCAGGGCTGCCGCCGACCAGCCGGCGGTGAGCAACAGGGCACCCACCAGAGGAAACACCAGCGGCACAGCGGGCACGACCATTGAGACTCCAAGCAGGGCTCCACCGACGGCGAGAATGAGATGCACGGTGTTGCGGCCGAAGTTGCCGCCGCGGGTCAAGAAGGCCACCATGGCCCAGACAGCCAGGGCGTATCCGCGGAAGGCATCGAGCACGGTGCCGACGGGCTTGATCTTGTTGAGGAATCCGGATGAGGTGGCCGTGCGCGCCACATTCGCGGTGACGGCCGCGGCCTGGGCTACGGTGCGGGCGAAGTAGTCGCTGCCGCGGTCATCACGGATCGTTTCCCGGCCGATGTCCGCTGCCAGGTCCCACAGGTCCCACAAGTCGTGCGGTGACAGGGGTGTTTGCTTGGCGTCGTGGCAGGCCAGCCACTCCCGTCCTGCTCGCGTGATGCTTTTGACGTCCGTCTCGTCCTGATCCGCCTCTCCTTCGTCTTCCTTTTGAACGTTCCTTCCTTCTGTGATGTCGGCTGTTTCATGGCGGAGCGCGGCGGCGAGGGAGTCCAGGTCCTCGCGCAGGATGCGCAGTTGGAGCGATCGGGTGATGGCCTCGATGCAAGTGTTCAGCCGCGGGTCGGGCGGGGTGGGATCAGGGCCGGCGGCAGCGGCCGGTGGGACGAGGTGATCACTGACATAGCCGTGGACCTGCTCCTCCACGTCCTGCCACAGCTGCTCCAGCCACGCCAGGTCGGCAGGATTGTCGGCCGCCACGGCACAGGCACGAAGATCTCGTACCATCGGCTCTGCCGAGCCGTACGTGGTGCCGAGCTGGCGCAGCCGTTCTGGCGACAACAGCATTCGTACGATGTGGGCCGCGCCGTCCAAACGACCGTGGATCCAGTCGTTGACCCGCCAGGACGAGCGCCAGAAGGCGCCGAAGTGGTGCAGGTGCTTTCCCGTGATCAGTGCGGGTTTTCTGGCGGAGAACTGGATCAGCTCGACCTCTTGCTCGACGTCGGGGGCTGCTCCCGAGAAGGCGAGCTGGACCACCTCCAGCCGGAGCATGCGGCGCAGCACGATCTCGGGGGCGGCGGGCTTGCCGCTGTGCGGGGCGAGCAAGCATTCGTAGAGTGCTTGGAGGCGCCCCCGCTCGGATCCGTCCGGGTCGAGACCGCTGTTGCCGTTCTCTACGATCTCGGCGAGGGAGTCGGCGCAGTCCGCGAGATGACGGGCGAGGGCTGCGGCCTGGCAGTGCTGTCGACTACGGCGCTCGGCCACTCCGCCAGGTTGCTCGTCCCAGGCGGTGAGCGCGGTACGCAACCACGCACGCAGTGCCGACGTGTTGCTTGCCCGCCCCAGGGCGTCGGTGGCGCGGGCCGGAATCGGGTCTGCAAGGCGGGCGGAAGCAGTCGCCCAATAGTCCTCGAGGCTGCGCCCGTCGGCCTGGACGTCCCTGAAGACGTCGCTGACCCGGGCGCGGGCGGCCACGATGTCGGCTCTCCGGGACGAGTTCATAGGGGCCAGCCACACAGCACGCTTGAGCACGTCGACTGCCATGTCACGAAGCCGCAGGACTGTGCTCTGGCCCCAGTCCCAGGCCGCTCCGGTGCGCTCTACGGCCTCTTCCGGCCCGGGCTGAGGGATGAAGGACCCGACTGCTCCCTGCTGGAACTTCCCGAGGAGCGAGCGGATCTGGGCGAGCAGGTCCGTCTCGCTCCAGCGGCCCGCTCCCTCAGAGCGTTGGCCGACGGCCAGGAGCTGGCCGATGGTACGCGCTGCGTTGTCAATACGGACCTCGATATACGCGGGCCATGCGGCCGCGGCCAAGGATCCGGCATCCTGCACCAGAGCGGTGGCGAACCGGTCGCGGGCTCGGCGGCGGATGTGCGCCGCAGCGTTGCGGCGGCGGATCTCCTCCAGCTCGCGCGAGACGGAGTCCGTGGCACGCAGCCGGGTAAGTACGCCCAGCAGTACCTCCGGAGCGTTCGGCCCGGGCGGAGGAGACGTCACACCCTCGGGGTCGGGCAATGCGGCAGACTGCTCCTGCGGCGGCTGCTCTCCCGGATCGGGGACGACATACGCCAGTACACGCCGCACCTGCAGCTGGGCAGGCTGGCGATAGACGGCTTCCAGGGCCGGCCGGACAGGCTTGTTGAGCAGCAGGCCGCCGTCGATGACGTACTGCGAGTCAGGGAAGTTGACCGCACCGGCCTGTGACTGCCAGGAGCGCTCGCCGCCCGAATGGTCGGAGGACACCTGAACCCAGTGCGGTTCAAACGCGGCAGGGAAGGAGGAGGTACATCGGGCCGCTGCGGCCAGCTCGTCCACTGCACTCTCGGCATTCAGATCGCGAACCGTGCCATCGGTCGAACCGTCGGCCCGCCAGCCGAAACGGAATCGTGCATCGCGATCCAACTCAGTGATGCGTACGCCCATGTCGTCGCTGAACGACGTCTTGCGGCCGCGCCACAGGGTGCCTGTCAAAATCAGTTCCACCGACGTGGGCCCCTGGTCGGCATCCACGGCTGCCACGCCCTCTTCCGCGATGTTCCGGAGCGCCTGCCTGACCTGGGGGAGGAAATACGAGTCGCCCTTGAGTACAGACGGCGGGTGCTTCTCCAACGGGTCGCGCAGGAGTCTGCCGATGGCGGCCTGGTCGCGCCACAGATCCCGCATCGCCTCGATACCGGTGCGGCGGGCAAGTCCCAAGGCCAGGAAGGCGCCGTTGATGCCGCCGGCCGACGTGCCGGCCACCACGTCCACACCGGCCTTGGCCCGCAGCATCTCAAGCAGCGGCAGGTAGGCCCGAGAGGTCCCGTACTGAGCTGTTGCCAGCCGGTGCAGTTCCAAGGTGACCCCGCTGATCCATACAGCCAGGCTGACTCCGCCGTTCATCACCACGGCCAGGCGGATGTCCTGGACGTCGGCATTCCTCACACCGTCAACCGCATCGGGCATCCGAACCCCCTCATCGTGGGCGGGAGACCATGATCGAGGCGTTTGACGGTGCTGACCATACGTCAGGTGGGTGACACTCCATCTTCCCCCCACGATCATCGCCTTGTCGGCACGGTGGGAATCCCTTGCGAGAGAGGCCGCCTTGGTCCGCCGAGGTGACGTGAGGTGGTGCAGCCCGCTCGTCGAGGGGGACTGGCGAACCGCCACGCAGGCTCCAGTCGGGCTGATGGCTGGCGAGCTTCCTGCTGGCTACCGCTTGATCCTGCCGCGAATGGCCAGGACGGCCAGGCCCACAAGGATGGGCTCAGTGAGGCGGGAGACCATCTCGGCGTAGGTGCCGGTGGTGGTCAGCCCTTGTCCGGAGGATCGGAAGATCACGGAGTTCACCACCACGCGCAAGCTCTTTTCGAACCGTTCGGACGAGAGTCGCTTCTGGAGCGGGCCGCTGGGATTGATGGGAGCGGGCGTTTGGCTGGTCAGCTGGACGCGCTGTCCGGTGGCGGTGCCGGTTGATTCTGGATGCGGATCGTCGGCGGGCAGCCCCCAGAGCATCATCGTCAGGAGAGTGCCCGACATCGCCAGCAGGAGCCATACCAGAGCGCGGGTTGCGCGCAGCCCGTACCCGGACAGGGCCCAGTAAGTGGTGAGCAGGCTGCGCTCGGCGAGAGGCCGGCTGAGGTCGTGGCGGCGCATTTCCATTTCGCCGTAATAGAAGTCGGCCGCGTCCGGCTCGTTCTTGCTGTCCTCGAGGGACTTACGCAGTTGCCGGTAGACAGTCGCCAGCGTCGTCGGTCCGATCGAGCCGATGCCGACGTGGGACCTGTTCCAGCCTCGGTTCGCGGCGGGCAGACTCGCACGCCAATGGTGTTCCTCGGCGAGGGTGCGGCGGGGCGTGAACCGCTGCGGATACCCGTGTCGCCAATGCACGCCGGGCGGAGCCTGGGCGAAGGTACACGTACCTTCCAGGCGTAGTTG
>Ga0307512_10006301_pt1 | contig 12045 bp, 15 predicted proteins | sample 14_EM_MG_FD_200267 | JGI IMG/M metagenome (GOLD analysis project Ga0307512, IMG submission 200267) | Populus trichocarpa ectomycorrhiza microbial communities from riparian zone in the Pacific Northwest, United States - 14_EM | ecosystem: Host-associated > Plants > Roots > Unclassified | place... | reverse complement strand
GCAACAAAGGCGGCGTATAAGCATTGCGGAAGTTATACCGAGACGCAAAATCCTCCTCCGTTTTTAGATTATGTTTCTTTCTCCCACGTTGGTCGAAGGCTAACTGAGACAAAATGGGAAGAAAGTAAGAAAGAAATAAAGGAGATGGGGAAGAAGTCCAAGCACAGTTACCGGTATGATTTGGTGAAGAGGGGGGGTAACGGTGCGGTGATGGGAGCCAAAAAGACGATTGCGGCGAGGTTTTATCAGCTTAAGTCAGGACATGCACTGATAGCGAAATACCTATTGCGGATCGGAAAAAGAAGTGATATGAAGTGCTGGTGGTGTGGGCACGAATATCAGACAAGAGACCACCTTTTTAAGTGGTGTAAGAGATGGAAACGAGAACAAAAAAGGCTTTGGGTTGATGGGCAAGAGGGGGAGGATGGGTATAAGGGTGTTGAAAGGGTTTTAAAGAAGCCAAAAATTTCATTGCCAATGTCTCTCGTTTTTGCAGAAGAAAAATGTTCGCAGGCTCTGATGGATTTTTTATCTTGTACAGATGTCGGCAGAATTAGCGGAGTGGTGGAGGAGGCGGAGAACTCAGATCACGAGGAGTCGAGTGATGGGGGGGTGTAAAAGTTGATGTTGTTTTTTTGGCGGTTTCTTTTGTTAGTGGGGAAGAGGACTCGCGACTTTGCTTGTGTTTCTTTACGTTACGGAAGAAGCGGGGAGGAAATATGTACGGGATATGCCATGGCCGCCAGCGGCCGAATGCAATATGATTACAAACAAACAAATCTTCAGTACGTTGTCATAGTATGTCTTCACACCCTTCTTCTTCATCCCACAGAGGATATATTTGTAGTCATCACGCATTGCAAACAGGAAGTAGGGATTGATTTGTAAGTTCGTCGCTAGGCAACCCTGAGCGTCGCGTTCCCATTCCTCAGCAATGTATTCGATCAGTGGAGAGCCGGTCCGATGGGATATTATCGTCCACGGCAGAGGTGGCCGTGGTTGATACTCCGAGTCTGCGATCTTGTCACAATGTTTGGGGTAGGGAAATGTGTCCAAGTGTTCGACTCAATGTTTGTTAGCGTTGAATTCACGACACCGAGTGGATTCAACACCTAGGGGCGCTCTGTGAATTGTCAGATTCTTCTGGTATGGGACTTTCAGGTGTTCTGGATGGTGTAATATGATCTGTTTAGGTTGCCAGCTGTTCGAGGTGGACTTCTTTCGGCACCAAAATTTGCGCCAACTGAAATCGGTCTTCTGTGTCATTGTTGACGACCTGTGAGGAGTGGAGTATAAACTGTGGAAAGGGACGAAAGTTGGCGCTGGACCTGAACAGCCTGATGTGTAAGCTCACTATACTTTCATCTAACTTATTTAACCTCAACACCTTCACACGGAGGTTTCTTACATGCCAGGAGCTGCCAAAACGCTGCATGCATGATGTTCCATAATACTCTGAATAAACTAAAACAAACAGAAATAAAAGCAGTACAAAACGCTTAAATAAAATCAACCTTAAGCAATCCAAAAACATCGCAACACATGTGAAAATAAATGCCTGAAATAAATACATTATTACAAGGGAAACGAACAAGACAAGAATCCAACCCAAACCTGAACGCAACAACCATCGCCTCTTCTCCACCACTATGACTTGATTACTACTCACCCCACGTGCCATCATGGCGCCCTGCAGGAAGAGGCACATCGGGGAGAGGGCCATGAGGGAGAGGGATATTGGGGAGCGGGACATCGCGGAGAGGGACATCGGGGAGACTGTCGCCACTAGCCAATTTGATCAGCAGCAGCTGATCCACACCCATGTTCAGAAGCTCATCTGAGGTGTTTAGGGCTGGCTCCGCTTCTTGCAGACTTGGCTCTGCCGGGGAGGTTTTCGCGGTGACCAAAGGCCCAAACCCTCCACCCCAGTGAGGCAATGAGTCTCCAGAGTTCGTGGCTGTGGAGGAGGCTCCAGAGTTTGTGGCCGTAGGGCAGTTGCCAGAGGTTGTGGCCATGGGGTATGCGCGCGCATCTCCTGGCCGTGCTCCGGTAGCGAGATTCGCTCATTGTCTACCATGGTATCAACATCGTCCGCCGATGTAGTTACCATCTCTCCCTGGCCAACAGTCCAAGGTTCTTTGCCATCATCCTCATCCTGATCTTCAGCCTTAGTCTCATCCTCCTCCTCCACCTCCTCCTCATCGTGCATCGCTTCATCTTTCTCCTTATGATGGGTACTGTCTCATTCCATACCCACATCGCCGGCTAAATCAACGCCGTCCAGTAGGTCCCCATCATCCTTCATGCGGATAGCCTCATCAGGGTCATGTTCTGAGTCACATTCGCCGTTCAACTCAGTTGAGTCGGGATCCTCATCTGAGGAAATTGACATAGCGGCAGACACTTCCAGCTCACAATACACCCGCTCTATATAGGCCCCTGTGTCCGAGTATGCCTCATTCAGTGCCTTCTGCAACTGCACAGCAGTGGCACGAGAGATATCATCTCCTCCCGGGGTTTGTTTTACACTACCTGTCCCTTTACTGTTTCACTTCACCCTTCCCTTCCCTTCGTCCGTCTCTTTCCCCTTCCTGTTCTGTTTCCCATCCTTTGAACCTTTCCTTTTCCGGTCTGTTTCTCACGGCCTTGGGTGTCCTCCTCACTCAGGCTGTCCTCATTGCGATTTGCCCTCGCTATAACAGCTCCTTCCACTGCTCAGCGCTCTGGTATCTGCACAGTTACAATCATCATCATTGTCGTCGATCATTTCATGCCAATTCAGTGGTCTAACGCCCAGGAAGTCGCCTGGCTTGTCCTGCCGGCAGTTTGGTGGCTCAAACATTGCCCTGGAATCATCGCTACAGTACTGAAAGAAACGCTAGCCGGTGTGTTTAAACTTCCCTGAGCTGGTTGTCCACGGAATGGAGTGATCAACTTGATCCCTAAAGGCACGGGGGTGTCCCACCTACAATTGTTCAATTGATTGCGAGTGTTGTCAAACATTTGCTCCATATATGATAGGAAGGCTGCCCACCACTCCCGGAAAGTAGAACTCCTCCTGCCACGTTGCGGCGATAGGAGCTGAACTTGTGAAAAGTTGCGAGTCCAGACCGAATCAAGAATGAATATATCATAAAGGTTGTCCCACGCCCACTAATCCTTGACACAGGAAACATTATATATGCGTATGAGTTAATGGATATGTTCCGAGATTAATCTCTGTATATACTTCCGATCCAACGACAGGCGTCGATTTCTAACCGATGTCAGTAAATTTGCCCTTGCAGTTGCCTTCCCCATTCCTTTGCTGCTGCCCTGTGATGCCTTCATTGTAAGTAGAAAATGAATCGACATCCGAGGCATTAGCATTATGATACAGTTGCATGCAGCGGATCCAAGCCAAGACAGAACATACAAAGTTGTCTTGGTCATCGGGTGTGTGTTGGAACAAGGGGTATTGTTTTGTGCAAGTCACGTCATGTCGCGATAGTTGAAGATGCTGGTGGCGTTTGAGATATCGGAGGAAAAGAGAATGGACACCAACGGGAGAAGAAAAGATATATACACTCGGGTTCCTGCAATTTGATTCATATCCTGCTGTTTATTGGTTAATGAACACATTCCCCCTCAGAGTTCATCTTGCACAACAACCAGGCGCTGTATCAATGAGGAGCCTAAAAACGAGATTGAGGAGTCACGGTGAAGACAATCTGCGACGCCGGGCGTTGCTTTGGCATCTCATACCAGTGGTCCCACTCAGGCCTCATGCATCTAGGAGTAAACTGAGTAGTTCTCATGTTGTGCCAACTGTGCAACCATCTAACATGGCTACCAACGCCAAGGGGGTGGAAAACCACACCCAACTGATGTTATCGGATAGAAAATTCATCATTGTTCCCATTGCGATGCTGTTAGATCTGCCTGAGTTGACGTTCCACCAGGAAGCTGAAAACATGAACAATGGATCGTTTGAAGTATTATGCAAAGAACGAGCACAATACAATCAAAATCGTGCCAACTAAGGTTAAACACCCGTCAAGTGGTGACAATAGAGTGTCATACGTTACTGTATCAGTGCATAGCAATAGTGAGTGTAAGATGAATGTAATCTGATGGCAGCTAACCACAAAATTGAATACTTTTGAAGGGATCTCGTCACAGAGTATTTTCATGTTCTGGAGTCTAGCGCGGTCTTCACTGCGACTCCCTTTTTTGTCGAAACCCTGCCAGGGAGTTGAAACAGGAGTCTACCTCGCCTGCCGTTCAATATGCATGCACAGGCAATTATTCCTACATTCTTGACCTGAAACATCATTATTGGACTATGCCTTTCTAAAGCCCTCGCCATGACACAACTTCAGTCATATGAAATGTTCGAAGAGTTCGTATTTGTCAGAATCAACAATTGTGTGGGCTTTGGGGAAATTCTCAACTGCTGCCTGATAAGAGATGCGTTTCCGTACCAGCTGGCGAGAGGGATTCCTCACAAGGAGGGACATCTGTGGCCTCCACAATCCAATGTCAGCACTCCATCCCCTCATCTTCGCTGAACTATTCTCGATTTGAACATATCACTCAAGATGTGACTACAATCCCGTCCGTTATACAGTGACGGTCAATACATACTACAACCGCAGCGCCGGTTCAAAACCTTCTTAGCCCACCAGCACCCGGGAGAACATCACCCCGCTGCATTATATTCCGCCGCACATCAGGCATTGCTATCATTCCCACTCCTCTTAGCGGTCATGTGAACCTACATACCCGCGTCCAAAATCCAGAAGCCCGATCGATGATTACACATTTTCAAAGGAACACAAGCTACCGAAAAGAATCGTAGTCTGAGGTATTGGGAATTGCAACCACAGGCAGTGTCTACACCTCGATCAATGGTCTCCAGCATTTGCAGCATACATTGATTAGGTCACTCAGACCTGACGCATCTTGTGATTGCGAGGGGCAGGCCCCTGGCGTTTGACATGTGGAACAGATGGCCATTTATGAGTGCAAGTGACTTTGAGACGGTAAGTGACGCAATGCAACGTGGTTCGAAAGCATTAGCTGAGGCCTCACACCGGCAGATAAAACTGACGTACTGGAACACCGCTGCTTAGCAAAACACTATTTGGTCCATATCATTTGAGATGTGCATAAAGCAGATCACACCAGAGGTATGCTGAAGCAATGTCCCACGTTGGATAATACATGCTCAAACCGCTACCAGGTCCCCCCACAAGTCATTCACGTTGAATCCCATTTGATTCAACCAACACTGGACTACATAGCAGATGGTTCTGATCTCCACTGCTTTGAATGAGCCGCAGAGCATTTGGAATTCATTGGATCCATTCTGGCAGACAATTGGTATCTTTTCCTGTAGCAGTGCGTGTGGAAGGTGCTGTACATGGCCTAAATCCAATGCAGAGAGAGTCGAAATCTGCTAACGAATGGCAACCGTCCACTTTACATCATGGCCGTGGGCATCCAAAGGGTTTGTTACATCAAGTTTTATTATCGGGCGAATAACCGTGGTGATTATGCTGATGGCTTTTATAGTTGCACGTTTAACGACAAGGATGGTCATATACCCTTGCCACTGATCATGTTTACCTGCACTGCATTGCGCCTTTCTCTCCTGGAGTGTCAAAGGAACAATGTTGTTCATCCGAAAGCTTCGAAGTCAACGCTGAAACCGGACTGCCTTGATCACTCAAACTAGAGCACTCATAAGAATGCCAGTGGTAAAAACACATCCAGCTGGGCTGAGATAGGTCCCAAGTTCTTAACCTCGCCTGGCGCTGCAGACACATTTGCATTCTTGATGATTTCCTTGAAGATACTACCCGAGAGCTACCAACGGAGCGTGTATCGCTACACACTTGCAACACTTAAGCGTTTGATCCAGCAGGCGGAGAACCCAAAGCCTGCCGTGGTCATCAGCACAGAAGCAGCACACGTTGAGAATGCTATTCTTCTTGACTATTTGACCTCCGAAGTAGCGCTTGAGCAGCCTGAGATCAGAAGCACTGACACAAATATCCGTACAGACAGCAATTACATGTATGACGAACTGCATTTCGGGACGCCAGTGGGCAGCAGGGATTACAAAGATGCAGATGAGGAATGTGAAGAGCCCGATGTTAGCATTACCGCCAGCCGGCCAATCTAGCATGTAACAGAACTCAAGAGGATCGACTTGGGTACCCGCGATGTTGAGGGGGATGAGGGCGAGGATAGCGACGATGCGGATCCTGATGCGGATGAGGAGGAAGAAGAATTCGATGCAGATCATGGATCACCGCAGAATGTGGAGGACTGAGGGCATAGTAGGTGATGTTGACTGGTACGAGTGCGATGATCCGGCCACAGATGATGAGGAATACGCTTCGCAAGCCGAAGAGGGATCACCTCAGATTGTGGAGTACTGAGGGCATAGTACTAACGAGCTTGCAGATTGGACAGTATAATTCAGACCGGTACATTACGATAATTCCAAAGCAAATGCCGTGGCAAGGGATGTATCCAACGCGAAGAGAGTATCGAAATATTTGACAAAATCTCGAAGCTGAACAGAAATGAGAGAGCGGCATGTAGCTTTCCGCCAAAGCAAGGTCTAGATGTCACCAGGCGTTGTGTAAATGGCTACTGCATAACTGCAACCACTGCAAAGAGTGTGACATATGTGTCGTTGTGATGGTCCGTATATGTCAACACATTCCGGACACAAAGTAAAGGAACGCTGACTGCGCAGAGTCAAGGGTATTAGAGAAAGTGACGCGTTGCGAGTGTCAGAGGCATGGGATAATATCCGCTGCCATGGAGGAAACCAACGGGACAGGTCTCGTCTGATTCTCTGTCGCAGGGAACGAGATTACGGCACAGCCGTCAGAGCAGTCCGGAACACCCGGGTGTTTCAGATGGAAACTAGGGTTGTTGGTGCTGTAGATAAGAGAGAGCTTGGAATGTGACCAATACAAGATTGAACGGTGCATGTTTTGGGGGGCTCCAATGTTCGATATCTTTCAACCAAAACAAGAGGCCATGATAATCCGGGCATTTTGGGTCCGAAAACGATGTTTTTACCCTACCGCTTGCTATATTTGTAAGATATCCAATTTCGGAGACTATCAAAACTTGCGCCATGCAAAGCTGTATATTTCACATACCAAGCTGTAAATTGTGTAATTAATATTGGTGCACTTAATTAGGCAGTTCAAATAAAAATTTGTCGATTTTGGATGTGGTAAGGCTGTTGCCACGTATACCTATAAATCTGGCCATGTCCAAAAATGGAACAGTTGCTAACACTGCTTGTCATGATGGACATGATCTCCATGTTCAGTGTTTGGACACTGGCACCAAAAACATTCCTGCCAATCGAGATGATGTTGGTTGCTATATACTTGGCAATCTGCATGCAATGCTTCTTAAACTGGTTTGCAACGCCTGAGGTTGTGATCTGGACAGAGAATGTTGTAAAACGCGCTCCCAGCACAGGGAGTGGGCGAAAAGGTGAGAGGCTGGAGTGCCTGCCGAAGTATGATATCCAGCACCACTTGGTGCGTTTCCAGCTGTCCATCCGGCCAGTTCTGAGCAGTGTTGCCGTTCTTGATCAGATTGAGTAGGAGAGCAACCATTACAACATTATGTGCTGACGCCCCCTGGTTGATCATTGTAGATAGATTGTCTATTATCAGTTTAGGAGGCCACAGATTCTGGTCGCAACCACATTTTGAGGGATGTGTTCCATCAGACCTGAAGATTATTCCGAACACTATATCCCCAATACAGAACATTGACTTCAACTTGGTTCACTCATCTTCATCCTCGGGTATCACTCCACACGTCTGTGTAATACAATCAGTGTCACGGAGCTAGAAGTAATGCAGATACTTGGGATTCAACAGATATGAATGTTGGGAGGGTGTCAAAGCAATTGTAACACAGAAAGGCAGCGAAATTGGAAGACGCGGAGGAAGTGGCATAATGGTGGCGCTATGATTTCGTATGGGAAAGTGGTGGTGTGGGGTGTTGCAATATCAGATGATATGGCATGGTTGAATTCATAAGGAGTCATGCAAATGGTGTGTGAGATCATAGGATAGGATTCCGATAGTATATCAGGGCATGATAAATGGTTGAAGGCTGTCAGACTCAATGTATATAAAGCAACTGTTGGTGGTGTTGGTGGGTGTTCCTTACTTCTCGCTTTACTCATTCTCGTGTATGACAAATCAACATCTCACTTCAAACCAGCTTCGTCTAGGGCCTTGCGTTTATTTCCTCAATACGAAAATCGAGCGCCTTTTATTTCCTTTTCAATGTTGCATTTAAGTTTCCAAAATCACCTATTCTTGACCCCGCCCATAACAACCTGTGCACAGTGTGCAGTTCAGTATAGAGGTGGTTTCGTGGTTTATCGCTGTCATGGAAAAGTTGACTGGGTTCTGATGATTTTCAAGGTAAACTGGCAGCCGTAACAACCATCCCATGCTTTGGATGATATTCCGACACCTGTATTCGATTGGTGGTTGGTAATTGACATTGCATCCTCTATCGTGGAGGCTGAATAGTTCCCATACCTTGAGACCGAGATCACAGGGCATACTCTCCACGCGCTTCTGCACACAATCCCAGAATTTGATGCTTGAGAAACCCAGAGTGTTGTTTTCTTCCTTTAGCCCTGACTCAAAGTCTATCATCATGCCCATCTGCTTGATGCAAGACAAGATATATTTGAATTATTCACGCGTCTCCCATGGGTAGTAGGGATTGTATGCCAGTTTCAAATCAAGGCAACAGTCAGTGTGGGGTTCCCTTCCCTCTGCAATGTAATTACACATCAAAGCACCAGCGCGGTGGTATGTGTGTGTCTTTGGCAGAGGAGGTGGCAGTGGGTGAGATTATGAGTCAGCGATGTATTCAAGGTGTTCCAAATCAGGGAACGTGTCCCTGTCATCGACTGAATCTCTGTTGGCGTTGAATTCATGATGCTGACCAAGTTCAATTCATTGGGCCTTGCAGGGAACATTCAAATTCATCTGGCATGGTACATATTGTGGTCCAGGAAGGTGTCATATCAGGGGTTCATGCCGCGAGCTCGGTGAGGTGATCTTCTTTCAGCATGATGATTCACTGCAACAGGAAGAAGTCGTCACTCACATTGTCAATTACAGGTGACGAGTGAAGTACTTACTGCTGAACTGGGACAACAGTTGGTAATCGGCCTGAGAATTCTGCTGTTGGTATAAGCTCACAATACTGTCTCCTAACTTGAGAGATACATTGTGCCTCAACCCCATCACAAGGAGGTTCCTTGCAGGCCACGCGTTGCAAATACCATGCATGAGAGATGACCCATAATCAGTGTTCCACATTTGATAGGTGCTGGAGTGGGTGCATTCGTGTCTAATTGAAGCTTCCCAGCAGCTGGAACGTCCAATTCAGTCATCCCGTATTGTATATCTCCCTCACTGAAGGAGTTCACCACGTCCACCCATCCCGGTCTTGTCATTTCGTCGGGCCTCTGGTGCTTCTGCTGAATGCTGTCCATGCAGTGCTTTAGGGTGATGGAGATTGTGCCTATCACCCAGCCTGGTTCGTCATATTCGCTCAGCATCCCATGCCCGGTATCCTTTTCACCAACATCCATGTCATCCCAATTGTCGTCATCTTCGGAACATGCCAGATTGCTCAGACTGTCCCTGATATCATTCGAGATCTGTTGAAAAGTGATTTCAGGGTATGTGGTTGTCGATCATCCTGTTTCAACATTTCCCATATGTTCCGGCTGTTGAATCATCACTGTCTCTGTGACTTGAACTCGCTGGGTTCCAACAGAGGTCACTCGGACCACATAATCCTCGACGCATTTTTCCATCTTTTCGTTGCATACAAACTCCGTTTCCCATGGTTTCTGCACGGCAAACGTCTTTTTGCCTTGTACGCTGCACAATGTTCCCAACACTTGGACACTTTCTGCCTCCAACACAGTCTAATCTTGATTCTCCTGTGATGTCGTGATGTGGAACGCGTAGTGAATTTGACCCATTTCCCGGCAGGAGGTGGCTTATTGTTCTGTTTCCGAGCATTGATCATTGTATTCGCTGTTGACCTTCTTGTTGGGCGAGATGTCGGATGTTGCAAGAACTCGAACCCATGGAGTCAAGCTGCGTGTTGTATGTCAACGTTAGTAGGTTTAATCAATTTGAAGAAAGCAAGATCATCATTTTCACAGTTACCTCATTGAGAATAGTTATGCTACCAGTACATTATAACACGAGGAATAGCGCATGATCAACTTTATATCCCGGCGGTTTGTTGAGATAACATCACCAGCTGTCCATTGTGTCGCGGAATTTGCTTTGTATATCTAACAAACGAGAAATCCCAGAGGTTGTTCATTTCGAGGTATACCTGTCAGCAAACAAACAACGACGGTCAGACTTACTGAAATTGTGCGACCATTGGTATCCCCTGTAGGTATACACAGTTCACCGATACTCAGCAGGATCCAGCTTGAATTGAACAAGCAAGTAGGCAGTCACTCATTCCATTTTGATGGGTAGCTCCGCATATAATTTTCTGCGCTTCCCACCTCATTTCGTGACCAGCTTCCTCAAGTAACAACAACAACAAGCCATGGGTCCTGAAACACATCCGGCAGGAGCGAGTGAAGCTGAATCGTGCAGAACGACAGTCACTTCCAGCAATGCCCCACTTGGCAAGGCACAGCAGAGGCGCAGACACCAGGGATTTCACTGCGACGCTGCAATTGTCGACGCTGTAAGGACGCATAGGCCAGCGTCCGGCTGCATAGGGATATGGTTGCACACGTGGACTCGAGTGACTATATATGTAGACGTGTAGATGTATAGGTAAGATTATCGCTAGAGATCTAAGGCTTGTGGCGAGCCGACTATATGGAATGGGGGTTACCCGGCCCTGGACACGTCACGTGCGACCGTGCCGTTACATTATCCCTTTCTTTAGGCGCAGACCTCCTGGGCTGCCAAGGCCAGTATAAGAGAAAAGAAGGAAAGGGAAACAAGAATGAAACAATCATCCTATGTACGCAATCGTACGAACTCATAAGTCCCACAACCGATCGGTACAGCTCAATGGCGACATTTCGGCGGATCCGGCGCACGAGGAAAATCCACCTGCACTTGATTGACTCCGAAGGTGGTAAAAACCCGTGCCGACGCCATTTGTACTGGGCCGAGATCCAAAGAAGAGAAGAAGAGAAGAGAGAAAGAAGAAAACATCCAAAAGTGATCCCGTCCTCCATATCTCCACTTCCGAACTGAACCCATACTCCTCCGACCATCCATTCCCGTAGCCCGTATATCCCGGCGTAGGTCATTGTCGGCATTCGTCAGGGTGGTAGAGCTTCCGTTCATGACTTGGTATCGATGGGAGCTTCTGCTGCCGGCATCGGTCGTAGCCTCCGGTGATCATCGATCGTATACGTCAATTGCGTGTAGTCTCATCCGTAGACACCTATCAAGTGAGCTTCTCTAAAGATGGTTATACTTACCAAGTTCAAGCACGCTAGCGCTGTCTGAACTCTGTGCAGTGCTTCCGCTAGCTCTATAGAGTATATCTTGCAGCCGGTAGTCATCGGTACTCGGTAATCGTCTTGCGAAGTCCGCTTCGGTGACCATCCGGTCGACTTCATGGTTGCGCTCTCGATAAGCGGCTTCAGTAGCATGTTGGTCGACTTGACTGATCTGACTCGACTATCTCCCTCTTTTTTTGAAAATTCGTTGCTCCGTCGACGACTTCATCATATCGATTGTCTATTGCCATTGTGGCTCGGTAGCAGTGTAATCGTGATTCAGGATTGTAATCGTAATCTCTGTGATTCGACACGTAATTCGGTTCGGCTTTCGCTTCATCTGCAGACTATCTTTTTTCGGCTTCGGTCGTCCTTCCGCGTCGCCCTCTGTCCAGTAACTACCCTGACTTGCTCTGCCTGTTGACTTACTGTCGTATGAGACGTCCCAATGTCCTCAATCTCGACCTCACTGCAACGGCTATGCT
>Ga0307512_10006298_pt1 | contig 12049 bp, 14 predicted proteins | sample 14_EM_MG_FD_200267 | JGI IMG/M metagenome (GOLD analysis project Ga0307512, IMG submission 200267) | Populus trichocarpa ectomycorrhiza microbial communities from riparian zone in the Pacific Northwest, United States - 14_EM | ecosystem: Host-associated > Plants > Roots > Unclassified | place... | reverse complement strand
CGACATACTCGTGGCTCTTCTGCAGCGTTCCCTCTAATCTGTAAGTCTCTGATTTCTCTCTTTTCTCTTTTACAACACCCCCGCATCATGATGAATACACCTGTTCCCTATTATACGAGCGTTTTAATCCGACAACACATGAGATAACTCTCCGGGTACAACTGATGTTGGAGGCGAACGAAGGCCTCTTCTGTTTCTCCTTATTTCAAACGCCATCCATATCGATGCTCATTTCTAGAGCTACAGGTTCCACCAGTGTTCCACCTTTTTTGCAAGGATGCACATGGGCTATGTGTTTATGGATTTGTCGTTTTAGCACAGTTTCCCTCCCACGACGAGTCGTCGCTTCGACGACCGACTCGGAGATAGAGATGACAATAACATATATCGCTTAGTAAGCACAATGGTGATGGGTAAATATACGTCAACATCGCGGTCGTGACCACGTGAGGTTTGCAAACAATGTTCGAATTGCACTCAACTTGACCTCACTCGGGCCATGGGTACCCTCATATCTTTTCTTGTGCATCCTTTCTCAACGGCGAGGCGGTTCAGAAACCAGTATGATCAAGACGGAAGTCTTGGTGACCTCATTTATCATACAACCTTGTTCTTCGCGTTTGGCATCTACACGGTCATCAGACGTCATTTGAATGCAAGGAGTAGGGCAAAACCATTTCGTGTTGAGCCACCAGAGGTTTGGCTCTCCCTATCAGACTCGTTCATCTGTCTAACTCTGCTTCAATTCTGTAGCAAGCTGATCCGTCGTGGTCAAATGCACCAACAATCACCAACGCTACTCTTGAGTCCCACAAATACGATACAAATCTTGCGCCCCCGAACGGAGAAATTTCTGGTCGGGACTATATCACTTGTTTCGATCCTGCTACCGCCCTTCATCTGGGCACACTTCTTGCGGACAACATCGATGAAATAGAATCAAAGATCAACAGAGCCGAGGCTGCTCAAATTGGATGGCGTAAAAGCTCATTTGCCGACCGGAAACGCGTCATTCGCAGCCTCAAGAAATGGCTTGTAGAGAACCAGGAAGTGTGCGCAAAAGTCGCCTGTCGAGATACCGGAAAGACGCGTAAGTTATACGTCTTCTTGGCCATGGGCAGATCGCTTCATATGATTCACAGTTATCGACGCCGCCTTGGGAGAAGTTTTGACGACATGCGCAAAAATGGACTGGCTACTACGTCACGGCGAGAAGTACCTGCGCCCAGAGTCGCGCTCATCCCCGTTCCTCATGTGTTACAAAAGATCAGAGGTGCACTATGAACCCCTTGGCGTGGTCGCGGCTATAGTTTCGTGGAACTACCGTATGAATTTTGGTTTCCCCACGATCGTGTGTTCATTCATCTCCTTCAGCGTTGCACAATGCCTGGTCTCCTATTCTGGCTGCCATTTTTGCCGGCAACGCCATTGTCATCAAGTGCTCGGAGTACGTCGCTTGGTCGTCTGCCTGGTTCGTCGACGTCATTAAGGAATGTCTACGGGCATGTAACTTTGATCCTGAGCTGGTCCAGGTATGCTATTTTCCAGTTAACACCTTTCATGTTTCATGACTTGATACGGTCTTTCTTCGTCGAAACAGCTTGTGTGCTGCTTCCCGGATCAGGCAGAGGGCTTGACAAGATCGCCCAAAATTAAGCACATCACTTTCATAGGTTCCGAGCGTGTCGGCCGTCAGGTTTGTCACCTCCAGTGAATAATCCTCGGGCGTATCTGATCCCTTCCAGATTGCTCTCGCTGCAGCGCACCACCTTACGCCAGTGACCCTCGAACTCGGTGGCAAGGACCCGGCAATCGTACTCCCGGGGACAGACATCGAACGATGGAGTAGCCTTTGGATGCGTGGTATATTGTACGTCCCCTCGACCCTAGAATGACATTGCACTAAGTCAGTGAGTAGTCAGAATGCAGGTCAAAATTGCATCGGCATCGAACGGTTGCTCGTCCATAGGGATCAATACGACGAGGTTTATAACCTTATATTAGACCGCGCGCGTAATTTACGCATAGGCGGCGCTTTGTCTGCCGACGATGTTGGTACCGGCGTGGACATGGGGTCGATGATTTCGCGTGAACGGTTTCAGACACTCCAGGATCTCATCGATGACGCGCGCGCCCGGGGTGCACAGGTTGATTTGGGTGGGAGGCCCCGCGTTCACCCGTACTTAACACAAGGAGCATTTTTCGAGCCGACAGTAATTGGAGAAGTCCAGCGGGACATGGATATTGCCCAACATGAACGTGAGTTTTCTCTTCCAACACTGCCTGAATTACGTGTTGACGCTATTCTGTGCATAGTCTTCGCGCCGATAGCGCTTGTCATACCCTATGATACCATCGACGAGGCTATTGAAATTGCTAACGAGACTCGGTATGCTCTCGGGGCTAGTGTTTTCGGGCCTGATAAGTACGAGTGCTTGGACGTTGCCAAACACCTGGAGTGTGGGATGGTCTCAATTAACGACTTTGGAGTATTTTATGTGAGTGAAATTTCGATAGAGTTGCAAGAGGAGTTGTAGATGACGTCGCCTACAGCTGAAGTATGTCAGACCACTCTGGACAAGTGTGTGACATTTACTCATAATTTTCTCCACATAGTCAAGATCTCCCCTTCGGAGGAATAAAGGCCAGTGGTTACGGAAGATTTGGTCTGCTTAGTTTCCTTGGTCTATGTGTTTCCTAGCCTGACGCGAATATGTAGGTGGGCCGGAAGGTTTGCGGTCTCTCACGAACGCGAAGTCTGTCGTTGTCGATCGCTGGCCATGGCTCGTCCAAACAGCTATACCCCGACCGCTGGATTATCCAATTCGTTCCCCTGTACAAGCTTGGTCAGTTTTCAATTTTGTATGTGCGCTGAACAATACGCCTGAGCAAATTTTGTAGGGATGTCACAAGCGGCATCGTTGGTGTTTTCTACGCTGATGGATGGCTCGAAAGCTTCGAGAGCCTCCAGCTCCTTATTAATGCGTTGAGACGACAGTGATATCGTGCTGTATGACCATGTCCCTGCCAGCGGGAGGCCTTCTGTCTGTGGGTGAACACATGGGGAGTAACGATTAACGATCTGATTACGGTGGAATGCGTACTATCTCAGGATCTAATGCGGGCGTTGTTATCTGCCTTGATATAAATGTTTGTATCACTGTTGAGAAATCGGCAAGACATGATGCATGATATATCATGATACGCGGTAGTCTGTGTGGGTCTGGAAAAGTGGAAGACAAAGGTATGGAACCATTGTGACGCAATCGGTCATTGAGTTTCAGGACTCTTGACAAGCTTGACTGCTTACGAGATTATTTCGAGCTAAGTCGCTTCATTGCCATTCTACACCATGTGCCAGGAAGCCTTGTATTCTTTTGACCGACAGACCAGGCTAACTTTGTTCTCTGTGCCGTCTGTAGCAGCGTGACGGACCAGTGCCCAGAGGACCATTTGGATGACAGAGGGACAGCTTCATCATCAGTCTTATCATCATCACACGAACTGGAAGCTGGACTCCTCGATTGACAGGTAAGCATCTCAGACCCGAGGGTTGATGAGATCCGCAACAGTTCCGCAACTCATACATTCGGGTTTCGGGCCACTGTGATACCTATGAGCATACTCAGTTCGGCTCTACAAATGTTGCGAATGGACGTGCACGTTCGTCACAGCCACGGGTGTCTCATGCCGTAGCAACCTATTCTTAGGCCCGGGCCCTTGATTCAGTCACGCGCGCGTGTCCTGGTCTTCCCTGTGCGACCAGACCCTTGGAATTGCCCAGCATGACAGCGGACAAGCGCTGTACACATCCTTTTTCGCTATAAAAGACCACCTGTCATGGGAGTTGCAAAGGACGGAGCTCTTTCTAACATTATCACTCAGGCGGAATGTTTGCACTCCTTGCTGTCCTCGCCAACGCGGCGATCGCTGTGGTGTCCGCGCAGGATTCTGCGGTGTTCAACACGTCGGCAGTCCTCTTTGGTAACGGTATTTCAGCAACCTCAGACTGTGGTACATCTGGACCACCGTCCTGCAGCATCGATTCACCCCCGCAAGATGCTTGTTGTTACGAGTACCCAGGGGTGCGTCACGCCCAACACTAGTCCCTGCCAGTGGGCGCTCGAGACTAACACACGTTTAAGGGGTTGTTGCTCCAAACACAGGTACGTCAATTGACAGGGCGGTGAACCGAGTTCCATGAAATGAACATGAGCGCGGGTTGTGTCAGTTCTGGGATACCCACCCCGCCATTGGCCCTGCTGACAGCTGGACAATTCACGGTTCGTTATCCGTCTTTTTGTTTACGTGTTCTTGTCCGCTCATCAGGGTCTGCAGGTCTTTGGCCGGACAAGTATGCGTGGTCATTCTCAGAAACTGACAACTCTGATCGCGGTTCTTCCGCAGCTGCGATGGCTCCTTTGAGCACGACTGTGACCCTAGCCGTAACTATCGTAACATCGGTGATGTACGTTCTGTGTATCTGTCCTGTTCCCTTCTGATGAGTGGCGTGGATTCAGCTCCTGGATGAACAAGGCGCGGGCGACACCAGGTCATTTTTGGAAAACTATATGATCAATAACAAGCACCAAACTGAGCAATTCTGGGAGGTATGGCCCGCGATAAAATTCATCTCTCCTCAGCTGACGGCGTTCCAGCACGAGTGGCGGACCCATGGGACTTGTTATAACACCTTGCAACCCTCTTGCCTTCCTTCGGGGAGCCCTCGGGGAGCCGAGGCTGTCGCGTACTTCCAGCGGATCGTTCAGCTGTTCCAGAGGCTGCCTACCTATGAGTGGCTTGCGTCGGCAGGCATCACTCCCAGCACCCGCACGACGTATGATCTAGATGACGTGATTAGGGCGATAAGGGATCGGTCAGGGGTCTGTTGCACACCCTTCCTAGCTCGACCGTCGAACTGATCGAGTCTGTTCGTAGGTTACTCCGGCCATTGAGTGCACCGGTAGCTCGATCCAGATCAGCTATTATTTCTACCTCAGAGGATCGCTCCTTGATGGAGAATTCGACCCTATCGGTGAGAGGAATGATCCGTAACGTAAGAAGTGCTATGCTCATGGGAACTCCAGACTCCCCGGTCGACAGCAAGTGTTCAGGTCGCTTCAAGTATCTTCCCAAATCATCTCGCTGAACTCAGCACCGTAAGTCATGGTCCTCCCGCAAGGCACGTCTTGACATGTCTCCGTGTTTCTTCCGATTATCATTTGGTTGACGTACGTTTTCGCAAGCCCAGACCTCTTGAGAACCACTCGGGAGGCGGTGTTTCCATAGATATGAGGCCTCGTCCCCCATTATCTGGCCCCCGTGTGCTAAAGGTGACTCAGTGAAAGGACTCTTGGTATATAGCCTATTTCGAGTTTTGTCGGTCTCTGTTAAAAATAAATCATCAACCAATGTACGGCGTTTACCATCATCTTTGCGCCCAAAACTGTCGGAGCCGGAGGTTTTTGCCCTGAACGCATGTCATCCATGATTTGCAGCCTGAGGCCGCCTGACAAAGTCCACATCACGCCACCGTTGCTTCTGTGCGCCTGATATTCCCTCCTGAACACATTACATTACGCTTCCTTGATGGCAACTCGCCAGGAATTCGCGTGGTAGCATGGGTCGAGGAGAAAACAAAAGACCGGATCTAGAGACCATTCTGTGTCAATCCTTGCTGGGGCAGCGCCGCCAAGTCATACAACAGTGTTAGTTGTCTTTGTCTTCAGGGCACGGACTCGGATAGCGCCTCTTTCTGGGATATAAATAACACCTGTCAATGCGGGCCTTCAAAGAAGGCTTACAACTAAGGCTAGAACCAGCGCCGTCATCCATCGCCATCATATTTGAACATCGTTTGACGCTAGAACCTTGGTTTGTCATTTGTTAGTTGGCACAAAATCCGGGGATTACACCGTTTCTGGCATGCTCAATGATCGAGCGCATGATTGGCATGCCACGGAAGCGGTTGCCGTGCCTCTTGTTTACATTCCCCCGCATTGGCAATCGATTCAAACCTTGAGTATGTATCCTACCACAACTGCTGGAATGCTGAAGGACTAGGTGAAGCGTCTCGTTACGGTAATATGATCGCTGTTCTCTAAGGATAAATGGTCTTAACCTCACCCGTGGATATTTGGGTCTTCGCCTTGTCGCAATCAACGCGACTTCAGCTTCAATACGGGTTTGACGCCTTGAAGGCATAGGAGCCTTTGCCATTCAGGTTATGAGACACAACGACGTCAGGCGCACAACCAACCAGATCTTTTACTTGGAACAGCTGTTTGGGGATACAATGTCCTACTGTAGAAGCGGACGAAACGCCCAAAGATATCCATACATATATCATGCGCATCGAGGTCTGTCACGAAGAGTGGATGTGGTGAACGGAGTGCTGTTCAGATATCGTGGGCATATTGGGATTTGAACAGTCTCATGACCACGATGCCCTGCAATTAAATAGCTCAGGTTCGAATCGTGGCGGAAATAATGGATGCGATGGTCAACTTCAAGGCTCGGTTGAATTATGCAAGGGATTGCGCAGACTACGTACTTGCACACAAAGGGTAAGTCAATATAGGAATAAAAAGCCTTTATTACACCTTCCTTCCTGAGGTGGCTATCTAGTGACCGACAGAGGTATCCACAACAAGGAGCCAAGGCCGAGTCGTGGCGCCCCATGCGCGTCGTTTCCCTTCACAGTTTGTGTTATATGTACATTCAGAGTTGCGCGACCCTATCCAAGACGGGCCGCATAAGCTGAAAAGCCTGATCAGATTGAAAACCATCGTGGTATTGATGTGTAGACATACTGCAACGCTGGTGCCTTTCCCATCAAAGAACGACATTATGAGCTCCCGCGCCACCCACTCATTTTGGACGGCGCCAAGGTCGCGAAGGATGAGGGCACGAGGCTGTTTTGGGTCCGGAGGGGTGATCACGAGATCCAATGAAGCACCTTTCACGAATGGCGCGTTTGGGAGCGCAGTTCTCAGCTGGGAGATGGGCCCTTGGAGCGTAAGCTGCTCTTCTGAGGACAACTCTCCGGCTTGGTGAGCGGCCCGTTGTCGTGCTTGCAGTTTTCGAACGAATCCATCACGGAGGTGACTGTAGGTTGTATTGCGCGTTGGGACTGCATCAAAGACGTTCGTCACAGGGAAAACACGCAGGCCAACACGACAGAATGACTCACTCAGACGAAGGGCACACGACGTGTTGCGTACGATGTATTCTAATTTCTCTTCCGGACTTGCGGACGATGGTATCTAGACTTATGTCAGGAGAGGTGGTAAGCTAGGCTCGAAATGGACAATGACCTTCAAATTGGGATTGGAAAGATCGGCGTAGAACGCAGAGGAATAGACCTTTATCTTCAAGAAAGACACGACGCCCACGCCCACGCCAAGTAGAGTGAATTCCGGAAGAGCTCCCTTGGATGGTATTCGGAGAGTAGTTGGGAATTCGATGGATGTGGCTGGTTCAACTAGATAGGGTTGGGCAAAAAAGACAACAACGAATATAGAATACACCACACCTACTGTACTCTCCTTGTTGCGAACGGCGTCAGAGTCGAGATATACAAGGCCCACGGCAGTTGATAATGCTAGGGCGGCAGAGCCTAGCGTGATGGGTCTTGACCCACGAGGTCGATAAAAACTAGCATTTTGGAAATAGGAGAGACGCGGTCTGTTATCACGAGACAGAATCGAGACGAGTATGCGGCGTAGTATCATGACGTGCCTTGCTCCGTTGTGGCTTGTCCGGCTTGGCCTGTTCTGAGCATGGAACTGGGCGGGGATAAATGACGACAGATGACTGACGTGGTGATGGGTGGCACGGCACAGCCTGAATCGGGCCGGGAGAACAGATCTATCGATTTGACTGACTGACGCGTCCTAGGGTCTGCTGTCCCAGTAACGTAGCTGGTCCACACGGCTGCGCTCGTTCTGCGTGTATTAGCTTAGCTAGTCCGCGACGCGTCATCAAGGAGTCGTCATCGCATCCCAGAGCATATAAGTGCACCAATAGCTTTCGTGGTTCGCACCCTTCTCTTCCTGAAGCTATCATCCCAATATTTAGCCTCCACGATGGATGCTACCATTGACGTGTCACAGTCGCTTGATCCCTCCTCCGAAGCATTTTTCTATACCTTGCAGTCCTTCGCTATGGAAGAAGAAGATATTTCTACAGCCCCGGACTCACCCGTCATAGAAAGCAATGATCTGTCGCGCGAACAGGTGGCCATGGAGAAGCAGCGTGCCTCCCTCAAAACCTACCTTTCTTCGCTTCCTTACGATGTCGAATCAGAGGAAGATATGCATGCGCGGCTCGAGTTTATTCTTGGTAGAATAGCCATCTGTGCTGAGGCAAAGAACTGGCTTGTGCTTGCCACTTGGGATGGCGTATTACAATGGTGCGCTTGTGCAACGCGGCGCATGCTAATCTCTACTAAGTACTAATTGTTTTAGCTGGTTGCTCATGCGTTATCCCGTGCCTGTTCGTATTCGTGCCAAGCTCGTGCGCCTGTATTATGAACTTTGCATTATTCCTGGGATCGAGCCACGTTTGGTTCGTAGCTGGGCCGACATGCTCTCTAGGTTGCTCGCTGGCAAGTCAGATGTGCGCCGAAAACTCGAGCCAGAGGACTTGCAGCTTCCTTGGAAGCCTCTGTGGCGAGTTCTGCAGAAGGAACTCTGGCTCAAAACGAGGTCCCAGGATCCATCGTAAGCAAATTTCACCTAAGTGTATCAAAGATCCTCACAGGAGTGTTACAGGCGCAATATTGTGAATATATTTCTCTACGTGGCTGAAAGGTCTAGGTACTACTATCCAGCGAGTGATATACCGGAGATGCTTGAGACTTTCATCCCCTTTGTTACTCAAGACGTATGTTGACAGTCCTTCGCAGCAAGCGTTCTCTAATTTCTAATTTTCATATCCTACAGACATATTTGACAATGATCCCAGTCATGACTTCGTTTCTTACACCAACCCATACTCACCTGTACCTTCCCACGATCTTCAAGATCTGGGAGGCTTTCAATTCTTCGCTACTAGATGACAGACTAATCGAATTTATGGGAGAACTGTCCGAAGAGCATGTCGCTGGGATTGCTGGAAACGCGGGAGCGGAGGGTGGTGCACAATGGAAAGACGTCGGTATTTGGAGTGAAACAGAATGGACCGTTCTCATGGGCAAAGCTTTGGGATCAATGAGTACGTTCGGTGGGTTCTCGTCACGGCAGTGTTAACCTTTACTGTCCACAGATGTGCCAGTAGGAGCAACCCGGGTGTGTGCCATCAGCATATAGCTCAAATCGACGCTAAATACCTTTCGTGAATAGGGCGCTAGTACTACAGGGGTGTATGCGGATTCGAAAGCTAGCCCCTCCAGTCTAAGGATAAGAAAGGCTATCAACCGTTTTTGTGAGTCGGCCATGTTTTCTATCAGAACAAGGCTGATTCCCCGTCCAGCCTCCCTCGCAAAAATCATGGTATACTCGATGGCTGTCGACGGACCAGTCCGCTCCGAAGCTTCGCCTTCACAAAGCGAAGGAAGATTTCCTTCACGTCAAGTTGGATATCTCGCCGGTTCGAAAGCGATGGAGTCTTTGGAGAAGTTTATCACGAGTACTGAATCCTTCTTCCACCCCTCGAATTCGGGGTTGTGGTCCCTGGGTGTACGTGTGCCCTTTCTTTTTGCTTGCCCATCTCACCCCTTCTAGTTAACCCAATTCCTCCGTTCTTTGACCTCGGAGTTCTGCAAGCGCTGGCGCGAAGAAGAGCTGTCGAACTGTAAAACTCCACTTGTCCGCCTCCAGCCTTTCGTCGTGATTCTGGATGACTAACCTACTAGTTTTCAGACACACAGGTTGACCCCCGCTATTCGTAAAGCTTTTGTTCTGGTCCTGCGGACCCCCGCACTCCTTGCCATGTTTTCCAAAGACCCTGTATCTATGGGGCTTTCCCAAAGTGCCTTGCGTTCTCTAGCCTTCATGGAGCCTGCCCTTGTAATGCCCGATCTACTGGAGCGCGCCTACGGTGGATTAGAAGTGGTCAACGAAACACATCGCACAACCGCTGTCCTGAGCATGCTTGCAAGCGTGTCACTCCCCTTGTCTTCAGAGAAGATCTGGTTGGGTGGTCAGAAACATATTCTGCCCTTGCTTGAGATGTGTATCCCGGGGATTGATCTTGTAAGTTGATTGTTGTGATCGTAATGGTAGCTGCTGCTGATGGCTCACACCTGAAGAATGACCCTGCCAAAACGATCTGCGCGACTATGTTTATCATTGCCGTCGTTCAGAACATAAAGATAGGAGACCTCTCGTCCACTCAGTCAGGATTATCTTTCTCTAGCGATGCGCCGGGAGAAAATATGGATGTAGATGGGGAAGTACGGCTTCCGGATGGAACAGAGCTGGGATGTCCCCCGACACTGACTAGGGCCGAAGAGCGGACACTGGTTCGTGAGAGCACGGCTGGATTCGCTGGTGCGTACCAAACCAACAAATCAGTTACCCGACAGGCCCGTTAATAGGCGCATAGATTGGGTCACATCTCTCTTTCGCCGCGTTTTTTCCTTATACGAAAATCTACCTGAAGAAGGTGGCAGGAGGAACACGACTGGTGGAAAGCAAGAAGAGAGCGTAGTCAGATCGATCAAGAGCATGCTAGATCTTATCTGCCTTCACCTCTCGGACCCACTCTTCGATCTGGTCCTTAAGCTTGTGCATGACTACGTCACAACGAATGCGAAGTCAAACGCCGTGAAAGCGATTGGGCAGCTTATTTCAAGTCTTGCATTGGCGCACCCTGCCAAGACGATTGACAAGTTTATACCTTTCTGTCTGTCGCAGATCAAGGATGAGCTGAAACACGGGGCCTCGAGTGTCCGAACAACTTCGAGCCATATTGCGATTCCCTCTGACACCACATTGCACTGGAGTGCGGCATTATCGCTCTCAGATCGTTCGCTTATTAATTAATGTGTATAGACATGTCTATTCTTCGTGGATGTTTCGGTCATGATGGCACTGCGGTATGTATGAATTGTGTGGAATAAACAAGCCTCCCTGACGCCCCACTTTACCTTTCCAGCTTCTCAAGCATAAAGATGATATCATGGAGCTTTTATCTTTACTCGCGGACAAGACTTTCAACGAGAGAGGGTACAGTGGTACTGGACGCCTCGTACACCGCGTGCTAAGTACACTTGTTGGAGTGTACCCTCTCAATGCGCGGTTTGTAAACACTGATGAATGGAACAGTGAGGGTAGGTTATTACGCTGAACGGATCTTTTCGGTTGACTGACGGAAACAACCGAGAATTCGACAGAGATCATAACTCCCACTGGGGAAGACTTCATAAGGTCGAGGATGTCAAGATCGAGTGGCACAGTGAGTTCACGAACTCCCCCATTCGATGCATTCGGGTCTTATCTTGTTGCAGTCCCATCAGATGAGGAGATCTCTTTCATACTTGAGATCCTCAACAGTATCGTATCCCCTGCATTGGACAAGCTCGAAGCGCTTCTACCAACTGCCAGTTCCTGGGATGGTGTTGCTCGCAACGACTTCTGTCGGTACGTCGGGGTGAAACGCCTTCGCAGGTGTAAAATAACTGAGTAAACGCGGCGTAGATATCTGCACGTCGCCAGATCCGCATGGCAAGGCCTGCCTACACTCTGCAAGGAACCCCCGAAGAACGTGGTAGAACCGGGATTAAATTTGAACTCAGAGGTCGAGCGTCTTGTTGTCCAAACAATCGATGTCCAAGCTGGCTTTGCACTTTCTGATCCAGGAGAGTGGCGGCACCAAATGGCATACAGTCAGCGTCTACGGCTTGGTCGAGTACTTCATGGCGCAGCTGTGGCTCTTAAGCAGGAGCATGAGGGCGAAGACCACATCGACGCGATTATGTCTGTGGTTAAAGGTATCGACACTTATTTGCTGGACTATGCTCTTGGCAGAGGGGACTTTGATAACTTGCAAAAAAGTTATGCTACTGCTCGGGAGTCAGTGACTTCATACTTTTTTTTTTTTCTCA
>Ga0307512_10006297_pt1 | contig 12054 bp, 9 predicted proteins | sample 14_EM_MG_FD_200267 | JGI IMG/M metagenome (GOLD analysis project Ga0307512, IMG submission 200267) | Populus trichocarpa ectomycorrhiza microbial communities from riparian zone in the Pacific Northwest, United States - 14_EM | ecosystem: Host-associated > Plants > Roots > Unclassified | place... | reverse complement strand
TCCACATGACCGTCTTCCAATGCCCAATGCAGAGGGGTCACCCCATCCTCGCTCTGGGCTGCTACGTCGGCGCCGTGCTCGATGAGGAGCTGGACCACATCCACATGACCCTCTTCGGACGCATGATGCAGCGGAGTCGTCCCGTCCTTGCTCTGGACTGCCACGCCAGCGCCGTGCTCGATGAAGAGCCGGGCCAGGTCCACATGACCATGGAAGGACGCATCATGCAGCGGAGTCACCCCATCCTCGCTCTGGGCTGCCACGTCAGCGCCGTGCTCGATGAGGAGCCGGGCCACATCCACATGACCCTTTAAGCACGCGAAATGCAGCGGAGTCGTCTCATCCTCGCTCTGGGCTGCTACGTCGGCGCTGTGCTCGATGAGGAGCCGGGCCACATCCACATGACCCCATTTGGATGCAGAATGCAGAGGAGTCGTCCCATCCTTGCTCTGGGCTGCCACGTCGGCGCCGTGCTCGATGAAGAGCCGGGCCAGATCCACATGACCCTGAACGGACGCCTCATGCAGCGGAGTCGCCCCATCCTCGCTCTGGGCTGCCACGTCGGCGCCGTGCTCGATGAGGAGCCACGCCACATCCACCTCACTGAGAGTGTCTGCGGATGCCCAATGCAGAGGAGTCAGCCCACCCTTGCTCTGGGCTGCTACGTCGGCGCCGTGCTCGATGAGGAGCCGGGCCAAATCCACAGAACCTCCGAAGGACGCCTCATGCAGCGGAGTCAACCCATCCTCGCTCTGGGCTGCCACGTCGGCGCCGTGCTCAATCAGGAGCCGGGACAAATCTATATGACCCACTTTTGAAGTTAGATGCAACGGAGTTTCCTCACCAATGAAGCTCCGAGAATTCACATCCTCTGGATGCTCAGTGGCGAGGACTTTCACGACGTCGTATAGGCCGCAAAACCCGGCGTAGTGTAACGGGGTCCCACTGGGTGCCAATGGCGCGTTTGCGGATTTGTTTCGGTCCAAGGAGGGAATAGTTGGGTCGCATATCCAGAGCCAAATCGCAAGATGTGGTTTTCTCCGGTCAAGCATCTGTAACATTCCTTCTTCTGCATCTTCGGACACACCCTCGAAACGGGCATGCTCGAACCAATGTTCTGCAGCGTATTGGGCCAGAGGAAATTTCGGAAGCATGTCTCTGGTGATGTCTTTGTCGAGGTGTAACAGGATACCAAGACATGCTTTGGCAATGAGCGCATGAGCGGGTGTCAGAGAAACATGGTAACGGCTGGAAATCGTGTTGCACTTTTCGGAAAAGCGGACAGAGGTCAAGAACTCCTTGACCGAGAAATGTGAAAATTGGATTACTTGGGAATCTTCAGCGTTGATAATGGAAAGCAATGTGGAGCACGTTGACAACACTGCATCTACTGGATCTTCGAGCCTCCAATCCGCGTGATATTTCGGAATCTGTCCCACATCGAAATCAAATGCGAGGAACTCAGCCAGTTCCTCGACTCGGAGTGGGCGGGAAACCACTGAAACGCAATGCAGAAGCCGTCGCGCAAATTCCCAGTTTATGCCGTCGATCTCCTGCAATGTGCGTTCATATGTCGCATCAAGTGTCGATGGTAATTCGTCTAGAGCATGTCGGATGCGCCCCGGGAGGCACCTAGCAAGGTACTCTAGCTGGCAATGCACCCATCGGAACCTATGACGTGTGGATGAGTGTCATGAAGAAATCCTGTGAAAATGCCTTACATCCCGTCTGCTCTGTCTGTCAGAACGTCAATCACAAGTTGCTTGTGCACCGATGACCATCTTCGCATCCTTCTGTCCGTGTTTACGATCGACTTGATGTACTTCTCAATGTCTTCCTTTTGTCCGCTCTCGTCATGTAAAGAAACAGAACGGAAAGTCAAGGTCTCAAGAATAGGTTTGATATCGGTCTCGGGTCGGCTGGTGACGCAGATGCGGAGGTTTGGGAGTTTTGAGTTGACGAGGTCCTCCAGGAGCCCTAAGACTTGGTCACGGTGGGACGGCAGAGATGTGTTCGGACATTCGTCCAAGGCATCTACAATCAGATAAACGGGAGCCTGTCCCCGAAGATTCAATAATTCCTTGAAACACCGAATAAGTTCGTTGTTGCTGGGGCTTCGAGCACCATCCTGGCATGTCGAATAAAATGTGGAAATGATAGAGTAATAGGAATAGGATTGGTTGCAAAGCTGGAAGAGAACCGATGAGAGTAGTCCACGAAGGTCCTTCTTTTCTTCCTCCCTGAAGTCATAGTAAAACATGGCGAGGGACGCCATTCCGGAGTTTTGCATGTCCTCGATCCCCTCGATGATTGTGGAACTTGTCACCAGTGTAAGTTATCAAGACGAAATACCGAATCGATAACGTACCATAGTACACTCTTGCCGGCACCAGCTATTAAAGGAACAACTCATTAGTTTTTGCGAAACATCAAGCGATGGGCGGTAAACCAACGTTTCCCGTGTATCCAGAGTAGCGAACTCGACCCAGATGCTTTCCATTCGGAGAGCGTGCTGCTGTCAACGAACCACGCCCCAGTCTCGCCGTGCCTCGATTCGCGACCGATATTGTAATTCTTCCATGGATCTGGAGGAGCCAGCCAAATTCGAATCTTATTCATCAACTCGTCACCTGCCAGTTACTCTCAGCACTTCAAAGAAATGATGCCAAAATGGCGATGACTAACGTCTCGACTTGTTCATGTCGCTCGCGATTCGATGAAGGATTCCTAGCGCCCGGTCAGAAACGGAGATAGCTCATCGTCAAAAATCAAACGTACTGAGGTCTTCCCGGACACCATCAATCGATGCTTTGCCGTCTGGAGAAGGGAGTATTCAAGAGTCGCCAGATGACAAGCCGAGTTGATTTCTCACCATCCATGTACTGCCTCATATTCTGGACGAGTCCGTGGACAATAGCGAGCATGTGAGCTGCAGTCGTCCGGGCCTCGTCTTGCGTCAGCCGGTCAAGCCTATCGAGCACTGCCCCAATGTCCTTCTCCCTGAAAAATGTCTTTACAAATTTGACTGCGTGGTGTTGAGCAAAGTCTAATGTCGGCGAAAACGGACTCACTTGAGCGTCGCTGCTTGAGTTTCTTTGTCACCAGAGCGAGCGTGGAGATGAGTTCCACCAAAATCTTGTCCACCATCTCGTCGATTGTGGGCGTAGGAGGTATTTGTGTATAGACATCGAGCCGGTTAAGGAAGTGTTCAATCGACTCGAGCAAGTCGACGAGCGCGTCGCAGTCTGATATCATGCCCTTGGCCGACTGAACCACACAGACGTCACAAGGCCATGTACATATGAACTAGATGACGGGACATACGTCGAGTAGGATTGCCAGACAAGCCTGTATCGCCTTCGCAGGTGGGAGTGTCTGTAAATGAAAGTCAGAGATGGGAGGCATGCCATGAGCCCCTTCTTACGTACCGAGTCAAGGGCATCGGCACGGGAGGCAGCGGATGAAAGTTTGGACAAAATTGATACAGTCGTTTTGAGGGACTTCATGATTCTGTGATTCCCTTGCAAATTCCTGAATGCATGTGCTTGATCCTGCAAAAGGCCAGTGATGGCGTCGACTGAGTCGCAACTCTGAAGTTTGATGGCAAGCGGATGTTGTGTCAAAGAGACGCCTGCCGTTTTCTCATATGCCTCCAAGGCAGGCCCGAAAAGGGTTTGTGAGCGAGCGGATTCGGATTGATGAGCCATATGACAAGTAGAGACTCTAGGAGGGGGCTTTGTTAGCTGCGAGGAAACAATAGCGAGAGGGGGGTTACGGTGAAGACCAGTTGCACCGCCTCATCGATGTCTCACACTCACATTATAAAGTGACCCAGGCCCGACCGACCATCACCATCATACTAGTGACATTTCCAACTCCCTCCGCATCTGCTCAGCCGTCGTCGTCGGATCCTGTATCTGCGATGGCGGTCCCTACGAACCTCCCTTTGACCTCGATGACTTCTGCAACGAATGGGACAGGGCCTTCATGAGTCCTTCATCGACTTCCTCCTCAGGCCTCATGGCTCCGATCCCGATTCACATCCAGTTCCTCTCCCAATCCATCTTCACCACCTTCAACCTAGGCCTTACGACCCTCTCGGTTACTGGGAGTCGTAGCCTCCACTACCTTGTCACCTCCCTCCTTAACTTCGTCGACGGGCAGATTTCTGCAACAGACCCGTCCGCACCCCCTCCGCATGCACTGGGACCCTTGGCCCCACCACACCTTCGATCACCTCCCACCCTCACACCTTCACACGTCACCGGATTCTCCCCTGGGAAACTCCGAGACCTTTTCGATCGTCCTCACCCCCTGGTCCGAGAGCTCTTCGCGGACATACTCGTGGCCTTCCCCCTCCTTGAACGGTTTAGGGTCCTCTCACGCGCCCTTGCCACCACCTTCGCCTTAAGCGGCGACTTCTCAGACTTACACGACCGGGCCGTTGCGCGGTCGTTCCTTACTTCACACGGCTGTAACGTATGGACGAGCGCTGGCCTCGGAATCGGCTTATCTCGACCACGTGACGCCTCTGCGCAGTCGCGTTGCGACGCGACACGTCAGGCCCTTGCGGCTTGCTTCACCCGTCTCGCCTTCTCTCTCCTCGCCTTCAGGCTTTCGTCCCCGCCTCCGTCGTCAAGTCCCCTCTCGCACGCCTCAAACTCTGACATGCGGATCGCCCTCCTTCGCAGGCCGACGCCACAGGCGCGTGCCACCTCGACAACCGTTAATCCAATGTCACGCGCGACATGCTTGACCTCGCAAGTCGGGTCCCTGTTCGGACCCACATCCTCGCCGGAGACACATAATGCCATTTATAGGGTCATTAAGGACTCCCTTGTACGTTCCCTTATTCTCTTTTTGTTCTTAGAACATCGCCTCGCACATAGTGTATATGTATATAACCCTCTTTGCCTGGCCCAGAGCTGGGATAGCGGAATTACAGACCACTCTTTCCCCCCATTCCGTTCGCATGCCCGCCGCCTCAAGCCTTACGCCCATAACGAATTCCCAGCTGTGCCGTTGGAGCAACACGTGCCCAACACGGTGTGCGCCGTCACGTCCCGTCTCAGCATCACACACACACACACACTTTCTCTCTCTCTCCTCCCCTTTTCGCTTTCCCTTCGGGATTGCAAACCCTCCTCAGATCTCGGGACTACCCCTCGAACTCGCATGTAGACCAAGTGCCTACGTTATACAGCTACACCTCTCCATGTCCCTACGGGTCCTGGAGAGAGCCCTCCCCACACTCGTGGCCGCCGGTATGTTCGGACCGCTAACCCTCGCTGCATACAAGGCTCTCCTGCGCCACCATCCTTACTATCTCTGGTCCGGTCCGGTACCGGTCCTGCTGGCGCATTGCGGGCCAGCGGCGCGGCTATTTGCGCCCTTGCCCTGCTTCCACTCCTTCCATCAGAACAGAACCCCCTTTCCGTCTCCTGTACTCAGGTGGGCAACACCGGGCCGTCCGGTTTGATCCCCCGCCTCACGCTCAGGCGCTCCTTTGGCTGCGGCTGGTGAGTTCTTTCATTTTTCGACGGTTGGTGCCGTCCCCCCCTTAAACTCTATAATGCCTGTACCCCCCCAAACCGTTACATTTACCGTTACTGTTTCTTGAGTAGTTAGCGCTAGGTCACAGTAGCTACAAGGATAGATACAGACTCGGATATGTCTTGTTGCTCGCGCAGGGTCCGCTCATTTACCAAGCGGTCTGAGTCTCTGAACGTCCATTCGGTACATGGGCCTGTCATCAATCCTTTCCAACATCAGTCGAGCGTAGTCGATTGGGATGCCTGCGAGCGTTGCTCAGCTGGAGGCAGCTCTGGCGGGAGTGGTGCGGCGACGCGTGAAAAAGCTTGGGAGTTGTGCTCAGAGCAATGGCAGAATGGGCGTCTCTGGTTAGGAGCCCTTAGGAATCTTCGCATTGGAATTCCTCAAGTACGTTTGCAATACGCTAGTCTCTCTCCATTCGACCTACTTACCCCATCCAAATACACAGTAATATTTTCCGGCTTCGCTCAACAGTTCCATCATATCTGCCTTCCGCCACATCGTTCGAGCCCTCAAGGATCGCGGTGCGACGGTGTTCCCCGTTTCCCTCCCAAGTACCAGCTACGCCCTGAGCGCGTACTATGTCGTCGCCAGCACAGAGGCGAGCAGCAACCTCGCGCTCTACGACGGCGTCCGGTATGGGTTGCACGCCTCCCTGCCGCCCGACTCTATAGCCCGATCACCGGGTGAAGTGTATGCACATTCGCGCACGGCTTGCTTCAGCACGGAGGTGAAGAGACGGATCTTGCTGGGCATGTATGTTCTCACGGCTGAGTACGCTCCCCACGCTCTCTTCTTCCTCATCTGATCGCATGGGGTCACTTGCAGCGAGTTCGACAACAACTTTTTGCAAGCCCAGCGCCTACGCCAGTGCATTCGCGACGACTTTATGCGCGTCTTTCGCGTGCCCAACCCGCTCGTGCGCTCAGCAGCTCCGAATGATCCTGGCGCCCATGTCCTTTGGCACCCGTCGGCTATTCGCACAGTTCCATATTTAAACGAGCAATCCGGACTGGATGCGTACACGCAGGATGTTCTCAGTGCCCGCCTCCCTTATGGGTCTCCCGGCGCTGAGCGTGCCAATAGCAGTTGGTGAAGAGGGAGATGGCTGGCCGCTTGGTGTGAGCGATGCTGGGCAATGGAGGTGTGAGGCGACGACCCTGGTCGTTGAGGCGGTGATTGAGGATGCTGAACGAGAAGCACGGGCACGGTAGTGATGTCCCCTGTGTAAGGAGTAGATTATGTGATAATATGCACAGAGCCTATGCTAAGAACGTATATTAAACAGAGCAGTGCGAAGATAGCGTGTGAGTGGGGGTGGGGTTATCAGCTGAAAATTTACAGTACAGATGCGGGATGTAAAGATGATGATATTAGAGGGGGATGTGAACAATGAGACCGCAAGGTGAAGTCGATGGGGCTTACCTATGTCCACGCTCTATGAAGGGCAATAAAACAATGATAAGGGTCATCCCGTAGCACTCCATCGAAGGATACCTTCGTAGATGGCGTACATCATGGCAGCGTTGGGCACCACACGCATGGGATGAGTGCTGAGACCACCGTTTAACGAATGCGCACCCTCCTCTGCGATGACAAGGCAGAGGGTTTGCATCAAGCCCGAATTTTTTTTTTCCTGCCATCCACAAGGGGCTGTCGTAACCGCGCTCGGAGAACCTGGAACGGACAAGGTCGGGTTAGTAGTTAGTCCTACGTCCCGGGAGCGCGAGGGCAACGAACAACACGAACCTCATGAGGATAGGTGATGAGGCTCGCGACGCACTTGGCCGTCCCACCAGAGCCCAGCATGCTAGCCCATTCCTGCAGGGCACCCCCTGATCCCTCCGCGGGGGCCGTCAAACGGTTGAGGTGCTCATACAGCACCCATTGGATCGTGCCCTCCGTGACGCCGAAATAGCTCGCGCTGAGACCTTCATAAAACTCGCGGATGCCCTCGTCACGCGCTATCTGGTTTATCGTTGAAAAGACGACGCCTCTACCAACGCGCCGGGAGGACCTCGACCCTGCGACTACCGTCGTTGCTGTTGTTAACTTGTCCGAGGCGGAAAGCTACAGGCGCGTCTTGACGACCCAGATCGGATTCGTCGCGATGCCCGCGATGGCGGCAGCGCAGAGCTGCACGTATGGGTTTTCTTGTCCGCCGTTGAATCGGTCGGCGATGATTTACTTTCCGTTTCCGTACGTGAAGAAGTTTATCGACCGCGCAGGGACGACGTCGACGAGGGTGGCTTGAATAACGCACGTGGTGTTCAGGTGGCATGAGTCGTGTGGCGTCGGTGGCCGTTCAACTGTCCTTTTGGTGCATCAAATCGAATCGTCGGCCACTCGTGACTCGTCTGCCCACAACTTTTATGTTCCATCTTCTCTCTCTACCACAAGTCGGCAACAGATCTAGACCAGACAGTAGAACGTGGGATAAATTTTGGAGCGATTAAGGGACTATACGTGACCTTTCAATCCTTCTCAGAGCCAAAGCGCTCATCTCTGTTCCAGCATCCGCGATATCTCCTCATCCCACTCACTCTAAATCGCCTCCAAGATGCCGAATAATACCTTCCGGTGATTTCCCTTCCCGTTAATGCCGCCCTCCTGTCGCTCTCATCCTTACGGATCCCTTCGTGCGCGGCCGCTCACTCCGCGTCCGCGATGTCAACCACCCACACCGAGGAACCCGTCGTCTTCACCACAACACCGACATTACTCCTCATCGTTGTGCTTAAGACTATAATTAAGTGGGTCGTTGTAGGGAAAGAAGGTGGGATAGCTGCAGTCCATCAGTGCTTGCTGATCGATCGGCTCAAGAGCATGCCGCCGTACAGATGATCTGAGCCCAGATCATACGTGTGATGGATATAGAACCAGTCTCCATCCCAATCTATGGAATCGCAGCGAGCGGTCCTCACTGTGCAGGAGAAAGTTGAGAGGGACCTGCGCGAGTGTAGAAATAGGAGCCTGGGTAATGGAATGAAGGAACTCCCCTCGACACTCGACATCCTCAGAATTCTCTCTTCCCTAGATCGTACCTGGATGTACGAGCAATTATTTGGTCCTTGCTGCTCTTCAACCGACGATCTCCCTTTCATGTTGACCTCCACGCGCTCTTAACCCTGAAACGGAACTACCCAGCCGGACTGACGAATCACTTTTTTCTCGCTATCAAACGTCAACAAGTGCTGCAGCGGAAACCTCTCATTCAGATCTCCTTCGCATACTCATTAACCCCCTTGAAGGCCATCCAGTGTCTTTGTCTATGCTAGCTGAAAATCCTCTTGTTCGTCAAAACCAAACCGCTTCATAAACCTGTCATCTTCTGTGACGAGTCCTACGCTTCTAAATCACTCAGGCAACAGTCTCACCAGTTATTTCCCCCCTCGGCTTTCCCTCAGCACAAGTAGACCTTACGCCGAAACCGCCCCCGTACAGGCCCGCCACCCCCAACGGCTCCCACTGGACATCCATCGACTGGACATCAGCATATTTTCTCGAGCGCCATCTGCCAGAGCGTAGAGGAACAATTTATCCTTTTCCTTCCTCCATTCAACATCGACACTCGTATGCCCCAAGACTCTGCAAACACCCGATGCTCCTTGGAAGTCCGCTGAACTCTGGCACTTCGAGGCACATTGCCGCACCATCCCGCTATGCGCCTTCTCTGCGTCTGACGCAGACGGCGACTTGCTTTCCCAACTCAGCGGAACGCTGTCCAATCTTGATTCACACAGAATATTCTCTTTACAGTAGCGAACCTCACGGAGCTTGTGGCTGCCTGCGACGCCCGTCTTGGAAGAACTCCTGCCGTTGCACAAGCTCTATGCCACGTATGCGCGCCGCGCTTGTGACCTCAACAAGGCCTGCGTGGACATCGCACTGCCATGCAGGAATGTCGAAGAAGTATGGAATATTACCGAGGAATAGACTGCGGTGGTCGATAATCTCAAGGCAGTGGTGCCTTCGTATCTGGCTCGTTGAGACTTCTCTCGTCGTACAGGGATCGCCCAACTTCTCTCTGACCTCCAGAAATTCCGCGCCAGTGACTCGATGAGAGTTCCTAATACACTGTCCGGTATATCAGCATCTGCCAAGTTTCCATCTTTCCAGGATCTGACTGCTTTCCCTGAATTGAACCCTGTCGAGCCCAAGGTCGAGCCAATTCCGAAGAGGACACTCATGAAACACAAATGCGCTCTTCAACCTTGGGTATCCATTTGACGCACTGCGATATGCTTCCGTATCTCCAGGTGCCTGACTGCGTCCGTAAAATACGACACAAGGCCTCAAGCAAGCGACTTGCTCTCGGAAGGTTGGGACGGCCCTCAATTGTAGCTGTGCGTCCTGTAGGTGAGGTGGTACCGACAGGTCACGAGGATGAGCGTAGTCTGGACGGTCTGGATGAAAATGAAAACTGGCCTCGTGTACAGTTGAGAAGGAGAAGAGAGGTACGAGGACAAGCCAACTAACTGATCAGACTGAGACGAGACGCGACTCGGATGGTTGTCATTTTCGTTTTCTGTATGTAATCCGAATTGCATAATCGAATATTTACAGTTACAGTCCCAGCCAGCTGATGCAGCATCTCTCTGTCTGAGGCTGACTAAATCCAAGCTTCACACTTGCCGCCCTCCGCCCATGCACGAGGTCACACATGTACGACGTTCGGTCCTTCCCAAGGCTCAGCACAACATTCTCAGACGGATGCACAGACAGAATTGACGTGTCCCGCAGCAACAGAAGCACCGTCCAATTGCAAGTGCGAATGACACAGAGACTTCCAACTTCTGATGCTGAGATGTGAAAAGAGTGTGAGATGAGTGATTGAGCCTAGACAAAAAATAATTGTCGGTTCACGGATGGAGAGGGAAAGCTAGATGGTAGAACCTTCGTGCTGCATGAGTCCGCTTCCTTCCGTTGCCTGAGATCCCAGACTTTGATGATCTCCTCTCCTCTCCCAGATGCAAGCCATTGACCATCCTGCGGCGACGCAGCAACCATTTTGATATGCACGACCCTTTTCCTGATGATGAACACTGGCTTCAATGTCCATTCAAGTTCCAGGGATGCATCAGGTAAAAATGCAGACACGGTCCCATGAAGACTATAAAGGAGGTGGTCGTAAGATGGTGCGATAATTTTGAAGGAGGATGGTAACGAGGACTCCTGCTCCCTTTTCGAGGTCAAGTCATGTTTTCATCAAGGACATCGAGACACCGCTAAGCGTGTCTGCCGAGGCGTCGACTTTGTACCGACTGGCCTTTGACGCTGCATTGCGGGTTAGATTCAGAACAGAATGGGCAAGCTTTCTCTCTTGGTTAGAGGAGTGTTCTTCAATTTTTGATCTCTTTGCCTTCGTTCCGTCGGTTTTACAGAGTTTTTAGTGGACTCGAGACTAGGGTTAGGAGTTCAATGGGTGTTGATAAAAAAGCGCTTTATCTTGGTAACATATCAACTACTTGCCACCATAAGCGCCTAGTGCCAGACAGCCCTGACTGGCGGGACGGACAAGGGAGTATGGATAGGAGATCCGATTGTCATCGCCATCGCCTAGGTACTTGGGTAAATATAATCTACCTGCCTGTGTCGAACCACTTGTGGTACCGTGTCAAATGCCGACTTGCATCGATTTGTGTCCCTGCAATTTTTAATATTCATGGCATATGCTATAAGTAGGAGATTTGAGTGGATATATCAACGGGTAGATTACAGAAATGGTCAATGATGTTCAAGTCCGATCGAAAGTGTCATGTTAATTTGATTTTTTTAGTTGCTACATCCATGACATCGGCGCTGCTGCGTCGGCGCCGTGCTCGACGAGGAGCCGGGCCATCCACATGACCCCGTTCGGACGGCCCATGCAGCGGAGTCGTCCCGTCCCTGTTCTGGGCTACCTCGTCGGCGCCGTGCTCGATAAGCCGGGCCACATCCACATGCCCCCCTAAGGATGTCTGATGCAGCGGGGTCTTCCCATCCTCGCTCTGGGCCGCTGCGTCAGCGCCATGCTCGATGAGGAGCTGGACCACATCCACATGACCCTCTTTGGACGCATGATGCAGCGGAGTCGTCCCATCCTTGCTCTGGACTGCCACGCCGGCGCCGTGCTCGATGAGGAGCCGGGCCACATCCACATGGCCCCCGAAGGACGCCTGATGTAGCGGAGTCATCCCGTCCTCGTTCTGGGCTGCCGCGTCGGCGCCGTGCTCAATGAGGAGCAGGGCCACATCCACATGGCCTGCGAGGGATGCCTGATGCAGCGGAGTCGTCCCATCCTCGCCCTGAGCTGCTGCCACGTCGGCGCCGTGCTCGATGAGGAGTCGGGCCACATCTACATGACCCTCTGAGGATGCCCGATCCAGAGGAGTCGTCCCGACCTCGTTCTGGGCTGCCGCGTCGGCGCCGTGCTCGATGAGGAGCCGGGCCACATCCACATCACCCCCTTCGGACGCCCAATGCAGAGGAGTCGTCCCATCCTCGCTCTGGGCTACCGCG
>Ga0307512_10006296_pt1 | contig 12056 bp, 15 predicted proteins | sample 14_EM_MG_FD_200267 | JGI IMG/M metagenome (GOLD analysis project Ga0307512, IMG submission 200267) | Populus trichocarpa ectomycorrhiza microbial communities from riparian zone in the Pacific Northwest, United States - 14_EM | ecosystem: Host-associated > Plants > Roots > Unclassified | place... | reverse complement strand
TGCGAGATCTGCGGTGATAGGCCAACGCAGCGGAGAGTGAGTTGCTTGAGGTTGGGGCACCGACCAACTGCAAGCGCCAGCTGATGTTGCTGATCCTTGTTCATGGGGGCATGGAGAAAGACGAATCTCAGGGCCCTCCCAACAGTTTCAGGCCAAAGCATCCAACAATGCAGGCGCTCTAACTTTGGATGATCCAGAGAAAACATGGGGGGAAATGGGATCGAACCATGCTGGCCGGTCGAACCGAATCGTCCGAGCCGTAGCGTTTTCAACTGAGGTGCTGGGGCTGAAAAGGCTGCGGATATCTGGTCCAAACTCTCTTTGTGGATTGACCGTATGCGCACATATCGAAAACGGTGCACGTGCTTGGCCAACGTGTCCAGACGGAGGATTTTGTGGAGCGGAAGGGTCTGGGCCTTCGTCGAGACAGTGACGTCGAGTGGTGCTTGCTTAGAACGGTGAAGGACGAGCTTGAGCCCCCCCAGCAGCTCGTCCTCGTTGGGCATGTCGAGGTCGAGTTCGATGGTCGACCATAATCGAGGAACGGATATCGCGACGTCTCGCCAGACACGACAAACAGACATCACACGCATCCATGTGTTATCGTTCAGGGAATCGCGGACCTCGAAGAAGATTTCTGCGAGAACCTCGTTGGGTAGTCGGAAGATAGGCCTGTACTGGTTCTGAGAGGTGCGGACGAAGGAGGTGATCTGGGTTAGATCGGCTTGCAGGGCAGTGACAAGGGCGGCGGCCATCTCTGCCTAAAAAATACCCTCAGTGCTAGATACAGAACACAAAATACGACACTGAACTTGCTCCGGGCCAGACGTGAAAGACAGCTGTCGCAAGGACTGAGTTGTGAGGATCATCCTCGACAACATATCGTTTCGTGACTGCTGGTTATTAAGCATGACCTGTTGCAACGAGAGATCAGAACAGTGCAGGATCCTGACTAGAGTGCCAGACAACATACGAATAGTTGAATAAGGACGAGTAGCTCGCAGCATGAAAGATCGGTCCAACAAAGGCGTGGAGGAAGGAGACAATGATCGCCTGGAAGACTCCGAACCTCTTTTCTCTGCCAGGCACTCCGGCAGAGCACTCGCTCGTAAGACCACTCCGAATGGTTAAGGTTTCTGGTCAGGCGTCGATTTTACAAATCCCGCACTTGATTGTACTAAATTCCAATAGGCGGAAAACGGTGTTCTCCTCATTGCAAAGTCGCCAATATCCCGGTCCGGAAGACACCAAACTCCGATGAATCCCTTCCGTGTCACCTTCCGTTATACGAATTACTACCCGCCAATGCCCTCGTTCACGAACTCATCGGTGTCAAGCTGCTGCCGGCGGACGTTGAGTTCTCGCTACCGCGAAGCTTATTGGAAGAGATGTAGCGTCAACCGGAGATTGATGGCCACTGTTGCCAGTGGATACCCTTCACACCCTGGCCCAACGGCGGATCTAGACTCCCATCTCCTCGCAGCTCTTCGTTGGTCAGTCCAGAAGGGGTCGACTCTTGGTGATCTGTCCCATGAGTTCAATGCAAATGCGCACCGCGTTCTGGACACGTCCTTACCCTACGAATCCACCCCTCCCTTATCTAGGCGACTGACGTTTGATAATGCGGGCTCAAGCAAAACTAACCAGGGAATTGTATTGGTCGCTCATTGTATGACTCCAAAGGACGACTCCAGTCCTCAGAAGTCGAAAGTCAAGCTATCATCTGGATTCGTGATTGGGGGTGGGCTGATCGTGACGTGCGCTCACACGTTCGAAGAGGTGAGCTCATCTGTGATCTGATACGATAAACTTGACAAAAATGGGATTGTTCGCCTAGATCCGGAGGTCCTCGTCGTTTGAACATGTAGACAAAGTATTGTCTGGGTCTTTTGTTGTTTCCGGCAGGGCAGGTTCACAGCGCGGGTACGATATTTATCCCGTCAAGAGCATCCCGTCATGTATACCCCGTTCCGATGTGCTACTACTCGAAATATTCCAACCTGACACCAACCTGGAGCACCCAAAACTCAGGTCCCTGCCGGTCTCACCATACCCGGTGCACAAGGACACCAGAGTTCGAGCCCATTTCGTGGCGGACAGCCAAGGACCCCTCCTCTCCCTGGGACAGCACAGCTGGGCGCCGTGGATGGGGAATGCTGGAGTTTACCGAGCGTGGGCAGAATGTATGGTGAGAGGTTACCGGGATTTCACTGGGAGGGAGACGCGTGTGGGTGTAAAAAATTCCATTCCCCGAGTCTAACTCATGCAGGTCACTCAGCCTGGGACCTATGACTTGCTGAATCATATGATGTTCACGCCGCTTCCCACGTCGGGATCCTCTGGTGGTCCTATAGTGGACGAGGATACAGGCGCTGTGGTTGGGATGGTTTTGGGATCACAGATGGACGGGAGCAGGGTAGATGGTATGCGCGGGTGGGGTATACCCGCAGAAGTCATTTTCGAGGTATGTTGTGTCCCTTCCAATCATGTATCTGAAAAGTGTCAGCGATCCCTTCAGATGTTTAGCCTTCCCGGTTTAGAGGGGAAGAAATAATCTTCATAATCCTCTACAGATCTAGGCTATAACCGCCCATTCGTATGACAATTGCCCAAATTTTGTCGCGGTGGCTTGTCAATACTTATGGTACCATTAATGCTCATGCGTCTGTGGCCTCACTTGTGCTTGTCGAACGAGGTCCTCACACCATGCCAACGCAGGAGGATGATCGGGAATTGGATGGCGTTGCCGGAAAGCAAAAGGACCTCCACTTGCAGCGCTGTCGTGGTGTTTGTGCTGGCTAGATGAGTACACTGTGACCAAACGATCTGGTCAGGTTTAGTACACTGAGATCGAAGTGGACGAGAGACGAACGGACCGCGTTTACTTTTGTATGTAACCTAATGGACGAGCTGCTAGGTTAACCCGTTTCGCGCGTAGCCCTCACATTGAATGCGGGTAAGCGCGCGTTACCAGTCCCAAGTCCCAACGTTTCACGTCCAGCCATTCAACACATCCGCAGGATAAGAGAGGTCCAGTTTGGCATGACGCTTGAGGATGTTAGCACAAGTGAACGGGGAAAGGGCTCGGGGACCGAGAAGGCCATGCGAAAGAATTATGATACATTTCGATTAGAGCAAAGGGGTATGTAATGGAGGGGTGTAATCATGAGCAAGGCATGACGAGAGAAATAGACAAAATATATGTAGGGACCAAATGTTGTTCAGAAGTCGATACAGCAGAAATAAAACCGAAATGATGCCCAGACCCAGGGAGATAAACTGGAAGCCTGGCGCAAGAGACCTAGGACTGTTGTGGGAGAAACCACAGTGGAGATAGCCGTACAATAGGAACAATGTATTCATTCCTGATGATTTCAACGCAAGGGGCAAAGCTCAGGGGGGACGTTCCTCGTTCGCCTACGTTCCGCAAACCAGTCAGACATGCCTCGCAGAGCTCTGACTGCTTTGCCCTTTCCCTTCAAATTTCTTCGAGCGTCGAGGGATGACTCAACCCCAGCACAGGAAGAGGGCGGACGCAGGGCCTTCAGGGAACGTTCGCGAATCTGGGAGATGAAGTTGGATTTGTACATCGGAGTAGAACCTTGAGGTATTTCCGCGAGGTTTGAGGTTACTTGGCTGACTGAGCGCACTTTTGCGTCCGCTTCTTTGACACTTTTAAAACCTAGCGTGGAAAAGAGATCTCGAGGCCCGAAGTCAGCTGCGAGTGATTGTGAGAAAACCTCTCCGAAAGTGAATAGGGGGCTTGCCTTCGAGGTCACGCGTGAAGGATGAGGGGGATGGCGAGACGGATTCCTCAACATCCTTCGCCGATCGCAAAGGGCTTGAGAGAGATTCAAGAAGTTCAGTGTCACTGATAGACAGTCAGTGGAGTCGATAGAATTAGCAAATGAGGAAGTCCTACGGTTGAACTTGGGAGTTCCAGGAGAACCCCCTGCCGTTTTACTCATCCGAGTCACGGCTGATGGAAGAGGGAGAGTAGTGGTGGGGATCTGCAAGGGTTGATCGGGACAAGTGGATGGGAACAGAGATGGTGAAGGATCGGGGGAGGGGACGAAGGGAGTAGCCGTAGAGGAGGGGGGAAGATCCTCGGCGAAGAGAACCTGCGATGATCTTAACGTCGATGGGAATGGAAGCATAGTCTTTATCGTTGCACACTTCGGATGTTGTATCATCGGTCGTGTCGGCTTTAGCGAGGATGTTCCGCATCTTGTAGATCAACTGATCGGTTTTGCGGGTTCTTTCCGTGATGGACTCTACGAGGGACCTAAGGTGCTCGTGAGCGTTGATAATTACATCGACTAAGAGGATCAGTGAGCAACGGGACGTTCCTACTGATCAATATGTGAAGGAATATACCTGATTTTGATGCGACGAGCGGGGTCGGGTTCAGGTCGAGAGGATGGAGATGAGGATAGGAGTTGAGTGGAAGGTGGAAGAACGGTATCGAGGTTGAGAGGGAGAGTTGGGGTGTGGATGGGGAGCCGTTTGGTGACGAATGGCGTTGCGATACCAGAAGCCGCATCCACTCATGTGTAAGGGAGGATTGACAGGAACCGTGAACCGCTTAAGCAACTAGCGTACTTTGTTCTTCCGGGGCCAGAGCGTCTATGCAACACCTCAACTCCTCCATTGCGATCTCGAGTTGAGACACCTTGAGTTCGAGTGTGATCATCTCAAAGGGGTCGGCCACCCCGCGGAGTCCAGTTGCCTGATGAGTGATCGGGGCAAGGGATCCGACGGCGAGGGTTGACTCGGAGGCTGTCCACCGACCAATGAAGGAGTGCGAAGGGGAGGGAGTGCGAGGGGTGGGACAGGAGTTGTGATCGGCTCCGGTATCCTATTGAGGGGTCAGGGAGTCTCATTTGAGAATAGGGAACCAACGCACTCGGACATTGAGAGCGGGCTGGCCACGAGCAAATGAACAGAGCTGGAAGAGATGGAAAACCGAGGTAAGTATGGTTTATGAACAAAAGTAAAAACCCGCTCACCAAAGGATAAAACCTCGAAAACAGGGCGACGAGCCCTAAGCTCGCGAGTCCGAAGACAAGCACGTAGTCTCGGAAGGGGGGCTGGGTGAGGTGGTAGTTGTCAAAGCTGGGGTATGGGCAAGAGAGCCTCTCCTCGGTGGAGGTTATTGCCGTGTGTAGGATTATTGCGAGGATGCCAACGAGCGTCAGTTGCATGCTGAGCTCGTTAAAGCCGCCAATAAGGAGAGTAATGGCAGCGAAGGCGGGGATGAACGTTGCTGCTGTGGACATAATGGGATTGGGTGCGACTGGTTCAGATGGGTGTATAAGTGCGAAAATGATGTCTGAGTGTAACTGCAAGAGATATAGATAGTGGTGGGCCAGTCGAGAATACAGAAGAGGGGTCATCTTCTAGAGAGCCTCTTTTATAACCCCTCGACATGCGGTGCTATTGCAGTTTGAACCAGGCCATCGACGGAGACGGAAGTGAGCGCGGAGAGTTCGATCAGAGCTGACTCCGTCATGTAAATCTCCTCGGAATTGTCGTTGCCGCCAATGTCAAAGCATAAGATATCGTTCAACACATTTCTCAAACCGATATCGACGGTCGGTGAACACGTGTCTACTTGGTCGTCGCGAGCAAAATAATGTAAAAGATATGGGATGAGAAGAGGACCGATATGTTTGACCTGAACGACGTTATTCCGTTCACTCGCAGCGACAGGCCGAGGCTATGACACTGAAAGGTGTGCCTAAAAGAATCCATGCGGAAGGGTTCAAATGGAAACCAGTAGTGGAAACAAGGTACGAGTCAAGATGGTAAGCGGAGGAATTTCGAGGAGTGTCTTCGAGGAGTGTCACGGTGGGATTTCCTGTGAGCGAAAATGCCTGATCAAACTTCTCACGTTCGCTCCTCTTCTCTTCACTGTTTACCGGAGGCGGTGATATTTGGAGATCAACTCGTTGCACTTCAACAGAACTTAGTGGTTTGATATCTAGACACGAAGAACATAGTTGTACATTGTTTTGCTACATTCGGGTATAAATACGTTTTGCGATCCGGCGGCTCAATCGAAAATATCAGTGGCAAACCGCGACATTTTTGAGAGCTGCGCCAAAAAAGCAGCAGCTTCTTCCTTGTTCCCTCCCTTCGCTTCCAAGATGATATCGCCCAACTTATCCTTCACACCCAACGCCACCTTACCGGATCCACAGAAGAAGTACTGCATCATTCGTGTCAGGGTGGTGTACGTGATAGGTACACGGAATATACTCACACTCGCGTTATCTCGGAACCATTTCCTGACGACATCTCTGTCCTGCCAGATACGACTTTGAAGAACCAGAGATGAGTAGGTGTTCATGATGGGGGATCTAACAGTATCACTCACTCTTGAACGTACTTCGCTTCCTCGGATTTAGCGCTTTCTCTGGAGAAAGCTGGACGGACTTCCAGCAAACCCGACTTGGTCCACTCCTCAATGTCCGTCTTCGAGTACAAATAATCTTCCTCCGGAGATCTGCACCCAAAGAACAAAAGCATTTTCCCAACATCTCGTCCAGACTCCTTCTGCAACGCTCGTTCCTGGATGAAACCATGCATGGGAGCGATACCCGACCCAGTGGCGATCATTACAATAGGGATAGATGGGTCAGTGGGGAGGTGGAACGCGTTCGAGGGTCGTACAGCCATTTGGACCTTGTCACCTGGTTGGAGACCATCCAAGTATGTAGAAGCGACGCCCATAAATTCTTCATCCTTTCCGGATAAGGCGGGAGCCTTGATAACGCTGACAGTGAGGGAAACACGCTGTGGGTTCCAAATCGGCGAAGACGAGATCGAGTACTGTCTGATTCGCATGGGCGGGACCATCTCCAGGAATTGGGCAAAAGTTGGTTGGACGTCGGGGTTCGCCTCAAGGATGTCCAACACGCTGACACGCTTTTCCAACACCTCTTTCGCGTAGTTTTCCGATAGATCGTTCAGGGTTTGTGTCGCAGCATCCGACTTCGAAGCCTTCAAAAGATCGCGAAGATTACGCGGGGTTCCAGGCTGAGAAAGCTCAACATATCCGCTCAAGAGTCCAAAGAACGTTACTGGTCGTCCAGTTGGCAAAGAACTAGGGATATTTGAAGAGAGGGTGATCTGCAACGCATGGGTCAATGAAGCCGAAAACAAGATCGGCATATGGTATACCTCCTGTTCAGCGGGAAGCTTGAACCGACTGAGAACACGTTTGACATCTCGAATAGGGTTCACGGGTAGACTAGAAGGGTGAAAAATTAACCTACTGGGAGCAAAGCTGGCAGAGATACTTACATTGCGAGATAATCGCCGGCAGCGTAGGTCTGACCAGCTGGTAATTCAAATTCTGCAAAGTATCAGCCACGAACGTCGGGAGTTCGAGAGTAGACATACCAATATGCCTCTTGATCGGCTTTCCGCGTGCCGTCAACACAGTGTTACTGATCACTTCTCCAAAGGCAGTGTCGGTCTGACGGAGCGTCGTCGCCCTCTCCGCTCCCGTCGATGTTTCCTTTATCTCGATTGCAGAAACTGTTGTCGAAGAGGTGGTACTATATTCCTAAAGGAGAAAGGGTGAGTTCGTCAATAATGGGAGTTACTTCCCAACCTCACCTCAGCTAGCTTCTTGAAGAGGTTCTCTTCCCAGTTGTCGAAATCGTTAAATATCTCCGACCCTCCCGCATCGCCTTCCCCCCTAGGAACGAGGGCTTTCCCGCCGTTTTTGGTGATTAGTTCGTCGATAAGTTTCGGAATACGTTGATACGTCTGGACCCAATCACGGTTCCCGCAACCGAACGTCGCATGCTTGATATTAGAGAGCGATGCGTCACCTTGCAAATCGCTCAACCACTTGAAGAAATACGCAGCATTATCAGCAGGTTCCCCTATTAACCAGATCAGCCCGCTGTGCGATTTATAAAATTTGGAGTAGCTTACCCTCGAAAGAAGCGGTGATGATGACCACAGGTCCTTGCGATGGTATCTTTTCAGCGGCCGAGTCCAGAGTTCCGATCGACGGCCGGAAACCATGTGCAGGAGCATCAGATGCGATCCTCTGAGCAAATGTTTCGCAAGTTCCAGAGTTTGATCCATATAGGACGTAAAGTGGCGTTTTTCCAGACACGTCAGGTGATCCAGAGGTAGATGTTGAAGCCACGGCGACGCGGTTTATTTGAGCCGGGAGTTTTGCACTCGAAGGGGTGGTGTAGAGCCTCGCCGACCTTTTTCTCGGATACGCGCGAATATAAAATCCATCTGGTTTGATAGTTACGGTCTGCTTTATTCTCAGGGTGTAGCTTGGGTCGTCGAACGCGAGATCGAATCTCTGGAAGATAGTTGCGATGGCCATTTGAGCTTCCTGCAAGGCGAAACCTCGTCCCTGAAACCACATCTGAGTTCGATGGTTCGAAGTGGCAGAAATGCGGGATACTCACGATACAAGCACGGAAACCGAATCCGAATGGATGCCAAGCATTTGGCTGGTGTGGAAGTGTTAGATCCCACGAAATGCGAATGGGAAGTGACCTACTGGCAATGCCTCGAACTTCCCGTCCAACATTCGCTCGGGCCTGAAGAGATGTCCCTGGTACAAGAGTTGGCATCCACGCGAACAAGAAAAAACCTGAAGGGACGCACATCATCTCCCCATACCTCTGGGTCACGGTGGACTTGGGTAACATTGACCGTAATGATGTCTCCTGGGGTGACTGCGTACTTTCCATTACCAATCGTGGTGGCTTCCGCAGGGAACACGGATCGAGTCGAGGCGGGGGGCCGGAACCGAAGGGTTTCCCTCAAGACTGCAACCGTATACGGCAACTTGGGCAGATCTTCCAAAGAAACTGGTCGGTCCCCCAATACTTCATCAATCTCGGTCCTCAACTTGAGGAGAACCTCGGGATGTTTTAGAACCTCGTAAGTCACGAACGTGAGCAGAGCTGCGTGTCATTCGTTAGTAACTGACCGTGCAGATCATAGATACATAGCGTACCAGATGTGGTCTCGTGACCAGCAATGAGGAATGTAATCAACTGTAGTTGGCCAGATTAGGATATATCACTTGTGCCATTGAACACAAGTCATACATTGTCAACAATGGAGTCGTCAGTCATCTTCTCTCCGGTCTTCGCATCAACGGCGCTCAACATTCGATCAAGCAGATCCTTGTGAGCGTCAGACTCGGTCGGATTTTGCTTGCGTTTCTGAACAACTTGAAACAGAAAAAATATCAGGCGCTTTAGAGGGTAAAGGTATTTAGTGCACCCACTAGATTTTGCAATGTCAGTCATAAGCTTCAGGTCCGCATCAAACTGGGCTTGGGTGCTGGTCATCACCGCGGTCATGAGGCGTGGCCGATTGGCTCGCAGCTGGCATTCTGTGAGACATCTGTTCATAGCAGCCACAAAAGGCACCATGTCCTCCTGGGATTCAAATCAGCGAAGTAGAATATCCAAGTGGTGTGCTGCTGACAGAGTAGAAGGAGTTCATCCTATAAGACATCGAGGCGAGAGAGATGGCGTCGAGTGTCAATCTCGTGTAGTCCTTGATGGGATTGATCACATAATCAGGGCCAAATCTACCATATGGATATTTAGTCCCGTGGTAGTGAGAAGTGGCTTGAAGAGATGATACTCGCCTTTCCCATTTGTCCACAAGCTGAGAAATGATGTCCTCCATGGCCGGGAACATGTCTCGGACCGCTGCAGCCCCAAAGACCGGCATGAGCAGACGATCTGGAAACTCCATAAGCAATATTGTCTTGGGCTCCTACCACAGGTTGGACGTACGAGCGATACCCCAGTTCTTGTCCACTGTGTGGGCTCTGTTGGAGAATGAGTGGATGTTATCATAATCTGATGCAGTCGACCCACGTGAAGAGGCCATCGTGGACAAGAGCTGAAATCTCTTTGATATGGGCGGCTACTGCCTTGGGGAAGCGTTTGTCGTCACAAATCTCGTGAAGGAGATTGTAACTATTGATGATAACGACTCTCCTATCTTGAGATTTTCAAGACCCGTCAGAAACTCCCGCTTGAGCATGACGAGGTTATCTTCAAACGCACCAACAAGGTCCAGACGGAAAATTTCGCCATACTGTTGGTACAAAAGCATATACGAGTTCGTTGGTGCCTCCTTGTCGATCGAGGCGAGATTCCCCAAGAATGGGATCCTTCTAGGCTGTGGAATCGGGTGCGTCATGATGCGTCGGAGACAAGAAGACTGGTCGAGGAAACCGATGGTGAAAAGGATTACCTATCACGTTGAAGGTCTTTATACCAGTTCACCCACCTCGACCACCTCTGAATGCAATTTCGGGAGCTCGGAGTGGATAGCGCGCAGAACTGAATGGAAAGAAGAGAAGCAGTTCTACCCGAAGACTTCATATTCAGATACCGCGACCTTTCGTGGGAGGAATCATCGGCGTAGCGGGCTGCAAGGGGAAAACCTTCCACATAAATCCACGTTTGTCACAGGCGGAAAAACGACCTCCGCGGTGTGGGGCCGTTAACATATCGGTGAGACTCGGACGTGATAGAAGTAGAACGCGAATTCGTTTCCGGGAGTAATTTTGGCACAGAGGATATTCGACGGGCCGAGCGTAGGTACTAGCCGTTAACGGTAACTTTGATGTTCATGATAGTCGGAGGCAAAGGTGGCTCGTCTCGCAAATCACGTGCAGTGGGTCTCAAGCCGCGTCATATGTTATCACGTGCCGGTCGGTCCGGGATATCAATTGACTTGTAATCGCTGCAGCTTGTGGTAAAACTGGATTCTAACACCGGGCCTACCACCTCACCCGAAGGTCTTGGATGTCTCACCGCAGTCTCAGGTTTTCTCCACGATTTCTTTTGTCATGAGTATCATGTCTCAGACCCTCGCGTGCGAGGACCCCGAATGTCAGCGGTAATAATGGTTGTAGTCGGGTCAAGACTTGGGCATACCACCCTGTTCTTTCCCCCCAACAAGGCCAGAGGCCCATTATGCGGCGTGTTCCGGGGTTCGCTATACACCGCTGCCTATATATACAAACTTCGTAAGTTCAGAACCCATCTCCCTCTCACTCGGCAAGACGGGTACCTTGGGAAAGACTTTCAATTGGTCACACGTGCGTCTCGGTCAAATTCGATTCACCTGTCTTCTACCGAGCCGAAATGCGGGATTATATCTCTTTCTCGGGCCTAGTCACACAGACCCTCACATATTGGCGCTCGAACGTTTGCGATTATACGGATTCCTTGGTCTCGGCTCGCATTCTCGACTTCCACTGCTGAAGCGCAGTCATATCGACTCCCCATGCTGATCGAGTTGCATGCTGGTAAATTCGCTGCGGAGATGTACAACTTTGTCAAAATAGCCCCGGTTGTGAGTGGGTGCTGTATGGCACGATACCGTCATTGTCGGAATGGTCCTATGTCCCGACCATTGAATATTGAATGACTAACAAAATTCAGAACGGTTGCGGACTTCCGAGACAGCTGAACATTCATACCTGTATGAATCTGGATCCCCGGGTCAATTTACAACCTCGAGTGTTCCTACTTCTTGGAAACGTTGCATCCAACCTGCCTCCTCGCCCACCCTTTGTAGTTTGTCCCCCATATCTCGGGTAAGCGTTATGGATCGGACCACCAGCCTTGAGTTAGCATCCGCTGCGCGGATATTTCGATCAACGACTGCAAAAGCCTTATCGGCCCCGTCAAAATCCACCCCAAAATCCGGCAAGCCCCCCGATACTCTCTCAGGTGGCCGACGAAAACAACGCTGTGGTGTCGACGGTAGGTTGGACGAACTGTAATTCGCGTAACGACGTGGAGAGAGGTCCAAACGTTCGCGTGTAGCATTCCCAACCCACTATGGTCCGACAGAAGAGTCTTCATAACTCGAGTCTCTGGATAGGTACAAAGTGTTGACGAGCCAAATTGAGTAGGTTTTGATTGAAGTGCGGGTCCTTGATACCTCTGACTGGGAGGTTGAGATCTCGAATGTATGACGAAACACCCTCCGGGTGCCGAACAACGTTCTTCCGCCACAGGCGAAGGGTA
>Ga0307512_10006295_pt1 | contig 12057 bp, 16 predicted proteins | sample 14_EM_MG_FD_200267 | JGI IMG/M metagenome (GOLD analysis project Ga0307512, IMG submission 200267) | Populus trichocarpa ectomycorrhiza microbial communities from riparian zone in the Pacific Northwest, United States - 14_EM | ecosystem: Host-associated > Plants > Roots > Unclassified | place... | reverse complement strand
TTGTTGTAATTCTGGGTGGGGCCCCCCCCCCCCCCCCCCCCCCCCGCGCGGTCGGCAGAACGGGTGACGAGACGTGTGGCTGCGCTTCGGTGGCGGCGCTGGGACTGGGGCCACCTTTTTTTTTCTTTATTTTTCTCTCCTTCTTTTGTTTGTTCCTCAATCGCATGCGACCTGCTTATCTGGACCACGGGCGATGTGCACACTTTGCCCCGCTGTCCTTGCGGCTCATTTGTGGCTTCAGACTGGAAGAATTGCAGAGCGTGGAAGATGCAACAGGCCGACCTGTGCGTGGAGGTTCGGAAGAAGACTGGCAACCCCAAGCGGAGGCGGAATATGGCAGAAGAAAAAAACTCTCTGCAGATGCGAAATGCAGTGAGGCTGTGTTAGCCCTTCCTAGGGGAAGACAGAGGTGGCGCTGAAGAGGCGATGTAACGAGATGAATTGGGGAAGTGAAAGTGTATCCTCCGGAGAGGAGGATAGGTTGGAGGAAGAGAAGCAGCTATGTTGTGAGGGTGCCGCAGCGTACTGACTTAATGGGGGCTTTCGCCTCGACTAGTCAGGGCGGCGGGGAAAACTTGGTGTAGTTACATAGATAGATGATTTGCCGTGAGCTAGATGGGTCGGATGCAATATATGAAGTCTCTCTCACTGTCTCTCTCTCGCTGCGGCCAGACCGAGTGAGCGCCAGTGCGGCCGCGCGTCGTGGCTTGATCCCAGCAGCCCAACCGGGGCGCAACGTTCCACCCGCCGAGCGAACAAACCACACTATAGAGATACAGTATGTATGCATCTAGGAGCAGGAAAGCCACCCCCGCTCTGTCCACTGTCCACTGCCCAGTGGAACTCCACGTCTCACGCGAAATGGCAGCAGCTATATATGCGGAAAAGAGCTGGCTGGACCGGGCCAATGGCGCCCTCGTCACGCAGAACCGCAGAATGGCGGGACGGGCAATCGATTCGCTTCGATCGCACTCCTCCACTCCTCCACACATCCACCCTCCCCGCACCGCACTCAACGCTGGCCGCCTGCGTGCGGTATATATATATCCATCCCGTCGGCACCGGGCCAGTCGTATTCGACAGCTGCTGCGTGGATGTCCCGGACGTCGCGCGAGGTAGCCATACAGCAACGCACACTTGCTCCGCTGGTCGTGCGACGGGAAACGGATCAGACGTGGCCCTCCCGGCGAGGTGCAAAACCAGCGACGACAGGTGGGGACGCAACGAGAACAGAACGGACGCATAGATATATTATAGCCCGCCCGCCCGCCCACGCTCTTGTCTGCCCTCTTGCCTCCCCACCGTAACCTCCCACAACTCTACTCCTCTCTCTCTCCACAAAAACACGCACGACACACACACACACACACACAACACACACACAATGCCCGCCGTCTTCACCACCGCGCCAACGGCGTTCGCCGCCGTCGCTGATTACGCCGTTGCCGTGCTGCGGCTCCCGCTCATCCTCGCCGTCGCCGTGCTGTTCTCGCTCTCGTTCGGCGTGTACCTTGTCGACGCCATGGGCGCCTGGCCGTCCGCCTGTCCGCAGGAGGAGGTGGAGCGACGAGAGCACGTCAAAGGGAATGGGTTCGTCGCACGTCAGAGACCGTTCGTTCCACCCTCCCGTGCCATCCTCGGAGGATACACACAACTCGCCGCCCCGGATTGGGGTTGCGGCGCTGACTGAGCGTGCGCCAACAGGCTCGCCGCGAACGGTCGTCATCCGGCTGGAGCCACTCCGGTCTAAGACAACCAGGAGAGATCGAGCGACTTGGCGGTGTGACGGGGTTGATGCGTGCGATATGACATCACGGGACCAGAATCAGTTGCACGCTGCTTGGCACTTGATTGCGTGCTTCCCACGCTGGGATGGCGCCATACTTGTATGTATGTAGTTGTACCGTATATCCTCTGAGCGCGCAGAACACAATCGATCGAGAACCACGATACTCTAGAACCACGTACAAACGAAACAAGCAATGACGCACATACATATACATACATACATACATGAGTAACTGAGCAGCAGCCGCCGCTCCCTCAATTTCCGCTGGAGAACTTCTCCTCCATCACCTGTCCCGCGGCACTGGACATCCGCCACCGCCGCGACCGCTCGTTGCCCGTGCCGCCCGTGCCGCCCGCATTGTCCAGCAACGCCCGCGGCACATGCTCCCACGGGTCGATCCCGGGCCCGTGCACGTAGTCCTGTCGGTCTCGGTGGGAATAGCCCAGTACGTACCAGAAAGCAAAGAAGGCGATGCCCCAGAGATACCGCCTCCTCATCGGATCCCTTCGCACCGGCGGCTGTGCCGGCGGTCGATGCCACGCCGTGGTCTCGAACTCTTCGGGGCTCATAAACCGCTCGCCGCGACCAAAGCTCGCCGCCGTGTCCGTGTCGCTGCGCGGGGGCGGATCGGCAACTCTCCGCCGCTGGTGAAGCCTGTCGAACGTCCGCTTCGCGTTGCTGGCGGCCTCATCTCCGGATGAAGCCGCCATCTCCTCCTGGGCGGTGCCGCGTTGGAGCATGATCGGGGCCAGCATACGCACGGCGCCTCCGATGGCGCTTCCGAGAGCGCTGCTGGCAAACGAAGCGATCAACTCGTCGTCGTCGGTGGCAGTCCCCCCACTCTCATAGCCCGAGGCAGCGCCGCCGTCCTCGGATGAAACAGACTCCGATTCGCTCTCCGATTCTTCGGAACTGGAGTCTGTCGACGTGTTGTATTCGTCCGGGAAAAACATTCTTTTGTACTGGCGCGGGTTGGCTGTATCCGGAGGAAACATTACGATCCACTCGCCGCGCCTGAGCCTCTCCAACGTAGACCTCCTCTCCCACCCCGATGCTGTAAGCGGGGAAGTTTGATCCGGAGAATGGGCGTCTTCTGCAGGACTCTTAGCGTTTCTGTCGGAAAAATCTTCATCCTCCACCTCTGCCAGCGCGATTGCCGCCGCCATTTCCGCTTCCTTCTTTTCCGTAGCTAGACGAAGCGCCTCGGCTGCCGCTGCTTTTTCTGTCGCTTTCCGCTTCCTTTCTTCTTGCCGTGCCGCGGCATTCTTCTCCTCCGCGGCCTTCATCGCAGCAGCCTTCTTCGCCTCCGCGGCCTTCCTCGCAGCAGCCTTCTTCTCCTCCGCGGCCTTCCTCGCAGCAGCCTTCTTCTCCTCCTCAGCTTTCCTCGCCGCTATTGCCCTCCCCACATTGTGTCTCAGTTTCTCGTACCTCCCCTCCACAGCCGCAATCGCATGTGCCGCATCATCCCTATCGTCATCGCTATCATCCGAACTACTACTCGCCATATAGTCTGGATCGGCCTCGCTCAGACCCTTTTTCAACCTATCCTCCATCCGCAATAGGCGCCTAAGTTCTTTTCTCTCCCTTTTCCTCTTTGCCCGCTCATCCCCTGCCACCTGGCCATTTGGTGCCCCCTCCAGCTGTCTAGCGTGTCCTTCTTTTAGGACAACTATCGGATATACCGGAGGCAAGGTGCGGACAGCAGTCTCTGGGGGCTCATGTAGCATATAGTTCTCACGGTAGTAGTTAATCCCCTCCTCACCAAGCACCTGCAACGACAGTGAGCGGCGCTGGGTTGGAGCCTTCTTGGGAAACGCATCTCTAAACCTTTTTGCAGCGGCGTTTTGAAGTCTTGCTGGTGTACGTTCTCGAGGCGTTGGTGGTGGTGGAGGGATCCCTACCGGGGTGACATCGTCACTACTGCGTGTGACTCGGGAAGGCCCGGTATTCGTTGGGGACTGGTGACCTGCTTCCCCCGGATCGAACGTGAAACGCTCATGGAAGTTGGGCGCGCCGGTGCGAACGGCAGGCTGAGGCGGAGGGGGTAGTCCAGAAGGCCCCAGCGGCGACGAGAAAGTATTCACCCTCCTGAGGTCATTGCCGGGGAGTTTCTGGCCCCCGGGAACTGTGATCCGCGTTAGTGAGAATACTATCGCAAAGGAGGAGGGAATATACTAATGAGGGGCGGTTTGTTGACTGGTGGGCCAGGCTTAAACGGTGTATTCCAGAACGGTAGAACTTCCCGTGGCGTCGTCCCAGGGACATGACGCTCAAATTCATCCTCAGCCGGTGGCCTCTGGCGTCCTAGGCCCTCATCCGAGTCACTCCATGTCTCCAAAGTGTCCAGGAGGCGATCTGCCTCACGTCCGGTGAGCCTTGCCAGTAAAGCCATAAAATCGGCCTCCGTTCCGTGCAGATACTGCAAGTCGTGCTCCGTTAGGATGTCTTCTGCCACGAGCTGCCACTCGCGTGCTGATCTCCGGTCCGTGATCATAGCTCGTAGTTGTACTACGTCAACCCCAGCGTGCTGCAGATGGCGAAGGCCACGGTCATTGATGCCTCGTTCTCTTAGATGTTGTAGCTCCTCTTGAGAAAGCGAAGAGCCTGGGTCTGGACCGAATTCCACCACTCTATCTTGTCCCGGTGGCACTAGGCGCCGCACTCTATTCCACCAACGCTTCCATGCTCCCGGTTCAAGATCCACCTGATACAATAGCCCAGACACCAACAGCAAGCCAACGAAGAAATGAGGCGTTCGGCGCAGCCACAACAGGTATGTCTGATAGCCCACGGCGAATACCGAGAGACGCTGTCCGTAAGGCCCGACCACCTGTCTGGAGTGCGTTTCCGGCCATGGGAGCCCGGTACCTCTGATTCGTGCCTCGACCATCGTCCACAGTCCCGCCCAGAGTATCAGAAAGTTCCACCGAGTGGCGAGCTTCCGAGACAACCTCCTGGAGACCGAGACGGTGAGAAACAGGGCCATCCATTGGAACCCGAAGACGGTTAGCGGGTAGAAGATCTTGTTCCAGGTGCCGCGGGGACCGTTGGGGTTAAAGATTGGTCGCCAGACGACTGGGATATGCCAGTATAAGATGTATCCAGGCAGCCACAAAAGCGCGCGGAGCACCACACCCCCGGACTGGAGCTCTACCACGAGTACCAAGAAAGCAACAAGAGTATAGAACTCTCTGTGCGCAGCGAGCTCGTTGTAACAGGGACGGCTATACCGTCTGTAGAAGAAATATAGCCGGTCGGTGTGCACGAATACCGATACCATGACCCACGCGTATTTCGAGTAGAAAAAGTACTTCTCGAGCACCCAGAACGTGAGGATATTCCACAATGCCCGCCGAGGGCCGAAGGCCGTTTCCCACACGTACAGAAGAGTTAAAAACAGCCAGCCCAGATATTGGTTGGCCCATGGCCTTAGGCTCGCCAGCCATCCCACGGCTTCTCCCAGTCGGCCGCCATACACCCCGATAACGGGGAATAGGCAAGCCATGTTTCGGCGCAGCCAGTGTCTAATCCTCTGGCATATCGTATGTCTTCGTTCTCTCCTTGTACGAGGGGGCATTGTGGTCGAGAAGTATGAAGAGTCTGCAAGGGTTCGGTGTCAATACACCCCACTATAAGAGCTTAGGGATGACCCCAATCCTGTGATGAATGAATCTCCGGTAAAGTCGTATTCCCTAGATGCCGTCGATGCCTGCAATCCTGCCAAATGTCCTTGCCCCCAGCTGTGCACTGTTGAAACAATCACTTTGTGCGAAAAAGGGGGAATAGAAGCCCATAGAAAGGGATTGTGCTGGCCAGTGACAAAATATGATGCCTCCGAAACGAGGAAGGAAAACGCAAGGTGGTGAAAATAATAAAGCCTAAGATGTGGTGAACGGTGATGTGCCGTCTGGTGGGTATCCCGTATGAGGCCCTTCCCCCTTTGTTCGAGGGGCACGATGGATAAAACACAGTGTACGAACAAAGACCGGGGCGAGATGTAGACGAACGAGCGTTGTGCCCTTTGTTTTATGAAAGGGAAACCTAACCCTGAATCCGACACGCACCGAAACACCCAAATACTGCCGGTCTGGGGAATCGGACTCCCCATCAGTCCCCCCGAAGGCAGCATCGAGTATACGACTCGAACTCCCAAGCAACAACTCCTGCTACCACCGGCCACGTGTTTTCCACCAGCTCCCGGTCTGACCGAAAGTTCCCGGACAAGCCACTGCTCTTCTTCACGGCGCACATTCTGCGCATCACCGCCAGGTTAGCAAAAAAGCTTCGACCATAGGCCGGGCATCGCGGAAATTTCATTACCTGTAGTGGCGGCATCCGAGGGCAAACCCTCCATGGATAGCGTTCTCCAAATGGTATTTGATGTGCATACCAACTCGTGGCGGAAGACATATGTGATCGGTGAATCTCCACTCATCACTGTCACTCTGCTCCAGCCTGAACTCTGGAAACGCCATCTTCGTTTTGCTTGGATCAAGTGGTCCGGACTTGACGACAGCTGGGAAACCAGGGGCCGAAGTGTTGGTAAACGTCATGGTGTAAGTCAGGTTTCGGAGGTTGTAGTGAACCCTCGCGATCGGTCCCGGCAGTGTGGTATTGAGGCCCTTTGATTGATTCTCTACCAGCTTGGTCGTGTTAAAGTACTCCGGTCGGTGCTCACTCGTGTCAGCGGCGGGGGACTCGACGTCGGCGACTCGCAATGCCAGTTCGAATACTCCCCAATCGTAATCCTTAACCATCTGCAGATCTCGGTTATAGCTGTCGAAGCCCAAGGACCGGTTCCACGGCCGCACCAGATCCATCGTGTACTGAAGGTGCCCATCCTTGAAGAATTTGATGGTGGAAGAGGCATCTTGGACCGGAGAGCCCAATGTGCCGTTGTAGCTAGGAAAGTCCGGATTGACATAGACCTCCGCCATGAATAAGTAACCGCTGCATGCTTGCTCATAGGCGCGCCCCACAAGCAGATCCCGGAAGGCGAGCGATGAAATCAAGCCGTAGGATCCGAGGAACACGAGGATGACTGCGGCGATTGCCTTGTGCACCGGGACAGAACGGCAGCAGGACATGGTAGCGGCATTCCTCAGCTTCTTCATCCGAACCGAGTTGGCTTTGGTGAAGACAGTGTAGGCATAGCACACGTTGATCAGACCGATAAAGGCTGAGGAACAACACAAGGCAATGTAGGCGATCGCAAAGAACTCGCGTTCGCGGTTGCGCAACCACATCGTAGCCTTCGCCGTCGGATGAACAAAAGAATAGTTCATCAAGGTCGCCCAAGCGATCATGACGGCATTCATCGCAAGTATCGGATACTTGAGCCCAGCGGTGGGGGCGCCCAGTGGCCACGCATTGAGGTTGAACATCTCTCGAGGTAGCGGCGATGTTTCGTCGCTGATTGTCTGTCGGTCGTCTTTCGTCGTCGTTGGTCGCTGGTGTCGATGAGGCAAGGGGAGCGGTGCCGTAGAGAACTGGCTCACCGACAGCGGAAGCCATGTATAATTGTACAGTTTTGGGTAGACGCCGAGAACTGCTTGCCGAGCATGGGAACAGTTCACGGAAAATCACGTATCTCGGCGGGAATCTTTTTGGATACTTTTACTTGGTTCGTACCCAGATCAATGCTGCGGAACATGGACTGCATAATTGGCCTTGGTTACAGCATAGCGCTGTGCACATGTATGTACCATATTCCACGTGCAGCTCGACTCCTTGCCCCAAACAGCAAGCAGCCGGCCCGGTACGGCCCGCTCACCGCCCAGACACTAAAGTGTGGGGAGTGTGGGGGAGCAAGGAAACACATACATAAGGGGGGAAGACTGGAAGATGTGATTTTCACCCTTTCCTATATACATATCTACCAGCTCTCCCACTAACGCTCCCGCTAACTCTCCCGCTAACTCTCCCGCTAACCCTCTCGCTAACTCTCCCGCTAACCAGCCCGCCGCCTTCCTCCCTTTCTGCTTCATGTGCCCGCTTCTTCCTGTCTCTGCGCCAGGGCCAGTCTTGTCTTCCCCTCCGATGTCTACCCCGAAGTTGACGGAAACCATGATGATGATGAGAAACCATGATGTGTATATCTAGAGTAAGTGTCGTGTTGAGCGTGTGATTTCGTATGATTCCTAATTCACCATGAAACCAGGATGCAATGTGATCGGCAGCGTCCTGCGGAAATGGCTATCTGCATATGTATGCCACCACACCATTGCGGGTACTTGGCCGAGATATGCGGGTCTTTGCGGATCCCTCGGTAGGTAAGGCCCTAGCCTGACTCCCCTGGTGCAGCTTCTTGTCGAATCAGACGAAAGGGTGGTCGGAATATGCCGGCAGGCATCTGCATCTTGTCTAGGTTGCTGACGAGAGTTGGGAATGCTGACAAGCCTAGAGAGTGGCTGGAAATTCCTACGTATGAGAGGATACCACTGGCAAATGCAGACACCTTGGGCCATTTCCTGTGTCTGTCTTGTGGGCAGCTCTGTTGGTGGAGTCCCTCTCTATCCACGATCACGACTTGACGGGTCTCCTAAACTTCGGTCTGCCCCGTGGATACGATCAACTGCATCCCCACATCCCGCATTGGGTGGCTTCGCCCAGATACCCCCCGTCATCCGCTGTTAAACCGATCGCTTGGTGGATCCGGAAGCGCGCCAAGTTGTTATTTGGGCCAGCTTCTCCACAAATGCCGAGTCGATTAGCCGCGGCGTTGCGGCCCACTTAGTAGCAAGCATTCAGCTTGCATGGCTCCGGACATGTGGCCGAGTTTCCACCGCACTGACCCTGCGCACCTAAAACCTCGTTCGCTATTAACCACACATGCATAATTTATCCGCTCCATGATTTTCAGGTGCTATGTGTATGGTTGCATCGTCTTCCACTAATTATAGAGATAGGACTCTCTCTGCGCGCCCGGTCCTCCATGCAGCCTCCAGCATGCGCGCGTATAAAGACGCGCAAACTCCCTCCCGACATCTTCGTCTTTCCTGGATCATGACCAGTTGCCTGCCTCTTAGGAGTCACCCAAACGCACGCACACACCACAGCAACAATGGTATTCCAACCACTTGCGCACCTGCGCGGCACACCGCTGGTGTACTGCATCACCATCGCATCCAGCTCGGGTTTCATGCTCTTCGGTAGGTGGCCTTGGTGGATTGGCCTTCAGGGCTCTAGCATTGACATTGTCGTGGTGTACAGGCTACGACCAGGGTGTCTTCTCTGGTGTTATTGTCGCGCCATGGTTCCTTGAAAAGTTCAACCATCCCGACGCTGAACTGATGGGGACCGTGAACGCTTTGTTCGACGTGGGTGGCGCTATCGGGGCGATAATGGTTTTTCTGATGGGAGGATATCTGGGCCGGAAGAGGTCTATTCTGGTAAGTCTTTGCGGTCTTCTGGCCTGAATGGGGTTGATAGTGGTAGCTCGGGTCTGTCATCGTTATTATTGGCGCCATTATCCAGGCAACTTCAAACACTGTTGCGCAGCTCTGTGTCGGTCGAATAGTGGCGGGAGTCGGTGTGGGCATAGACACAACTGCAATTCGTGAGTCTCTTAATTGCCGTAGATCATCATCCTGCTAATGGGTCCGTACAGCTGTATGGCAAGCCGAGACAGCTCCACCGAAATCGCGAGGTTTCCACATGGGTAGGTACAAAATCGCAAACCAGAACCACTCGATAGCTGACCGCGAATTTCAGGGTTGGAGTTGGTCTTCACGGCTACTGGTTTGTTTATTTCCCAATGGACGAATTTTGGTCTCGGAACGAACAACGGCTCTGCGGCATTCTTCGTCCCTGTGCTCTTGCAGATTGTGTTTCCTTCAATCACCATCATGATGGTTCTATCTGGCCTTCCCGAAAGCCCAAGGTGAGCGAACGCGTTCGACATCGCTTTCTGGTTTCCCGCGCCCTAACAAAGTCATCGTAGATGGCTTATTGGCAAGGGCCGAATGGACGAAGCCAAGCAAGCTCTTGAACGTCTCCACGACTCGGCAGAAGACAGAAGCGTCGAAGAATACTTCCAGGAGATGCAAAAGGTTGTTGAGTTGGAAGGAGTTTCCGAGAGGTCCAACTTCAAGCTCATCTTCACTTCCGGGCCGACACAGAACCTGCGTCGTGTTATGCTCGCTTGTTGGATGCTGAGCATGCAACAGCTTGGAGGTATCAACTCGATCACCTACTACGTACCAACACTTCTGCAGCAATTCCTTAAGACCTCTAGATACACCTCTCTCTGGGTTGCGGGGCTGACGTGAGTGGTCCCCTTCAAAGGAGATATATGGCTCGTTGACACGAGGAGGCTAGATCTGTTATCTCTGTTACATGCGCACTGTTCCCAGTATTCTTCATCGATCGCCTGGGTCGTGTCCCGCTTCTCGCTGGCGGTGCTGTCGGTCAGTCCATCTGCTTCGCCATTGTCGGCGCACTGCTTGCCACAACCCCCGAGAATTCGTATTCTTTCGGGTTCGGTATCATCTTCTTCATCTACCTCTACTTTGCCATCTTCAGTGGGACCTGGCTCGCCGGCTCCTGGATGTACCCCGCGGAGATTCTGCCTCTCCGCGTTCGAGGTGCTGGAGCCTCTATGAGTGTCTTCTGCTACTGGATGTTCAACTTCCTTGTGAGTCGTCCAAACCGACTCCATTCGCCATGAATCGGTATTCTAATACTCTTTGCCTAGGTCGTCATGATCACCCCCACCGCTCTGCAGAACATCGGCTATAAGATGTACGTCATCTTCGCTATCTTCAACATGTGGTTCGCCATCACGATCTGGTTTATCTATCCCGAGACCGCCGGTAAAACCCTTGAAGACATCGATATGGAATTTGCGAAGAAGTACGGTGGTGATGATGCACTCCGCGAACTCGGGAGCAGCGCTAGCGCTATGGGCAGCGACAAGGCTCGTGTTAGGAGCGCCGAGAAGGAGAGCGCCTAGGCCGATGACCAAGACGATTTGAGACGATGGGTGGGGCATGCATGATGGTGTGGTATGTATTTTTCATCTGATTTATTAAAGTATAATTTGATTTACTCTATTGCTTCGCTTTTTGGTTGCCGAGGAAGCGGGAAGCTTTGTTGTTATTCCATGCGTAATGGCTTTGTAAGGATACCCGGTGCGGCTCCGTATTCACTTTAGCAATTTACTCCTTGGAACCCATCACCACATCCATACCTATTGTATTGTAGATACCTAAATACATCTAGTATGTGACGTAACTGAAAAGGCTTCGACTAGACATGCTAGGACACGCACGCGAACTAGATATGGCACCGTACGCCATTACGTATTGCCTTAGCTCTTCTTTTCGCAGCTAAGAAGCCCAAGACACGTGAACCACGGTGGAGATCGACCTAGGATTCCCTGCTCCCCTGTTTCCGCAACCATGGCTTCGGATCCAGTGCTAGAGCACTCCGCATATCATATAGTATATATGTACATACACCCCTCTACATATTCCTCATACATATGCATCCATCCACCCTTGTTCCAGCGGATGGTGGCGCGAGTGACATACAGTGATTCATTTGCTTCCGCGTTGGTGACTACTGTCGCGCCTGCGAATAGCCTACAGCACTCGAACAGCCAACGGCTATCACCCTCCCAGCGTCAAGGCCCCCCAACAGCCGCTCCGCAGCGAGCCACGTCTGCCCCCCCCGGGCAGAGATGGAGACCGACGGGTGGCGCGCGGACCGAAAGACAGCCGGGCGAGGAAGGGGGGCCCGGCCTTAGTATATCAGCGCTGCGCTGTCCGCTCATGATTTTTTTTTTTTGACTGCTGCCTCTGCCTTTGGCCCTTGAAATAGTGTTCACGCGCCGAGGTCCCCGCACTGATATCGCCTTAACGATCGGTACGTACTATATTCATATCATAGGCTGTGTCCTAACAAGTCCAAAAATTTCGACCCAAGCAAAGATTCGCCCACGGAGCCTTGCTCTTTTTACTCGCTCATGTCCAGCTCTGTACATACGTACTGGGAAACACAATCCCGCTGCTGCCTTGTCTCCCCTCGGAAAATGGGTAGGAGCTGCATGCTTGGCCCTGGTTGGTTGTGCAACCTACAGTTTCAAAAATCGCGTTTTTGTATGGGAAACTTCTTTTTCCTGAAATCATGGTTTCTCTCCTTTGTGTGGTAACTTCTCCAAATAAAGTACTAGGCCAAAAGTTTCCGTACACCCAGGTACAACTGCCCATGATGCCCTCACTCAACCTTCTCGATCCCCACAACCACAATTTAGAAAGTCTCAGTAG
>Ga0307512_10006294_pt1 | contig 12058 bp, 11 predicted proteins | sample 14_EM_MG_FD_200267 | JGI IMG/M metagenome (GOLD analysis project Ga0307512, IMG submission 200267) | Populus trichocarpa ectomycorrhiza microbial communities from riparian zone in the Pacific Northwest, United States - 14_EM | ecosystem: Host-associated > Plants > Roots > Unclassified | place... | reverse complement strand
TGGCGGATTTTTGCCCACCTCCTAATCCCCCTGATTTATCACCAATTGTAAATGGAATTCACTGGTAATACTATTAGAGCATATACAGTATGCTAGCTGTCAATTAATGTCAGTCTTGGCAGATTAGGGCCAGTGGTTGTTGAGATAGGTAATAGTTCTGAGTTGCTGACGTGGGAGACCTTCTATAGGACTATAACTCTGGTAATTTTTGCCCAAGTGACATTTCATTGTCCATAGAAACTGCCAAGCTGCACCCAAATAGCCTTATAGCATGCTGAAGAGACTCAGGCAGCAAGGGAAATGAATTCCAACCACAAGTGGAAGAGAAATGATATGGGGTAGATAGCTCTCCTTTTCCATATTCTCCCAGAGCTGTCAACCCATAAGTGAAGCAATTGTTGGTTAAATTCGACGCTCTTCGGCACCGCGCAGTTATATTGTAAACAGTTGGGTTTGGAATTATCGTTGGCCTGGTACTGGTTGTAATCTGGTTAGTCTCTATAATTGGGTCATATGCTGTCACTCATCGCAGATGGACTTTACAGTCAGATAGAAAAGATTCACCTGATGGTGTATGTCATGTATATAAGTGTCAGGTAGAAAATATTTACCTGATGGTATACAACATGTATCTAAGCATCAGGTAGAAATAATTTACCTGCTGCAAAACACCAGCAGTGCTAAGCAGTGCTTAGCAGCATCAACAGTGCTAAGTATAGTTTAAGCCACTGTAATTGATCTACAACCACTCCTTGAATATTAGAGGAAACTAAAAGAGGAGACAAGCAAGTGAAAGAGCATCTTGTTAACTACATTTCATATATAAACAATATCCTGGTCAAAGTAAAACTCATGGAGTTAATTGAGCTCAAAGTTGGATAGATGTGGGAGCAGGGAGCTGAGGGTGGGAGCATGGCTACGAGGTGCCCCGCTAGTGGCTTGTTAGTGGCTTGTTAGGTGTGGGCGCAGGACGCGCCCACACCCCTAATAAGGCGCCTGGGCAGTATGCATGAGGTGCCAGGGTACCAGGATGGATCGATCTCGTCTGCTCAGGCACAATGCGACGCCGGAGAGATCCGAGCGAATAGCCGAGGGGTGATTCAAGCTCGGCTGGCATCGGGCTCCGGCGAATTCTGCGACATGTGGTAGGGGACTATCTCGACAGCGACGTACGATTGTGTTGCTATTCCGACACACCGTAGAATAAGCTCGTTCAAGAACCTTTGTGGAAGCAATTCGTTAAGCCACAATATGTGCCCAGTGGATGGCGTAGCACATCAGGGCCTGCAAGGATTTGAGGCCCAACAGACGTGCTACACCGTCCACTTAAGTCTGGGAATGAGATAACACGGCTCACAAACTATATTGAATAGTATGAGTCAATACATAAAAAAATATCCTGGAAATATTAAAAGCTAATAAAAAAATTGATCCCCTCAGATTCCCTTCCATCCAACAGCTAATATTAGGCCTTCTAAATGTGTGGTATCGCATTACTCCATTGGACTGTAGTGAACGCGTCGTGAGGGAGTGCCCGGAGAGAGAGGAATGACTCGATAATGATGAACCATCTGGCAGCAATGAACACAGCCCAGGAAATTGAGCAAAGTACGATCAGGAGGTACCGAAAAAATCCTTTGCCAATGTACGGAATTGAAAATAACAGCTCAATTGGAACAATAGAAGTGAAACCCACAACACAAGATATTTGCCAGAGGCGGTGTTCAGCATCTGTTGGGAACCAGGGGCCATTCCACTTCGTCAAATGAAGCAAACTGTACAAAGCTCCCGCAGAGGTGGAAAATAGCAAAAGGCCTGCTATATGGAGCTTCCTCCATGTCGAATGAAAAGCCTTCTTTGGTTGTTTCTTCTGATCCCTTTCACCTTCTCCTTTTCCCTCGTCTATCTTCAAATCTCCTTCATCCTCCCGAGCTCCTTCGCACTTCTGAATCCCTTCATCCCTTTGAGCCCCTTCATCTTTTCCCGTCCCGTCCATTTTTAGATTCCCTTCACTCTTCCAAACCCCTTTATCCTCCCGAGCTTCTTGATATTTTCCCGCCCTGACCATTTTCGGATCCACTTCACTCCTCTGAGCCCTTTCATTCTTCTGATCTTTATCTTTTCCCGCCACATCTGTCTTCCAGGAACTCCGCACATCAACTGATGGACCAAACAAACGAGGTACACTTATGATCTGGTTTCGCACTAAACTTACCAAGTAAGACTGAAGCGAAGACGATCGGTGCTGAGTACTACCCGAAAGTATTTTCTCGACGGCCTCAATCATTTTGCGCGTATTCGGATCATGCATGTCCTTTGCCTGTTCCATTGCCCTTTTAGCGGCCATATAGATGCCTATAGCTGTAGAAAGTTCTGAAATTTCCGCCGCAATAGCGATGTTTGAATTAGGGTTAATTGCTGACATTGTGAATCGTTGGCGGAACGCGTTGCGAGCACCTTTTCGTGTTTCTTCGACCGCAGTGTCGATTTCTTTGACGACATCATTGCTTGCCATGGGGCCTCTGACCTTCTCTTGCGCAATCTTGCACAGGGCATCGGCAGCTGCATCGGCGGCACTCTCATGCCCGAGTGCTGTTCCAAGAGCAACAAGTCGTACAGCGTGACGGGAGGCTGCACGGGTAACTGCAGCTGCAGCTCTGAATGTAACTGCTAGAGATATTTTGCTTGCCTCTTTATGGATCGTGAGCTTCGTCGGGGTTGGATCAATGTCCCATTGATTTTCGGCAGCTACAGCCGCTGCAAATGCTGCTATATAGGAAGATTTGAATGTGGCTTGGCGTGTTTTTAAAGACAATTCGTCCAGTCGTTTGATGGTTCCGTATGACAGCGGGGTGCGGGAGTTCGTTTCGCGGGCAACCCGAAATGCTGTTTCGTATGCAACGTTAAAGGCATCTTTGTAGGCAGCACGAGAAACTTTTTCTGGGATTTTAATCTTCTCACTCTCTGGAATTTCTACGAGAGTCTTGCCGCCGGTGTCCATCTCGCAGGATTTGATGGATGTCCAGCGGTGTTGCCAGATACTCGTCGTGGTGTCCTTGCAAGCTGATTTGATACAATAGTCGAGGATGGTCTTCGTGTGCGGAAGGAACAACTTCACTGCTTCTTTAGGTGTCTGGTCTATACTGCGAAAAACTGCAAGAGCGGCCACAAGCTGGGGACTTGTAACTCCTGGATCCTCGTTGACGGATACGGTCATCTGGGCTCGCCGCCCTTTTCGCCGTTCGTTTTGCCGTCGTTATCATCGCTCTTCTAGCCACCGCTTTCTTAGCGGGTTCTAGGTGTTCCCTGAAGTACTTAACCAAATAAGTGACTGCATCTTCCAGGTTGTGTCGTGACTGTTCTCCTTATTCTGCGGCAACAGAGTTGGACCCCAGGCCATAAGTATCGATGAAGACTGAATTGCCGACATCAAACGGTTTCTCCCACCAGATTCCGTACATAACGATAGCAAAAACAACATGGACGGCAGCGTTGAGCTCCAACAAGGTAATATGTAAGCCTTCGAGGTCCCTTCCCAAGCACTGCAATAAAACCCAACCAGTTTGGACAATAGTCACTGTTTTCGTAATGCCACTTGCTTTGCTCTTATCCCGCACTTCCGGAAGCGGGTAACCGTAGATTAGGCCATGACCCCGAGTTCTCGGAGCGAGTCAACTCCGACGACGCCCTGGCCCTGTCCTTCGATGGATCTGTCGTAGTAGAAAAACCCTCCCATAGTTGCGATAAATGCCATCTTAAGCATCATATCTTGAGTCTTATCCCGTACGCCTTCTTTTTTCCTTTTGACCTTGCTCCACAACTGTTGCAGGAATTCTGATACGCTGAGGGGGGATTGTCTCCCAATGAATTCGTTAACAGCTCTCTGATACTCGAGTGCGACTAGCAACTGGTGCAGGGCCAATGTAAGGACAATATCCGGGAGTGGTAAGGCTATCAGCGCCCACAATGATTTGCAGAGAAACTCGGAGACTTCCGTTTCAATTTCTCTCGCTCTCCGCTTTTTCTTGCTAGAGCTGCTTTGGTGAATATTGAGGTGCACTCCAGTCCAGACGCAGAAGGCAAGCACGGCAGCGCATGAGAAGAGGATGGTGAGAGTACCGCGAGAACCGGGGGTGGCTGCCCAGTGTAGTGTTCGATGTGTATCTGGAGTCTGAGGGACAGGTGCAGCGTTGATGAGGAAGGCAAGGCGTGAGAAACATAGTAGAGAGAATAGCATCTCGGCTGTGTTGAGGGAGGCTTGGTGATTGCCATTGCGTGGAAGTAGACATCAACAAACGTTGGAGGGGCAAGTAAAATGCTTGATGGTGAAGCCGTCCGATATAACCCGGGCAATTATTGAAAGAAAATAAAGGTCAAAAGCCTCAATTATAGAGCTTGATATCGATAAAACAATCCCAATTGCATAGTGTAGTCATATATCACAATAAAGAAACTACCTAAGGTAGTTTCCTGTGAATAAGACATGCAGGCAAAAAGATTCATCCGTTGCAACATTGTTAAGGGTGAAGATCTCAAGTATGTCGTCTTATCAAAATCCTATCTCTTATCTCCACCCACTAATATCTTATTCTCTATCACACAAAGTCTGAAAGTTTAATGTTGTGCATAACTCATTTTCAAATGTCTCACTTTACAATTACCTCCGTTTGTGCTCATGCATCCTGTGCAGTGTTAACCCCGATTGAGAATTATAGGTGAAAGCGCAAGGTAGAATTTATCTACTCAACTACCTTGGAACTTTGCCTTCTGGCTAGATTTTAAAAAGAAAGTAGGAGAGGTTAATCGTTGTACTACTGTGCATGTAAGGGATAGCATATACGCTCGCGATCGTGTCTAGGCGATAAAAATGGGCGAGGAGTCGCTATGTGCGTCTATAGTAGGAAGAATAACTGAGGTAACGAGGCTTTGGAAAACTGGTATGATTGGTTCCTTTGTGAGTGATTGGCGGAATTCGAAATCCGCATGCATTTCTATTTATGCGTTAGACATCGAGACTCGACAACTGAAAAATACTACGGACAAACAAAGCCACCGCACAGCAGATGTGCTTGTAAGATGTTCAAGGTGACAAGTGTCGTGTTCCGTCCTCCACATCGAAGGATGGGAATCAAGGCAACTGAAACACTGCTGTGCTTCTAGTTGTTCGAAGAAACGCGCTGCGTGTGATCAACAAAGAGTGGGAGATGGGTCCGCTAGGCATGAAGCTGCTTCTAGTTCTTGCTGTCTGGCGCAGTGTGCTGGCCGAATTGCATGGTAGTTTTGACTCGCTGTCTGACGATAAAACAAGTGTGCGCTAGTGGAAAAGCTTGATAGTTCTTTCGAATAGAGTAAACTGTTTCGTGTTCACGAATGTTGCAAAAACATACTCGCAATTGGTGCAGAAAGAGCCTGAAAGTCTTGTCACGAGCGGCGGAGCGTGTCGCTCCTGCTCGGCTTAAGTCGAGATTGATTGATCGGGTAGCAGATTATATTATGGAATGTCTCGGTCATGCCCGGAGCCCCGTAGTTACACAAGTGCCGACGCTTGAGTCTTAGAATACTGGGGGTAGTTCATACTTTCTCCCACCATCTTCTCGTACATCACCAATCAACAGCATGTAAGTCCTGTGCTTGCGCGGCGTTTGAATGGAAAGAAAAGATCGGGAGAGCATGGGTATGAACCAACGGGGCAGCTTCGAAGAATTTTAGTGCTCACTGTGGAGATGCACTGACAGGTGTTCCTGTGAGGTTAACCGCATTCAAACGACCCACAAATGCACTTCCGACTTCGCGTCCGCTATCCTAGTACGCTCTCTGTCAAATTAAGTTCCTGCCCCACTAACGGCCATTGAGATTCGGAGCCCAATATTGTTGAGATCAATCGAGTACGAATAGAGATATTGAATTGACTATCGTACAAAAGTTATTGTCTAGAGAGCAAAGAGAGAGAGAAAGACAGGCAGAGATATATAGTAAAGGAGAGAGTATCACACCCGGAGACCGATGCTGGGCATCACTCCCGGGGCTAGACCTCCTCCTCGGCATGGGGGCTGGTGGCGGTCCGTGGGGGCTGCAAGCCATCGGGCCAAATCCCGTGCCAACAAATATCCTGCCTAAGAGCTCCACAGTTTACAACACAGGGCTGTTCTGTGAAGAAAGAAAGACAGTGCAAACTGAAATCACATGTTTGTCTGGGCAGCTGCCGCTAAGAAAACTCAGCAAATAGAAGTCACGACGTCGTTACATGTGCTCTGCTGGGGGCGTATATATCTGTAACATCGAGCTTGGGAACCCCACTACCATTTCCACACAGCTGGCGCACCACGCAGCTCACACTCGAAACATACCTTCCCATTTTGTTGCACCTACGGACTCTACATCACCGTGGACTTTCAGTGTACGTGTACCGCGTATATTTGACAACATGATTATCATTAAGCTGAAAACGTATCTAGAGAGATATTAACGCATGAACAGGAAATAACCGATTAGCCCTCCTCAATCCCCACTCCCTTCTCAGCCTACAGATGCGGCCAATAATTGCTCCATAACGGCGTAATCATCGATCTATCTGGCGGATCCCTTACACTAATATAACTCTCCACGGTAATGAAAATGATGCAAATAGCATACGCAAGCAGCGACCCCAAACAAACTAGAATCAAAACCATATGCGCCGCATAGCGCACGAAACTAACGCCCGCACCGCTCGATTTAGGGGAGTGCTTTTTGGCCACGTCATGTATCTTACACAACGCTGCAAGCACGAACGTCGCAACGTTGAACCGTAGCAAGTGCACCTCCCATATCGCGTCTGTCAAATCTTGCTGATACCAAGTACATGTTGCAATAAACACCACCGCTGTAGGGAAGATACACATCCCGATCGAGGATATTCGCCACAACCAGCGCTCGAGCTCTGTCGGGAAATGCACATTCCACGCTGCGGCATGAAGAAGACCGATAAAACCGACAATTAGACCTTCCGCTACCATTGGTAGTGCCTTTTCAATCTTTTCAATCATACGTTTGTTTTTGTCTGGGATTGTGGTGATACGTGTTCCGTCCTTATCGTTTATCGTAGGGTTCGTCTTTGACAGTTCCCCCTCATCCTTGGGGTCGATGTAAACAATGATGTCATAACAAGCTTTTGCAGTGATGGAGATGAGGTTTGGCGGACATCGCTTCGTAATGTATTGGCGGTTCATTGGCCGAGGTGCATTTTTTCCTTCTTCTTCTAGCTCCAGCTCCTTAACTGTTTTGCCCTGAAGAGGTAATGTGTCGGGTGTCATAATATCGATTGTGATGGGTTCGTTGACATCTAAAGGTTTGTTCCACCAGCATGCATAGATAATCAGGGTGCATGCCACTTGGATAAGAACATGGATCTCCAGCTTTGCACCAACGGTCAATAATCAGTACAAGTGAATAGGATACTGGAATATCGACATACCAAAGTTAGTGGTAACTTCGCTCTCCACCGTCCAAGACACTGCACAAAAAGCCAGAACGCCTGAAAGCTGGATAGCAGCTTTGCAATATTGCTGGCCTTTCCTTTATCGACGATATCCTGCTTTTTGAATTTTGTGTGATCGATCCTGTTGTTATCCAGGTAATACAGAAAACCAGCAGGTGTTAACGTCGCTGTATAATATTCATCCTGTTTTCCCCTCCGAGCAGATGCAAGCTTTTGGAGCCTTGTCTTCTCGGAACGCGAGTTGTCTTGTGCCGTCTCGTCCTGTGCCACGTTGGCATGTAGGGCTCTATCAACCACGAACCCACCCATGACGACAAAGAAAGCCCCATCCATACCCAGATAGTCTTTATTGTCCGGAAATTTCTTTTGCCACTCAGTGTAGAGCTTCCGGGCCAGCTTCCATTGCCCAAACGAGCACAGTATCACCCCCTCGGGAACAATAATTGAAACAAGCATAAGAATCGCTTTGTAGAAGAACCGATACCAGGGTGAAGCATCGACGATTATGTTGGGATGTACTGCGGTCCAAACACAGAAGCCGAATGTGGCGGAACAGCTGAACAGGATGCCCCAGGTTCCACGACCTCGAGGCTCGCTAGTGAAGGACAGATCGCCAACAATGGTGTCACGGGCTGTAGTTGTGTTGGTGCATGTGGTATACTGGGCAATAGTGAGGGATAAGGATGCGAGCAAGAGCAACGTGAAGGCAATAGTGGGTGCCATAGTAATTTGTCGGAGAGATAGTGCCTGTGGTTGTCAGCGTACACAACTATATTATTTAATATAATCTACCTACCCCTACGGAATAAATAAGTTTCTAATCCCCGAAACAAAATTTTGAACTAGATGTATGAATGTTGTGGTAGCCTCCTTATGGTCAGCTACTACTCGGTGCGGATAAATCCCCCTAGAACTCCTCTAGTCTTTATTGAGTCCAAAGGTAGTGAATGGGGCGCGAATCCTATAGACTAGGAAGGTGTCAATTTTGCAATCCGACGAAGGCAACTTGAAGGTGACTAACTCACGACGTCCCAATTATTTTGTTGCTACTGATGCGGGCTAACGAAATACGAGACTGTTGAGAGTAAAGAGCGAGAGCATTCCGCCCTTTTATATAATTATGCTACATCCACCCATTGGACCAGGAAGGTATATCAATATAGTGGTACAGAAGAATCCGCAGAGCCCCAACAATTGACTCCCAAACGAGCCCAATCCCGGTATGATGTGGCACTAAAAGTCACTATTGTGAGACATTGATAAGAGCCGAGCGACATGATCATCTTAAAAGTACCGGCCATTGCACTCGTAAAAATATTTTTTGAGTGATGATGAACAAGTTAAAGCAATTGATAGTGAGAATCGGACCTGATTGTTCGATGCGTTGGCCTCAGATAATGACGTGTTAATAATGGTGCAGTGGAGTGCCGGCTCGGCAGTTGTCAATTGTTGAGATATTTACCACTAGAAGCACAATGTTGCTTCTATACCTCGGTAGGTATAGTTCGGCGGCGTACTGATTAATGAGCTCTTCTATGGGCAATAACGCCATGTCTTATGAAATATGCAATCCTAAGTCCGGACACACTGAATAATGACGAGAACAGATGGGGGTGCTTGTCGTGCACAGGCTATAAGTCCTCGGAGAGTCCCAATATTCGGGCGCACTTCCAGATCTGGTACTATGTCCTGGCAGCCTTGTAAGGAAAATCGAGTGATATCTATAGCCCCATTTGTGTGAAGGAAAAATGTTCGGCGGACCCCACGTTCTCATATCAAATACAGCACACGTGGTGCCAGTGCCACACCACCTTCTACACCAATTACTGCCTGTATGCAGGTGGATATGCTTCTAATTAGACCATACAACCGCTCATTTGTGGGTTCTCACTGTGCACTGTGGTGGAGGGAGGAAAGGAGGGAGGTTCAAGGCCACACCACGTAGTAAATGGAGTGCAGCGCTACGAATTACCCGACTGCACCCGATATACCCTTGTACCCTAGTACATCCCAAGCCGCCCTTCGATCCTATAAGAACTATCCTAGGAGTTACTCGTGGTAGGATTTGGATACCGAAAAGTTTAGTCTTTCAGACATGCTCCAAAAAGTAACAGCTATAACCAATCCACAATAGTTTATTCCATTCGAGGAGATCTCAGCAATTGACTATTTTCCCTATTATACATAAAACGTGTGAATTACATGTTTCTGGAAACATGTAAATAAACATGTAAATAAACATCACCGGGAAAAATGACCATGCGCGACGGGCAGCTCATAGAGAAGCTGTTTCTCGGACAGTATTCCATAGTATATTTGACGAATGGCGCTATGAAGCCCTATGGAACTGCGCGTTGACTAGATAACTATGGTACACAGGCAAATATCTGTACTCGGTACTATACAAGATGCTGCGTCCAGCACACTTGGCTCCACACTTCCAAACGCACTTCATTGCACGCTCCTAAACACGCTTCCAAGTACATTCCCGAGTACGCTCTCAAATACACTCCCGTGCACGCTCTCAGATACGCTCCCAATTGCACTCGACGGCACACTCCCAACCTGCTTGACTCTACGCTCCCAAGGACGCTCTCAAGCACGCTCGCTAGTATACTCCCAATTGCACTCAATTGTACACTCCCAGCCTGCTTGGCTGTGCGCTCCGATGTACACTTTCAAGACACTCTGAAGTACACTACCGATTGCACTTGATTGCACACTCCTAGCCTACTTGGCTGTACACTTCCAAGTACGCTCCCAAGAAGTGCCCTCATGTGCACATTATCTATTGAGCTTGCATTCAGAGGCTCACTGAGTAGCCTGGCACCGGGGGGCATGTGGCGGGAGGCGTGTGGCGGGGGGTATGGTGGCCGAAATGATGACGTTGGTCGATATCATAGTCTGAACCTTATCTTTAGCGCGCCTACCGCAACAGGATCTCACGATGTCTCACGGTCATGGTGTTGACAATTGCAGCCTTAGATACTGCAGGAAAGGTAGACAATTGGATCTCAGGGAGAGCAGATCTCCGACTCAGATTTTCCTGTGGAATCTGCTGCCGCTTTCCACCGATTTTGGTCGTATGTGTGCGCATTCAGTCCCGGGCTGATGGTTATGATGGTGATGGTGATGGTGATGGTGATGGTGATGGTGTTCATAGTACCGGAAGCACTTAGACAAGTAGGTTGGCTACGTTAATGTCAAGGTCAAAGCTTCCACAGACTTAGAGCCTTATATTAGCCGAAGCTTCCACAAACTCAGAGTTTTCCATCGGCCCAAAGCTTTCCGTGGAAAACTCTACTCCTCCCAAAGCGTGGTTCTCTCAAGCAGGCTCTCAAGCAGGCTCTCAGGCAGGCTCTCAAGCGCCAGCGGGCTCTCAAGCGTATTCTCGGCGATAGTGTGTACAGTACCAGTATAACAGCGAAGACTGCAGGCAGTAAAGACAGGCATCGGTCCATCTCCATCGACCGGCCGGCCACCAGCCGTATATAGTTCCATAGGCCCACGCGCACTTCTCTATGAATCGACTATAGATGACTATAGACTGCGTGTAGCGCAGGGGTCCACGGGAAGCTTGTTATGAGCTGCGCGTGTGCGCGTAGCGCAGCCTATAGTCGATTTGCACTTTTGCCGATGTATGCGGAAGTTGCTGCTCTTTCTTGTTACAATTCGCGGCCATTCACCAGCCATATGACTGCTGCTAAGAGAGTCCTTCAGTATCTCAAATCTACAGCCAATTTTCGACTACACTTCAATGGCAATGGCATCGGCATCGGCATCGACATCGGCATCGGCAACAGTCTCATAGGGTACTCAGATTCCGATTGGGCCAATGACAGCGCGGACCGCAACTCTCAGGGAGGACATGTGTTTCTGGCCAGCAATGGAGCTATCTCGTGGCAGTCTCGAAAACAAAGTCTCATCGCCATGTCAACTCTCGAGGCCGAGTTCATCGCCTGCTCGGATGCCTCTAGACAAGCGAAATGGTTACTTCAACTACAGAAAGACATTCACGGCAAAGACTTACCACCGCTGCCAATCAACTGCGACAATCAGGGTGCTCTCACCTTTATCACCACGGGAATCATCAAAGCTCAAACTAAACACATCGATGTTTGCTATCACAACAGTGGAGATCTGCATAGACGACAAATAGTCAACTACTCCTATGTACACACAGACGAAAATGTGGCAGATATACTCACGAAAGCACTTACTAAAGATAAGCATCCGAAGTTCACGAAAGCAATGGGTTTATGGTAATGGAGGTTGTGGAAATACGGATTTCTTTGTTTATATGGATGGCCATCCTCAGGCTACGGTAGTACTCTTTCCCTGCTCACTTGCCACGCAGGGTTTTAAGGAGGCTACTATGGGAATTACAATTTGTTTGTTTGTTTGTTTGTTTGTTTGTTCTCTTGCTTCACGGAGCATAGCAAGAGGGGGGAGTGTTGCATATATGGGTTATCTCCCTGGCGTATGGCTTCAGTTGGGCTGATGCATAATCTCTCTAAGATGATGGTCATTCCAGACTCAGCTGGAGATGCCAGACTCATCAGCTGGAGATGCCAGCTGAGT
>Ga0307512_10006293_pt1 | contig 12059 bp, 16 predicted proteins | sample 14_EM_MG_FD_200267 | JGI IMG/M metagenome (GOLD analysis project Ga0307512, IMG submission 200267) | Populus trichocarpa ectomycorrhiza microbial communities from riparian zone in the Pacific Northwest, United States - 14_EM | ecosystem: Host-associated > Plants > Roots > Unclassified | place... | reverse complement strand
TACTGCGGAGAGAACGCAAGATGAAACCAACCATAGGTTACGTTCCCCTTTGTAAGAAGGACGAATGGTTTTCATTTCAGTTCGGAGGTACTGCGGGAATGGAATCAAGACGTACGAAATCGGTGGAGGCGCCGAAGTTGATAGGGTATGTATCACCCTTGTACCGTTCCTTGAAGAACGATGCGAAAGTGCGTCCTGAGAGGAGAACAGCGTCAGCTTTCTGATTTAGATTTAGATGCTCCGTGCTCGAGTAGGGTACACGTACCCAGTACGGAGTTCTGGACGAGGTCGTCGTACGCGACTTCTAGTTTGACGTTGTGCTTACATCCGGTAGCAAGGGCAGCTGCACTGGAGTAACGTGAGTTACTGTGTTCCTGACGTGCGAACAGGAAGATGAACGAACTCAAAACACGCTTTCACTCGTTTGCGAAGCTCAGTGACGTCATCGCGTGTAGGTGCCCTGGTAATGAACCGCAACTTGGAGTTGTCAGGGATCACTATAGAGGGTAAGTGGAAAATCCTGGCTCGAGGAAGATTACAAACACACCGTTGGGAGCCCAGTTCTTGCCTTCCATGATTCCATGGACGCGCTCGTCTGGTCTGATCTGCTGTCGTAAGGCAGAGATATTGGCATACGCAAGGAAAGCGGCGTCCAGGGCGTTTTTGCCTTCCCATGGAGCCGCTCCGGCGTGTGCACTAGATCAGTATGTCAGGGATACAATGAAGGGGAGGACACCTTCGTAGAGGGTACCGTACGTGTGACCGTGGTACTCGACAGTGATGTCTTGTTTGGCCAGGCAGCTTCCGACAGCTGCCGTTCGAGGTGGCATCGGAGCTGGGTGCGACCTAATCGCCCGGTCGGTCGGTCATGGGAACCAAGAGAAGCGGAAGAACAGACATTAAGCAAACGTCCATCTCACTGTATCCGCCACGTTGCAGGAGTATAGCCTTCCCTCCCCCGCCTTCCTCAGCTGCACATCCCAGATCAGTCACACTCTGCATACTCGGAGGAAGTTTGGTACCAGGTGTCCCAAGCAATATCACTTTTCCAGAGATATTGTGTGCTTGCAACGCGGCCTTGATGGCCAGAGCAATCCCGACTCCACAAATCGCGATTAAATTGTGACCGCAGCCGTGACCTATGCCCGGTAAGGCGTCCATTTCGGAATTCACTCCTACTACTCTGCCTCCTTTCCCGTGAGTAAATTCGGCTTTCCAGGCTGTTTCTAGGCCCAGATAGTGTTTCGTGACCTCGAAACCACGGGCGGACATGAACTGGGTGAGTGTGTCATGGGCAAACCTTATTTTTAGGGATTGTAAATTAAGGGTTTCAAACGGGTCAAGCTAGCGGATTTACCTCTCCTCAAATTGGAGCTCTGGATGGTCTGGAAAGGGCTGGTGTCAGGCGTGCTTGCAGGAGGGTTCAGAACTTACCGTGGATGGCGAGGCTGAGCTTGCGCAGGCTTCGGTTTAGAGAATCAAGACTCGTTTCGATTGTCTTGATCACACCCGGGTCAAGAAGCGTGGGTGCGTCATATCGAGAGTATGGAGGCGGCGAATCCAACAATGGAGACAGCTGGTGTCCGCCGGTGATCCCAAAGTTACAACTGCTCAAAAAGCAAGGATCTGCTGGCTGCGGAAACAGGTTAGGAACAACCCGCAGTACAAGAAAGATCACTCACGATGTCACCCCCTCCGTGGTGGCGCTGAGGTTGCTGCACCTCCAGAGGGGCAACAGCCTCACCCTTCCTATTGAGGGAGCGCCGACCACGCAGGAAGTGGAAACAACCAACGGATTCGGACATGAGGGTCACTTGCAAGCTTGAAGCAAGATCACGTTGTTGGCGGGCTTTGAAGGCGCCGATTCGATTTCCCCACCCCCCTGAGTTTCTCCGATCTCTTCGGAGAGGGTGGGTGAAATATGTAAGCTGGCTCCGCGTCGGAAGGGGCCGGGAGGGTGCATCAGGATACACAGCCCCCGCTGCATGATGGCGGGAGTCTAATCCTGGAAAGGGAAGATTCTTGAGCGAGGACGGGCGAGAGCGTTGTCCTCGTGAGGCGGGCAACCTGCATAGGGGGCTGCAGTGCTAGTGAGGACGGTTTTCCGTGCCGAGTCACCCGGTGAACCATAAGTTTAACTTTATCTTCTACGGCACTTGGCCCATAGCTCCCGGTAAATCTGTAATGTCCGGCAAGCAACTTCAGCACTAGATCGTGGATCCCTTCAGGTGGGAACTCGAAAATCCAGCCCAGGTTGTGGCCGCATGGGTGTTCGTGCGCGCATTTCCATATCCGGAAGTCGGAACCCTCCAGATCAAACAAGGACAAACACGGAACTTGTCCATCCCTCGTGAGCAGCCAGTCTACTCACTTTCCTATTTCCTCTCTCTCTCTAAGGATGGCGTCGGCGACGACGCCACCGCAGCTCAACGCCTTGGACGGCATCTTTCTAGGCCTACGAAACAAGAGTCACGATGTGAGACTACGGTCTGCCGAGGATCTCAAGCAATATGTGAAGCCGTCATCGCTCTCGTGTTTTTCGCGTTCTGTTGCTCAAGGGCTTTCCAGGTCACAAATGCGGTGGCCGAGATGTCCTCCAGTACAGAGGCCAAGATGTGGGACGACACAATCAACCGACGCCTCTTCGATCTCGTTCATAGCCCAAATACGTCGGAGAAGCTTGGAGGGATACTAGCTATTGGTGTGTCATGGTGTTATTCTTGCGGATCCCGGATACCAATTGACTATTTCAGACTTCCTGCTCCTCATTGGAGGCGAAGAAACCATCGAGTCGAAGAGGAACCTGTTCAGGTTCTATCACTATGTCAAGTCTCTGCTTCCAAACTCCGATATGAATCTTATGCTGGCGGCTTCCAAAACCCTCGGTAAAATCGCAGAGATTGGTGGCGCCGCGTTTGGTGAACATTTTATGGATTACGAAGTCCCCGCCGCAATCAATCTGCTCCAGTCCGGAAAGCAAGAGCCTGGGGGATACGCCGGTGTTCTGATCCTTAAGGAGCTCGCGCGACACAGTGCCAACTATTTCCACTCCCACGTCGGCCTTGTCTTTGATAAGATCCTCGTTCCCCTCAGAGACCCACGCGTTATCGTTCGAGAAGGCGCCGCAGAATTGTTGGCTGCCTGCCTGGAGATCGTGGCGCAACGCGATAGACAACAACGAAATCCCCATTTGATTAGAATTCTCCAGGATGCTCAAGCTGGGCTGAGGATGAACCAGCCAGAGATTATCCACGGTTCCCTGATTACCTACAGAGAACTCTTACTTCATGGCGGCATGGTTAGCAACTTGAAACGGGGTCGTGTTTCCGAAGACTCATCAGTCCCTTAGTTCATGAAGGAAGACTTCTTGGATTCCGCAGAACAGATCCTTAGCTTCCGACAACACAGGGACAGCCTTGTGAAGAAGATGGTCATAACCCTCATTCCCACCCTAGCGGTTTACGACACCCAAACGTTCTCAGAGCACTATTTACATAAGGCCATGGGACATCTTCTCACTCAGCTTGAAAAACCCAATGAACGCTCCTTTGGTACGTCACCTTCTCCAATTCAATCGTTCTATTCTAATGTTACTCAGCATTCATTGCTATCGGACACACTGCCACGGCTGTCGGGAGTGAGATGAAGCCATTTTTGGAGCCCGTAATGAATCAAATCAAACACGGCCTGCAGATGCGGGGGTGCGTTTCCACGGGCAATAGCGGGATTCACGGCCTCTCATCTCATATACTTATTAGCAAAAAGAATGCACCCTCGGAAGAGCCGATGTTTCAGTGTGTCGGGATGTTGGCGTCTGCGGTCGGGCCAAACCTAACAAAGCTTCTACATGATCAATTGGACCTCATGTTCGCCTGTGGGCTGAGTGAACCTTTGCGCCAGGCACTTACAGCAATCACCCGTCACATTCCACCCCTTCTCAAGACTATCCAAGGTCTATTGTATTGCTTGCACCCTGAGAGTGGACGTTGACATAAAAATTAGACAGACTCCTGGATCTGTTGTCGGTTCTTCTCAGCGGCCAGCCTTACAAGCCACTCGGTGCCCCTGCGTCCATCGTTCGAGCCGATAATTCTTCTGCGAACAGGGACCACAACGCGAACCAGGTATATCCGTCGAATCTATTGTATTCGTCGGAAACTCACATGAATCAGGCTCCGGTCGTCGAAAAGAGTCCCGAATTATTGACGCTTGCGTTGACTACTCTTGGGACATTCGATTTTAGCGGTAGGCTTTGCCGTTAACCCTATCGGCGCGGTTTCTCACATGTCCGTTAGGGCACGTGCTCAACGAGTTTGTACGGAACTGCGCGTTACCTTACCTCGAGGAAGAGTCACCGGAGGTCCGACGAGCCGCTGCCCTGACTTGCTGCCGGTTGTTCGATAAGGATCCGATCTGTTATCAAGCTAGCAACCATTCAACCGAAATCGTCAGCGATGTCTTGGATAAACTCCTTACGGTTGGAATCGCCGACCCTGGTGCGTCTTCGCTCGCGATCAATTCCTTATTGTTTATTTACGTTCCTACGCAGAACCGAAGATTCGTTTGGCCGTCTTATCAACGTTGCATGAAAGGTTCGATAAACACCTAGCCCAAGCCGAGAACGTCCGGTCGTTGTTCATTGCACTAAACGATGAGCATTTCGAGAACCGTATGGTCGCCGTGGGACTCATTGGACGTCTGGCGCTCCACAACCCTGCCTATGTGATGCCATCCTTACGCAAAGCACTCATCCAACTTCTCACAGAGTTGGAATACTCCACGGTCATGTAAGATCATTCATCCTGCCGCTGAGAATTGATCAACCTATCCTACACATCTCCATAGGCGTAACAGAGAAGAATGCACACAGTTGCTCACCCGTCTCATCAGCGCCACTCAGCGGTTAATCAAGCCTTACGCGATTCCCATGCTCCGGGTTCTTCTTCCGAAAGCCTCGGATCCCAATCCTGCGGTCGCCGCGAGTGTGATAATGTGTTTAGGAGAACTGGCTTGCGTCGGTGGAGAGGATGTTATGCCACACGTTCCAGACCTGATGCAGGTCATCATAGCAAAGCTCACTGATTCATCAATTGTCAAGAGAGATGCTGCGTTGCACACACTCGGTCAAGTTTGTTCAAACACGGGCTACGTCATTCAACCACTGGTGGATTACCCCCAGCTGCTTCAGATATTGAGCAGAATCTTGAAAACGGAGCCGACACAGTCGGTCCGTCGGGAGGTCGTAAAGGTACTTGGCATTCTTGGTGCCCTTGACCCATACAGGCGCAAGGTACGTCGATGGGCCAGTCTACGTCTGTATAACCAACCCACCCCATTCGTTCTCAAGGCTCAACCCCTCGACGAATTGGAAGCCGCTGCCGACACGGTCACAGCGCCGATCAGTTACACCGGCGCATCCGGTTCGGATGATTATTACCAGACCGTGGTCATCAGCGCTCTCCTTGGTATACTGAAAGACCAGTCGCTCGCCGGCCAACATCACACAGTGATCGAAGCAATCATGTCGATATTCAAGACTCAGGGTTTGAAGTGTGTCACTTTCCTTCCACAGGTGAAGCGAGCGATCATTTCTGCACTGATAAAACCAGATGCTAACCCGGATGTTGAAGATTATACCGGCTTTTGCAACCGTAACGCGGAATTCAACCGCCCGTCTTCAGGAATTCCATTTACAGCAGATGGCGATTCTGGTTGGAATCATCAAACAGCATGTTAGGAATTACATGCCGGACGTGTTCAGGTTGGTTACCGACCTGTGGGAGAATGTAGCGCTCCAGCTCCCTTTGGTCACCCTGGTCGAGGCCTTGGGTACAGCTCTGGATGCCGAATTCCGACCATTCCTTCCGACGATCCTGCCGCCCCTTCTCAAAGTTTTCGATGGTCCCCAGATCGAGAAGAATGAAAAACGGACGCAGACTCAGATGAAGGTCTTTGACGCATTCCTAACTTTCGGAGCGAATATCGAGGAGTATCTACATTTAGTCATTCCCGTGATCGTGAAGACCTATGAATGGCCGGAGGGCGCGACTGCATTACGAAAGAAAGCCATTCAGACCATCGATGGGTTGTCGAGAAGAGTCAACTTCTCAGACCATGCCTCACGGATCATCCACCCTCTTGTGCGAGTGTTGGAATCGTCCAACAAGGAGATTCGAATGGCTGTCCTGGATACGTTGTGCTCTTTGGTCATTCAGTTGGGGTCCGACTTCGCCATCTTTGTCCCCACGATCAATAAGGTATGTGACGCGGTCAAATAAGATAGTCACGTTTTCTGACCGGAAGATGACAGTGCCTGATGCGCAGCAAGATTCCGCATCCCAAGTACGAGAATCTGATCTACAAGCTTTTGAACGGAGAACGCCTTCCGCAAGACGCTGGTATCCTCGAGTTGCTGTGAGTTTCCTCTACTTTCATTTCGTCAGAACACTCATGCCGTATCAGTGAAAACAACAAGGCCCCAGAATTTTCTGCGCCTGCGGAGGCGTCGAAGATGACGGTTAACCAACAACATCTGAAACAAGCTTGGGATGTCTCGCAGATCGCTACCAAGGAAGATTGGCTTGATTGGATGCACCGACTTGCGGTCGAGTTTATGAAGGAATCTCCTTCCCATGCCCTTCGTGCTTGTATGACTTTGGTGGAGATCCACCCGCCACTGGCAAAGGAACTCTTCAACGCTGCCTTCATCTCCTGTTGGGGTGACCTTTACGATCAATACCAGGTGGGTGATGGGCTCTAGGGTTTATCGGATGTTTCCTAACCAGGCGTCTAGGAGGACCTTGTTCGTTCTATCGAATTTGCGATCACTTCTCCGATCGCACCTTCTGAGCTTATACACCGGCTGTTAAATCTCGCAGAGTTCATGGAACACGAAGAGAAGGCACTTCCGATCGAGAATCGCACCCTTGGCGAATATGCCATGAAGTATCACGCGTATGCCAAGGCTCTGCATTACAAGGAACGAGAGTTCTTTGACGACACTTCCGCTTCTATCATTGAGTCTCTTATCTCCCTTAATGCTCGACTCCAACAACACGATGCCGCTTGGGGTACCCTGCTCATCGCCCGTGAACGGTATGATGTCACCAAGCACGAAGAGTGGTACGAGAGGCTGGGAAGGTGGCAGGAGGCTCTTCTGACGTACGATAAGAAGGCACAGGAGGATCCCGATGCGCCGGAGATTGCGATTGGAAGGATGAAATGTCTCCACGCCCTCGGTGAATGGGACCAACTCGCGTCTCAAGTGGAGGAGAACTGGTCGAACGCAGGTCATGACGAACGACGAGAAATTGCTCCCATGGCTACTGCCGCCGCTTGGTCTCTCAACGAGTGGGATTCCATGGATGACTACATTGCCACGATGAAAGCGGATTCCCCCGATCGATCGTTCTATCGTGCCATTCTTGCCGTGCACCAGAATCAGTTCCCGAAAGCGTTGGCGCAAATTGCGAAGGCGCGTGACTTGCTGGATCCAGAGTTGACTTCGTTCGTGGGTGAGAGTTATGGCCGTTCCTACAAGTAGGTTCTTTAGCGCATGTTCCACGGATATGTCTGACCTGGAGACAGCATTATGGTTCGAGCTCAGATGCTCTCTGAGCTGGAAGAGATTATCGCGTACAAGCAGTACGCTGACCAACCGGAGCGTCAAGCCACGATGCGCAGGACCTGGATGAGGAGGTATGACACCACCCTTCTGTATTTGATTGTGCTGACGGGGTGCCAGGCTACAAGGGTGTCAACCAGACGTAGAGGTGTGGCAGCGAGTGTTGCAAGTTAGGACACTCGTGCTCAACCCAGAGGACGATCCTGTAATGTGGATAAAATTCGCGAACCTCTGTCGAAAGTCGGACAGGATGCAATTAGCTGAGAAGACAATCAACTCCTTGATGTCACCCGATCGTGTAAGCTTTCATCCCTTGCGGTCTCAACCTGCTCGACTGACTACTTCCGTCGACAGCATTCACTCCTCTATCGCAAGGAGGCGTTGATGAGGGCACCCCCGCATGTGATTTACGCGCAAGCGAAGTATATGTGGGCTCAAGGGGAGCAAGAGTCGAGTCTTAACTTCCTACGCCAGTTCGCGAACAGTCTCAGTAGCGATGTCAAGACCGAGCCTTCAAGGACCGGAGTGTCCCGGCCGAAGTACGACGAGATTTCGCGGTTGCTTGCTAGGTGTTACTTCAAGCAAGGTCAATGGGAAGCGGAACTCGACTCTGAATGGCAATCCGTAAGCCGGTGATGGTCTTCATCTTGGGAGCTCATCTCACATCCATTGTAGCGAAATACGGCTGAGGTCCTACACCTCTACCTCCTTGCTACTCACTTCGACCCTACATGGTACAAAGCTTGGCACACGTGGGCTCTGGCCAACTTCGAGGTTATCAGTTTCATGGAAACCCAAACGGAGAACAAGACTACGGACATTCCTGGAAACGAATTGGCTGCTCACATCGTGCAAGCTGTGACTGGATTCTTCAAATCGATATCCCTCAAGAACGAGAACGCTTTCCAGGATACGCTGCGGCTGCTGACGTTATGGTTCAAGTACGGAGCCCACGATGAAGTCAGTCACGCCATGGGAACTGGGTTCACTAGCGTGGAAGTGGACACTTGGCTTGAGGTTATTCCACAGGTATGCTTGGGCGACCTTTCCGTTGCTTTCAGACGGATTCTTAACCAGGCACAACAAGATCATAGCACGAATTCAGACACCCAGCATTAACATTCGCAGAAATATCAACAGCCTCTTGACAGACGTCGGGAAGCACCATCCGCAGGCGTTGATTTATCCGCTAACGGTAGCTTCCAAGTCCTCGAGCGCGGCGCGGAAGAGTGCCGCGGTGACTATCATGGATGCTATGCGGGAGCACAGTGCGATGATTGTTGAGCAGGTAATTTGACCCGTGCCTTCAATTGCTTCGTGCTAATAGCCGAAACCACGTATAGGCTTCGATTGTTAGTCACGAGCTCATACGTGTGGCAATTCTGTGGCACGAGTTATGGCATGAGGGTTTGGAGGAAGCTTCGAGGTTGTACTTTACCGAGAGGAACCCCGAGGGAATGGTTGCCGTGTTGGAGCCTCTACACGATATGATCGAAGCAGTAGGTGGCCCTCCATCTGATATCTTGGACCTTGTTTAATGCTTCGACGATAGGGACCCACCACCACTCGCGAGATCTCCTTCGTTCAAGCGTATGGGAGAGATTTGCACGAGGCTCGGGAGGCTTGTCGCGCATACACTACGTACGGCGAGACCGCGATGCTTGACAGGGCTTGGGATATCTATTACGGGGTCTGTTGGATTTGTGCGGGTGGCTAGATATCCGCTGACGCAAACGACATTCACAGGTCTTCAAGAAGATCGAGAAGCAGCTCCCACAGCTGACAACTCTGGACTTGCAATACGTTTCACCAGATCTATTGAAAGCTCGCAACCTGGAACTTGCTGTGCCTGGTACCTGCTCCATTTTTACGCCTCGAGGTTCAGCTTGAGTGCTCATTGTTTGCCAGGAACCTACCAGAGTGGTCGACCGATTGTCACGATTGTCAGCTTCGCCACTAAGCTGATGGTTATCTCTTCCAAGCAGCGACCACGTCGCTTAGTCTTGTGCGGCAGCGACGGTATTGATTATCAGTTCGTCTTGAAGGGTATAGTACCACTGTCACATCTCTATGTGGAGCTTATGATTCTTACACGCTATCTTGCAATTTGTCATTTTCTAGGCCACGAGGATCTCCGACAGGACGAACGTGTGATGCAGCTGTTCAGTCTGGTCAATACATTACTCTCTGTCGACACGGACAGTTTCAAGCGAAGGCTGAACATCCAACGATTCCCGGTCATCCCGCTCGCCCCAAATGCTGGACTATTGGGATGGGTGAAGGATAGCGACACTTTACATGTCCTCGTTCGAGATTATCGTGAATCAAAGAAGGTCCTCCTAAATATTGAGTACCGGTTGATGCTCCAGGTTCGTACCTCATACTTGGTGTTTATTGATACGTGTTTATGATTTTGAGTAGATGGCTCCTGATTACGAGAATCTGATCTTGCTCCAAAAGATTGAGGTGTTCGAGTACGCCCGAGAGAACACGACTGGCCAGGACTTGTACAAGGTGCTATGGCTCAAGAGCGTAGACTCCGAGCATTGGCTCGAACGTCGTGCAACCTACACTCGGTCACTAGCTGTCAACAGCATGGTCGGGCACATCCTAGGTCTGGGTGACCGTCACCCATCCAACTTGATGCTGGGAAGAAGTACCGGCAAGGTCGTGCACATCGATTTCGGTGACTGTTTCGAAGTCGCTATGCATCGAGAAAAGTTCCCGGAGAAAATTCCGTTTAGGTTGACGAGGATGTTGACCCGTGCTATGGAGGTAGGAGTGGCACCTCGACGTTCGTTTCCAAACTGACCGCCGCCCCTCCTTTAGGTCAGCGGAATCGAGGGATCGTTCAGATACACATGCGAGCTTAGCATGAAGGTCCTCCGGGATAATAAGGAATCCCTCATGGCCGTGCTTGAAGCATTCGTGTATGACCCTCTGATTAATTGGAGGTTGATGCAAGCGGATGCGGAGACGAGGCCGCCACCGGACGGTATGTTTCTTGTTGCCCCAGCTGTAGTCCCCCCATCCACTAATCCGTACGATTGCACAGCTGAACTAAGATCGCAAGAACTCACGAGAGTCACCGGCTACCCCCAAGGCCCGCTTCGTAAGCTGAAGACAGATGAGAACGATATTTTTAATGGTTGGGACGATCACCTCTCGTTATAAGTCTGATCGGGTGATTGACGATCCTCCCCTGTGTTTCCAGAGGCTCAAGAACAGAGGAATGAACGTGCGCTTGCGGTATACAACCGAGTGCAGAACAAACTTACGGGTACGTACGATGCGACGATCGCAATGGCGATCACGCTCCTTCCTCTCGCCAAAACCGCGCTTGTGGCTAATCAGACTTCCAGGCCGAGACTTTAACCCTGATGTAGTCCTCACGGTGTCCATGCAGGTCGAGAAGTTGATCTTGCAGGCTACCTCATTGGAAAACCTGTGCCAGTGTTTCTCTGGATGGTGTGCTTTCTGGTAGTTTTCCCGTACCCTTTTCCCGCGAGCCTCTGTTGGTCCAAACTGCTGTCTTTCTCTGTATGTATGTATATCCAAGATATTATTTATATGTACATAGGCGTTGTATACATAAATAGAATACCCAAGTATGCCCTCGAGGAAACCAGAAAGAAAGAAGGACAACGAAGGGTCTACCCTATGAAGCGAGCGAGTCGATTTCCTTCTTTTTCCTCAGCCGGACCCCACGCACCCACATCTTGAGATCATGGATGTGCTTTGGGACTTCACCAAGCCTGACTTGCATCTCGACCTCCTCCTTCGTCCCGCCGTGCAACTTGATAGCATACTCATCTAGCTGCTGTCGGAATCCCATGTTGGGACAGACAATCGGTCGTTTTTCACGTACGAAATCGATCGCGGCCGGTCCTGTCATACCCTCCTCTGCGATGAGATACGCGCAGACGACCGTGGCGCTTCGGCTGATGCCCATGACACAATGGACCTAGGTTCCGGAAAATAGGTTTAGTGACCGTCCGACTGGCGTAGCCCTCTTCTGCCGGGAAGGGGTCTGACGTACCAGGACTTTGTTTTCAGAGTCCTTCTCCAACGCCTCGCGGATAAACGCAGTGGTGTGGTCGAAGTGAAGCATGATCTTCTCCCTGAAACTGTCAGACAGCCTCACATGCAATTTCTTGATGTGGTGCATTTCATGGGGGAAGGTCGGGTGGAAATCTAGGATGGAAATGATGTGTGTGATGCCGAGGGATGTTGCCACCGCCGGGTCTTGGGCGGTGTGGAGATCACAGAGGTAGAGCCCGGGGACGATGAGGTCTGGGCGACGGATTGGGCTGTCGGAGATGAGGTGACCGTCCATGACCTCTGATTTGTTGTCGAGATTTCCCAGCGGACAGAGGCAGAAAGGGCGAGTGCGGGTGCTGGGGAGAGCTGGTGGGAAGGGAGGGAGAGGTCTACG
>Ga0307512_10006292_pt1 | contig 12059 bp, 9 predicted proteins | sample 14_EM_MG_FD_200267 | JGI IMG/M metagenome (GOLD analysis project Ga0307512, IMG submission 200267) | Populus trichocarpa ectomycorrhiza microbial communities from riparian zone in the Pacific Northwest, United States - 14_EM | ecosystem: Host-associated > Plants > Roots > Unclassified | place... | reverse complement strand
GGTCATACTCACAATACTTCCAAGTGCGCTAGCACTCGAGATCTCCCAATTCCTCGTGAACTCCGCAGGCCCTGCCTATGAGTGCTCATTATTGCCGCTTTGGAAGCTTCTGCTCCCGGTATCATAGCCGTCGGTGATGGTCAATCATATATGACCTCCTATCTATCTCGTAAGCTTCTCCTGAAAGGGTCATTCATACCATATATATTCAAGCGTTCTTGCGCTCTCCCGCGCCCTCGTGCATAACTTGGTCGGCCAGTGTTGGTATCTCAGAACATCTGCTGCAGCCGGTAATTCGCACAACATCTCCATACTCGTCGGTAGCTGTATTCATGCTCCTTCAGCATCCGCCAAGCAGGCTTATAGGGCTCCAGCATGGTCGTTCGGCATTCATTTCGGTAAGCCGTTAGGTAAATATCCCAGTCGGTGCCTTCGGTAGGTAGGGCGCCCGATAATCCTCTTATTCAATCCCAATTTGGAGTCATTCGGCCCAGATCTTGGTCGCTATGCTCAGTCATCATCTCTCGGTAGTTGTCTCAACTGTCTCTCATGATGCCATTCGGTGACTGTCACTCGCGATGCCGTTCGGTGACTGTCTCTCACGATGCCGTTCGGTAGAATATTTGGTACGTTCGGAACTGCTTCGGTAGACATAATTGCACTCGTTCAGCATTGACCAAACTCGCTTGGTCTTCTCATCATCTCTCCGGTGCTCTTGTTGTCGCACTGATCACCCTCCAAGTCGGTGCACTTGTAGGTACACTTGACATCTGCCCTGTGCTTGGTGCACTTATCATCTCCAATTGTTGGGTGCGCTCGCCGGCTTTCCTCTTGGTATGCATTCCGCTCCATCTCCAGGTGTGCTTGCTGTCACTTATCTGGGTATCCATATCATCGTTTTCTGAATTCACTTGTCGTTTCATCTCCAGGTGCACTGGTTGACTGTTCTCCATGTAAGCTTGTTGACTAATGTCCAGCTGCAATTCTCTGCCGGTATGTGCGCTCCAAGGTGCTTCCTCCCAGCACTTCCGGTACGGTCATTGATTGCGGTGGGGTTGTTTTTGATTCCGGTATGGTCATTCCCCTTTTGTACGTCGTAGCTCCGCCGACGAGTAATCCATAGCAGCCGTGTATCTCGGGATTGCCGAGACTGAGTCGGGATCTCTTTCGGGATTGTAACTTGGGCATGTGGCTTATTGATTCATCTGTAGGTGCGTTTGCCATCACTTCCTAGCGTGCACTTTTCGCCGCTGGTAGCCTTATCTATTGGTGAATGCGTTTCATGGTGCTTCGTTCCTGCACTTCTGGTATGGTAATTGCTCGTAGTAGGAGTTGTTGCGATTCCAGCACTGTCATCCCCCTCTTTAAGGATCGTTGCTCCGCCAAAGATTAATCTCGTAAGGCTTGTGCGGTATCGCCATTGTAGCTGTAAGTCGGGATCTGATTGGGGATTGTATTCGGCATTGGAACTCGGGTATGTAGGTGCATGATTCGGTATCTCTGAATAGTGCTCTGAGTAGTGCTCTAAATAGTAGTCGGTATCGTACTCGCTGGAACCAGACCGCCGGCAGTACATCGTGTATCTGCGTATTTCGTATAACCTCAACATCTTCATGAAAGGGAAGGAGATTGATTGTCATCCTTCTCCAGTGATCCATCTCCTGTTATCCACCACGGTCATCCATCCATATCCGGTCGCGATCAATATCATGCCGCGATCCAGCTCAGGACGGGATCCATCTCCTGCCGTGATCCATCTCCGGACGGGATCCATCTGCTGTCATCCATCCCCGGTCACCCATCCAGATTCAGTCGCGATCCATATCCGGCCGCGATCCATATCCGGCCGCGATCCATCTCCGGGTGCGATCCATCTCCGGCCGCGATCCCTCTCTGGCCGCAATCCATCTGGCTTCAGCCATTCGTTTCCACCCAGTGCGTAATTGCGCTCGTATGGGCCGCATTCTGTCACTGCTCCTGTAGCTTTGTAAGCTCTCTAAAGCTCATCTTTACTGACCTCCATAATGTCCATCTTCCATTGACTCTCATCGCAGTCCCATAATCCGGTGACATATCGTCCATCATAAGAAAATACCCACTTATCGATCCGTCCATATGGCATGGGATCTTTAAGTCCAAATCCATGATCCAGCTTCGTGAGCACGTGATCTTATTCCACGCAGTTGCGTGAATACCACTCGACTCAACCCAACTCAAAACTCCGTTCAACTCAACTCCGCTTAATTGCAATCCGCCCATATGGCAAATTGTAGCCGGGATGAAAGTCGATTGCATGGTCAATTGACCGATGCGGCAGGAGTGTCTTCGCCTGGGCTTTGTTGAAACCTCCACGAAATCTCCATATATTGCTGGGATAAGGATATGTCCTCCATCGTCTGTTGGCACCATCTGTGTCGTTGTGCCGGCTCCATCTGCAAACGTTAGATCTCAATTCGTACTAGATATTCAGCGGTATGAAGGAATATCCAGGAGCCCGGATTTAAAACGTTTCGGCCATGGACGAGCCAAGCCCCGCCGTCCAGTACTCCCTTCGTGTCTTGGCGAGCCGGCAACGTTTACACGAGTATACCCTTGGGAACCTTTTTCTAGCCGTTGCCGCCGCTGCTCCCTGCTCGCCCATCCAGTGCCTGGTGCCTATCTCACCACTTGAGATGCTTTCCACTGTCACTCCAAGCAGCCCTATACGAACTCCCACTCTTAGGAAGAACATCCAAACGACCTGCTCACTGGCCAGTAGATCGTCAATAGCAGTAGCTCCAAGTATTTGTATATATGAAGTACAACCACCTTCGGAACGCGCCTCCTCCCTAGCCGTGATCCACGTACATTCCCGGGGCATACCTGATGGCCTGCCCAGACCACTGCCACCTCTTCCGCTCACCCTGGGGTTGCAGAGCCAAAAGTCGAATGCTTTGCAAGTCGACGCTAGGATTCCTGGCCTGGTACCAAGGTAATTCCTATCACTCCAGCTCACAGTGTATTCACCGCGGCTGCCACCATGTGTACGAATAAGCTCACTGAGCGACTCACATACTTGTCACACCTGATTGGGACTGACAACCAAATAACGTCCTTGCCTCACCCAATTGGGACTGTCTGACAACCAAGTAATGTTCATTCCCACGTGGGGATAGATACATCAATTGAACCTCTTTGCGCTTTAAATACATGCGGAGTCCGCTGGTCTCCTGAGAGTGCCCAGACGGTCCATCCTCCGGTAGCCCCGTGGATCCTTAGAATCCCGGCTCCATCATCACCATTGTATTCCTAAAAACCCTGTTGATATGCCGTCGTATGGGCACATATCCGTATTCGCTCGTTGGCGTACGTTTGATGAAATTGAACAGAGTTGTGGCAGATGGCTCTCTCTCCTCACAACGATCCGATTCGGTCGTCCAATCAGGTGCCAATGGCGATAATTGTCAATAGTAGTAGCGAATCGTACCTGCTAGCCACTTTAGAACCTTTGGGGGTCATTATACTTCCCTTACGGAGCTGCCACACGATCTGTGATCGCTGCTCCACTATCTTGAACTTGCCAGTCGATAGACCAATGACACCGGTAATCATATCGGTAATCATTATCTGTAACATAGATAACTCCGTTGAGTCTTGCGGAAGGTAATTGCGATTGGAACTGCCATCGGTGGCGCCACTAGATGTGAATCGTGCGTATCGCATAAATCCGCCCTGATCATCCGAGGGTGCACTTCGCAGCTTCGCTCGGCTCAGGAACATAATCGTAGGTGCACTTGGGTGTGCGATTGTGGCCTGTGTCGTCTCGATAGATTGCATCCAATTGCGCTCATTGGACAAGTTTCGAGGGAATCACTGGACAGGCCAGCTTCGGCATTGCCGGTGACGCGACTTTCTGTGGCGTATGGGCTATGGAATCGTCCCTGTAATCGTCAATTGACTCAATTGGAAGGTAACTTATCAAATCTCATTAATGCTGCAATTGATAGCTTTGGAGTACTCATATGAATCCGTTGAAATGGACTTCGATTGACTTGGTCGCTGAGGCGTCTCCTGGCCAGTTGGCCTATAGAATCGACTCACAATTGTCTCTGCATCCGTTAACCTCAATTGGGTGTACTTATCAAGCCTCTTTGCGTCTGCAATCTGTCGCTGTCCAATCCGGACGATTTCTCGTTCTTAGGTGTCGCGACTCGTCTCTGGCTCATTCTCCTCTGAAATCCGCACAAGATCGTCTCTGCTACCGTTAACCTCAATTGAATAGACATATCTAGACACTTCGCTGATGCAATCAGTGCTCTCAAATCTGTATGATATCTCGCGCGTAGACTACGTGTCGTGACGCGTCGGAAAGGTGTAAGTCATGAAATCCAGTATGCGAAACGTATCCGAAATTAAAGAGCGATAATAGTGTAAAGGCATACCCCCGTGTATGGCCTCGTAGGAAGGTATATCAGTAGATACGGTTGCACACGTGGATGTCAATATTGTAGAGTAGTGTAAAGGTAGGTAAGGTAAGTAAGATAAGATTATCGCTAGAGATCTAAGGCTGGTGGCAAGCCGACTATATATAAAGCGGGTGTTACCCGGCCCTGGTCACGTCACATACAGCCGTGCCGTTACAATGCAGTGGAATAGTGTTGGAGATATGGCCAATACTCCCAATAGGTCTGAGGTTTACACATTCTAATGGTTTGATTTTGTAGCATTTCGAAGACAACCATACATTCTTCAGGATATACTTGTATACTGTTCCACAACTTCCAGATCATTGAGGAGCACCGGTGAAGTAGTCTCGGAGCACCTGGGAGCTCATCGCTTTGCACTCAGCCTATCTGGGAGCATCTGGGAGCATCTGGAAGGATCAGTGTGGCTGTTGAGAGTTGCTGAGTTGTTCTGTTGTGACTTCCAAACCATTTAACATTTTGCTGATGGAGGTGGACTCCTATTTGAGCGACCATGGAGGGATTCGACAAAAAAGGGAGGCGCAGTGTAGATCGTGCTAGACTCTAAACCCTGACAATACTCGGGGACGCGATCCCTTCAAAAGCATTCAATTATGGGGTCAACTGCCATCAGATTAAACTCAGATTGAACTCAGATTAAACTCAGCATTGATATTCACTGTTACAGCATCGTCTGAAAATCTATTTGCACAGCTTGCAGGGTGGTTATGCCTTCTTGGTGCGATTTTCATCGTAAGGCACTCGTTCTTGGCACAATACTTCAAACCATCGATTGTGTATATCTTCAGCTTCCCGGTGGAAATCCCCCTTTGGCAGAGCTAAACACATCCCAATGCGAACAATGACATATTCTGTATCCTATGACATCAGTGGCGTGTACTTTTTCCACTGCTAGGCGGTGGTAGCCAGGTTGGATGGTTGCACAGTTGGGACAACTTCAGAACTACCAAGTTTGCTTCGAGATGCACGAGGTCTGAGTGGTACAAGCGGTATGTGATGCCAAAGACCCGCCCAGCATTGCAAACGTCCTCACCGCATGTACTAAATCTCGTCTCGACACTCCTCATTCATGAGGTGCCTGGTTGTTGTGCAAGATGAAGGCTGGGCCGTTTTGTGTTCATTAACTAACAAAACACAGGATATGAATCAAATCGCAGAAACTCGAGTATATATATCCCGTCTTCCCGCCTACACCTCCATTCTCTTTTCCTCCCATAACAAACACACCGCCAGCAATTAACCACACTGCCAGCATACTGAACTAACTTGACATCATGTGACTTGCACAAAACAACACCTGTCCTTCCAAGACACACCCGATAACCTACACAACTTTGTACATTCACTCTGGGCTTTCTTCTGCTACCCTCAACTGTATCATAATGCTAACTCCTCGGATGTAGATTCATTTCCAACTCGCAGCGATGGCACCACGGGGCAGCCGCACAGGACAGGGGACGGCAACTGCTTGGGCAAAAATGCCGACATTGGTTAAAAATCAACGCCTGTCATTGCATCGAGACCGTATAAAGCGATTCATCTCGGAACACATCCGTGGACTCATACAGATATACAATGTTCGCGGCGTCAAGGATGAGAGGGCGTGGGACCTCTTTTGTGATAAAATCTTTCTTGATCCAGTCACGACTCGCCACTTTTCACAATTTCAGCTAATGTGGCTGCACCGCTGGAACAGGAGTTCACCTTTGCGGGAGTGGTGGGCAGCCGTCCGCTCATATAGGGGGCAAATGTTTGACAAAATCCGCGATCAAATGATCAATTCAAGATGGGACAACCCCCGTGCCTTCGGGGATCAAGTTGATCGCTCCAATCCGCAGGCAACCACCTGAGGCAAGGTCAAATGCACTGGCAAGCATTTCTCTCGGTACGGTAGCAACGTTCCCAGGGCAAGGATTGAACCGCCAAGCTGCCGGCAATACAATGCAGTCGACCTCCTGGCTGTTGGACCACTGAATTGGGATGAGATAATCGATGGGAATGAAGATGATGAGAACTGGGCGGATCCCAGTGCGCCGAGCGGTTGAAGGAGCTGTCGTGGTGATGGCAATGACATTGTCAATGGCGAGGGCGTGGAGGACACGCAGGGTGGTAAGAATGGGACCGGGAAAGGGAAGGGAGCAAATGACAGGGAGGGGAAAGGGAAGGGGACGGGGAAGGAAAATAGTAAAGGGAAAGGTATTGTTAAACAAACCCCAGGGGGAGATGATATCTCTCGTGCTGTTGCGTTGCAGTTGCAGAAGGAAATGTCTGAAGCAGACTCGGACACAGAGGGCTAACTAGAGCGGGTCTATTTAGAGCCCGAACCATCCCCCATTGTGTGAATTACCTCAGATGATGATATCAACTCTACCGAGTCGGACGGCAAATATGATGCAGAACTTGATCCTGATGTGGATATGTGCATGGACAGAGATGTGGACACACCCGACTGCGTTGATTTAGATGGCTATGTGGGTATGGAAACCGACGCTGACGATGAAGAGGAGGAAGATGAAGAGAAGGAAGATGAGACGGAGGAGGAGGAGGTGGATGAGGAGGAGGAGGAGGATGAGGATGAGGATGATGGCAAAGAACCTTGGACAATTGGCCAGGGTGAGATCGTAAATACATCGGCGGACGATGTAAATACCATGGTAGACGATCAGCCAATCCTGCTGCCTAAGCAAGGCCAGAAGATGGGCGAGCATACCCCACCGCCACCACCTCAGGCGCCTGCCCCACGGCCGCAAACTCCGGACCCTGGCCCACGACCACTAACTCAGGAGACACATCCCCTCAGTGTGCTGCAGTATTTGGGGCTGGTGACGCCGCAAAAACCTCGCCCGGCGGTGCCAACTCTGCGAGAAGCTCAGGCAGCTGGAAACACCTCAGATGTGGATGTGGATCAGCAGCTGCTCGGCGAATCACCAGGTGGCGACAGTCTCCCTGATGTCCCTCTCCCTGACATCCCTCTCCCCGATGTCCCTCTCCCTGATGCTCGCCAGGATGGCTCTGTTGGTGAGGAGTGAACCAGGCCTCGCGTTGCTGAGGAGGCGATAGTTGTTGCGTTCCGGTTAGGGTTGGGTTCTTGTCTTGTTCGTCTCCTTTGTTCCAATCTATTGATCTCAGGCATTGATTATTACACGTGTCGCGAGGTTTTTGGATCGCTCAGGGTGTATTTTATTCATAGTATTATGGGACATCACGCATGCCGCGTTTTTGCAACTCCTGGCGTGTAAGGAACCTCCATGTGATGGTGTTGAAGCTCAATAGATCTCTCAAGTTAGCTGAAAGTATCGTGAGCTTACACACCAGGCTGATCAGGCCCAGCACCAACTTTTGTCCCTTTCTACACTGATTACTCCACTCCTCGCGTGTCGTCGATAATGCCAGAGAAGACCCCTTTTCGTTGCCCCGAATTTTCAAGCTGAAAGAATTTCACCTCAGGCAGCTGGTGACTTAAACATATCAAATTACACCATCCTGATCACATGCAAGTTGCACGCCAGAAGATTCTGACTATTTGCAGCGCGCCCCAATGCATTGAACCCACTCAGCGCCGTGAATTTAATGCTAACGAACATTCAGTTGAAGAGTTGGACACGTTTCCCTACCTGGAATAAGTTGAAAATATAGCAGACTCGGAGACTCAACCACCGCCACCTCCTCGGCCACGGACGGACACATACCCCGCTGCCGGCGCTCTGCTGAGCGATTACATCCCTGAGCCATGGGAACGCGACGCTCAGGATTGCCTTGAGCCGAGCCAACAGAACAATCCCTACTACCCGTTTGCGATGCGTGAAGTGTACAAATATATCCAGTGTGGGATCAAAATGAAGGGTATGAGGACGTACTATGACAACGTGCTGAAGGAAGGAAACACTGCTCTGCGTTTCCAAAGTTTTAGCAACGGGGATGGCGTCCCGAAGCTCATGGCTAGCATGAGAGATGATCAGGCTCTCAGGCAGTGGGTACAACACACTATCGAGGATATGAGATGGAATGACAATTACCAACAGCCTATCAATAGTGTCAGCAATGGGTCCGGGTAACCCGCCAGCGGTCCGGGTTGAGACCGGAAAAACGGTACGTTTCGGTTCCAAAACCGTCCAAAAGCCCGACACGCAGCGTCTTGGCGGGCCAAACCCAGACCCGTACCCATCTACCCGCGGGTTCTGCCGGGTTTGGGCTAGAGCTGTCGGTTCCAATCTCCGGTTCTGCATTTCGGGTTTTTCTATTTATGGTCGCATTTAAATACCCTACTGCTAATCCCAAAATATTGACTTTTGCAGGCGATTGTCCTTTTCGGTTGAATCGACCGCCTTTATCACTAAAAACAAGAGACACACACTGTGTGCCCCAGCCTGAACATGATAGTCATCGGCGCATCAATGATTTTTGGTCTTGCTGCATGAGTAATCTAGGTGGCGATTGGATGCAAACAATCATAAATGAGGCATTGGCTGTCTTTCAAACCAAAAGAGATAGTAACACGCTCCCTGCCGCATTCTGAAAATGAGCGTCGACGGAGCGTCAAAGATTTCGAGTCTTGTAAGTCAGGTAATGGAAAAGTGACTTGTCCGTTGTTATGCATAACCGATGCATTGGCAGCCTTTAATGATTAAAAAGAAAGCGACACACTACCTGCCCGATCATGAAAATGAGCGTCAACGGAGCGTCAACCATTTTTGGCCTTGCATGATGTTTAATCAAAGCGCGAAATGGCGCTAATGGCTATATATGGAGTTTTGACCGGTTTTATAGGCTAAATTGTTCAGGATCACTGAGTTGCAGCATTGAAAATGAATTAAGTTGTGATTGTCCGGGAGGTTGTAGCGAGACCACCTCTTGCTTATTAGGCTATAAAGGCTGCCAAAACCTTGAATATAGATGTATGCGATCCGTTGACGCTGCGTTGACGCTCATTTTCAGAATGGGGCAGGGAGCGAGTTACTTTCTCTTTTGCCTGAAAAGGCGGCCAATATAATGATTATAGATAACACCGATTGATTCACATTATATTAACCTGACTAACAGGATGAAAAATCATTGACACTCTATTGACACTCATTTTGCCACAGGCGTTTCCACATTTTGCAACAGTTGACTTTGCCATAGAATATCAATTACTGTTTTTCAGCAGTCGTTCCATTCTTTTCATGTATGTTTTCCTTTATCACCACATTGTTCTTTAATTGTGCATATAAACATATCCTTTAAAATATACTTTAAAGTGTCCACTAATTGTAGATACTGATAATAATCAAAAATCCCGTTCCTTTCAATCAATGGTCGGCTTCACCCTCAGATTCGCTCAAAAGGCTGTCATCGTCTTCAAAATCAATGTCAGCGGTATTTCCACACAGCGGATAGTGTACTCAGCTAATCTGGAATAAAATCTTTATCGCGCTTGCTATCCTTGGCATACGCATTATGATTGAGAAATTGAGTGTTAGGATGCGGAGAATATAAATACACACACTTGGATGGCATACCTTCGATTTCATAACTTTCATTTCCATCAGTGTCACCTGGTGGTGTAGGTGGCGTTCTGGGCGGAGGTGGCCTTTCGGGCGGAGGTGCCTGCGGTTCTGGTGGAGGTGCGGCGGATCGTTTGCACCTCCAGCGTGTCTGCGGATTCTTTGCAGTACCATTTTGGCAACGGAGGTAGCCGGCTGTGTGATTTCTATAAACCATTGCCGGGTGTCTTTCTATCGCGGCCTTGACCTTCTTATGCCCAGGAAACTCAACTCCTCGCTTCTTCTCTTGCCGGACTTCGGCACGAGGTTTCATAATTAGTTGTTGCGTTTCCTCTATTGCAGCACCCGAAAACCCTCCTTTTGCCATTTCCGCCATATTCAAGGCGTGGCGCATGTCGGACAGTTCCAGCTGTACACGACCTCTTTTCCTCGCCATAGTAGCAGACATGTTGAAAACCTAAAAGAAATTAGTTGCTGCTTCTAAATGGAAGATTCGGCTATTACCTCAACCATATACGACTCTGGAGCCTCCCCTAGAGTCTTTAAAGCCTGTTTAGTCCACTCCCGGGGACCTTTATCACGAAATTCCTCCGAGAAAATCCCAGAGCTGACGACATCATGATGGTTGATTTCGCGGACTTTGCGGACAAATGCCTTCTTTGACCATGGAGGGTTGCCATCACGGGCAGCAATAAATTGGTCGCGGAGCTCTCTACGTACCCCAGCTGTACATTATTTTCTTAGTTGACTGCATTTTATATTGATATAAAGCGACTCACATCCGATTGCATGCTGCTGTCTATTATTCCTGCGTCCAGTCTTACGTACTATTTTCAAATGCACGTCATGTGCCATATTTTTGGTGGCTGCAATTTCAGAGTTGCGGTGGACTAACTGGTGTCTGCGTTGCTGCTGTGTCTCAGCCAGGGGTGCATTGGACGAAGCACCTGTCGTTCGGCTTGATTCGGATTGTATCACATCGGGCTGAGGTGTTTGTGGAGCCATGATTAGCTGTTGTGGAAAAGGTGAGACAGATGATAACGAAAAGTGGAATGTCCTGAGGAATATATAGTAAGCTACAGGTCACAAGGGAATGAATTACCATCAACTTGTACATTCTACTCAAGGTATATCCTGCTGCCTATTGCTGCAAGTTGGAGGTGATTCCGACGGTCCCGCGATTTGCAGTAAGTCAGTCCGATGATGTTTGTTTGTTTGTTGGTTTGCAGGGATACATTGAAGTGAACGACAGCTGATATCTCATGTTTGATAGAGATAAAAAGGAAATTCTACAATGGAAAGGTCGTCTGGTGATGTTTTTCTCAACACATAGCCAGGATTTTACATGAAACAGAGGCTAACTATGATGTCATAACGTACGATTAGCATCACTATTCCAACTGAAATGATGGTCAAAACTCTGATTTTGCTTTGTTCAAGTTGATCAAACGTACGAACCTTGACTTAAAAGAGTCAGCATGCCTCCATGTGGTCCATATCTTGCAACATCCAACATCTCGCCCAACAACAAGGTCAATACACAATACAATGGTCAATGTTCTGAAAAAGAGCTTTTCTCCACTTCCGGCGGGCAAATACGGCAAATTGACAAAGATGTCCACATGTCAACGTCATCATGTGAATGAAGGCAAGAGCAGCTTGGAGGCAGAAAGGGTCCGAGCGTTGGGCGCATTGCGCAGCTTGCGATCCAAAAAGAAGCTTTCGGCGGAGCAATGACAGGAAACGCACTTCTTTAGCAATGACGAGAAAGAGAAATGGATCAAGGATTATGTGGAGAGAGAGGCCGCTGTGGCAGGAAAGCGAGTTCAAGACGCAGAGACAGCGATTATGCAAGAGCTGAACGATATGACTACTGCTGAACACGTGGGGACTAGTGTTAGCAACGGTTCCGGGTTACCCGGCTTCGGTCCGGGTTCGACCCCGACCTGAGGCCCCGGTCCGGGTCAGGAACCGCCAAGGAACCGAACCGGCCAAGTCTTGGCGGGTTGTTACCCGGACCGGACATATACCCGCGGGTTTTTGGCCGGGTTGGAACCGGACCGCGGTTCCATTTGTATGGTTCCAGCAACTATGGTTCTAATTAAGTATTTGA
>Ga0307512_10006291_pt1 | contig 12061 bp, 20 predicted proteins | sample 14_EM_MG_FD_200267 | JGI IMG/M metagenome (GOLD analysis project Ga0307512, IMG submission 200267) | Populus trichocarpa ectomycorrhiza microbial communities from riparian zone in the Pacific Northwest, United States - 14_EM | ecosystem: Host-associated > Plants > Roots > Unclassified | place... | reverse complement strand
TTATATTTTTTTTATAGCCAATATCCCCATACTATTCTATTTTTTTCTCTTTGTATAAGCATTTTCCCTTTTTCTACTTCCCCCATCCATATACCTTGGAGTCCCAAGTATCTGGATGATAAAGCCATGACCTTCATTTTCCAACCTTTTTCCTCTTACCTTCATCCTATTATTTCTCCAATCTCATCTCTAAACTCATGATCTTTTCTAACCCTTTTCTAACCCCTGCTCCAATGTTTCTGACTCATGTATTCTTGACTTATGAGCATCTAGCCCCCCCACTCATTATTATATTTCTCAGTCAACTCCAAAAGAACTCCAGAATTGATAACCTGAAGTCCACTAGACCTATAGCTAAGACCTCTAGAATCAAGATTACTTGTCTCTGAGCATCATTCAACTTCTCTATCCATTTTTCTGCCCTTTCTTACCTCCTTTATCTCCAAATCCAGCTTTACTCAAGTCTTGTTCATGATGTATCTTGTTGACTATTTTCTTTGATCCAATGTTGGACTTTGTGCTCTGACCATTTGAGCTGACATTGGGTATAACACTTCTGGTGTGTGGTAGGGCTGACATGCTGCAACAAAGTGGACCCATTAATACAAGAGGTGGTATTTGAGGAAATCAGCAAAAACAACTTTTTTGGTGGATTCCCTATGACCCTGGGGCTAGTAGGGAGAGATGCCTTGCCCTTCATATAGTACTCAACAACACTAACCAAACAGTCATCATGTCAGATCTAGCACTGTTAACCAAGGGGTGGCTAGGACTCACATGCTGTCATCCTCTTCAGATGATCTTGTCAGAAGTGAAAAACTGTCACATCAAGAGGAAGGTTCAACCAAAATGCACTTACTCAGGAAAACTACTCCCTTGCCCAGTCTGGATGGCTGCTGCTGGTTGGTCTTGGGGTCCAATCAGGGTCCCATGTTTGGAGAAGATGAAAGGTGTTGTTTACCTTGTGAAGATGTAGGGTCTTTCATCTCAATCTTAAAATCAGAGAGGGGTAGGTCCATGCTGAAAAGAAGGAAGGCCCAAAGGAGGTTGAGATAAGGGCCATGTGGTTGGTATGTAGCAGTACAGAATCTACAGCAAATGCTGCCTACATACCTGACATCTACTGTGGTCAGAGGTTGGGGGCTTGGTTCTCCCTCCATGTTGTAACTGAACACTGGCACAGGCCCTAGGTGAAGGGGCACAATTGAGTGAGATTGACTGTGGTTATATCCGGCGCAAACTTTTCCAACTATTCACACGACATCATGATGTGCCGATTTGTTGTCCTTTCGAAAATTCACCAGAGATGGTGTAGAGCCGTCGATTCACTGTTACTTATATGTTGTTTAGCCTAGCAGCAATCTTGAGCATTTTGATTTACAAGACCTTGCAAATAGATGCAAACTACTGAATGCCTTGCTGGCACGGAGTGGTGAATGGATCCTCTTGGAAACAATGGTTTCAATAGGGAGACAGTCAGGCCCATTTATCATGAGCTACCTCTGTCTGTAGGTTGCGCATCACTTAATGACACTCTTACCTGGTTGTATACTTTGCGCAAACTCACTATATTTCTTCTATACAACATATGGTCATCAGCGGCGACAAGGGATAAGAGGATGGGAAGGATTCCTGAAGGGCCGGCCCAGAACTCCGGAAAACAACAGAGAAGGGACAGTGATGAGTATTAAATGAGAGTGAGATTTGCATAATCGGGTATGCACAGGATGGGAGGGCGAATGTGAAAATATACAATCGATTGAAGAAGGAAGGAGGGTGATGATACAACAAAGGGGCGAGGGTGGATGAATACTTGACACGTAAGTGGGTATTGGGCTTGGTGGCTAGTGGATTCAAGCATGAAGGAACGAACTAATGAATGTGAGGGTGGGGGATAGACAAAGATCGACAACTGCCGATGCTTCGAGTAGCGTAAGTAGGAACCGTGACCGAAGGAGGCAAAACAGACAGTATATCGAATATGGATCTGAATGAAAAGTTTGGCTCAGGGTTATCGATGATCGGGGCGAAGGGCACATGGAGGAAACCGAGGAATGACTGAGAAATTAAAGCTTCTCTGAAGGCATATCTGATTGATAGAATAGACACCTGGATTGACCATATCAATGTGCCCCTAAGGTTACATCACAAGGCGACGTTGGCTGCCAACGGCGGACCCCCGACCACCGAAGGTGAACACGTCACCGGGACGGGCGGTTGAGGTTATGTTTTGGTGCTGCTCTGCATGGGCAGAGACCTGAGCGTCCCGCCCGTCAAGGACACAAAGGACACGGGCAGCGACCTTGTGGCAGATGACGGTTTTCTTGTCTTCGCCGACAATGTCGTCGGACCGAAGGCTTCGGATTCTAGACCTTCACGACTAAGCCACTCGTCATTGATGAATGCACTGCTGGAACTTGCGACGTCCTTGATGTAAATCTGAAGAGGAAGATTATCCTCGTGTACCATAGCGAGAAGAGAGAAACAGCAATTCAGTAATTACCTTTCAGTCTTGTTCTCATACTCCAGCATGTCGTCTCCTAAGGGCTTTTGAAGCAAAATAACCGTTGCGTTTGACTGGCAGTCTCTGCATTCGTTTGGCGACCAATTTTTGCGGAAGGAGGGTGATGTGTTTAGGGACGAGAGGGTCACTGAGGGGATAGAGGTAAAGAACGGGGGCGACATGATGATCTGCGAGGGTGGGGAAATCTAGGGATTCGGAGTGATTGGATTTTTCCTCGGAGCGACTGCTTGTACCATCCCCACATCTGATCTGGGATGAGACCTCTTTGCGTCCTTCGGGTGGGCTGTTTGCGAACGTCGGCCCAGGATGTTGTCACTGCGGAACCCCGTCCGCCTTCATTAGGCTCTGATAACCCGGACCCGCTGTCCAGGCCGGCGAAGTCGTGACTGGACTGGGGAGGTGGGGTAGCGCGTTGCTTGGGAGGCGGAAGAGATGGTAAAGGTGAGCTTAGGGGCTCCAGGGAAGCCCTGGAGCGCGGCATCGCGGATGACGGCGACGCCGTTGGGCGTAGGTAAAAGGTGTGGGTATCCTTGGGGAGGCCGGGGACGACGGGATGATTAGATTGCTTCCGTGGCCCCTCGCCCATTTGTGAGGATGAGAGACTAGAGGAAATGAAACTGAGGAGTAGAGGAATGTGGGCGCTTTTCCCTCACCACTTCTTGCCGTGCAGTCGAATACTCGTGGTTATTTACGATGAGTGCACCCCGTCCCTCATTAGCTCCATTTTCCAACGCGAAATTCGCTGAAAGTGGTGCAGATGTGATGTTGAATGCGTGGACGGGTGAGATCACGAGAAGGGTCTAAGGAAGTCTGCTGTCGATCAGACGCCCAACAGGGATCTTCAACCTCTCTCCCATCTTGCACCAGTGTATCGCTGTCGTCTTCTTTACATCCTCTACACCTGTAGCTTGTCCTTCGTCGCCTCGCTCGCTATTTATCCTCGTCACTTACTACACGCGTGTGGGGGACGTTTCTCTCGACTCATCCAACTTGAATAGTTGTACAAACATTTGTTCGTTCAATATCACTACAATACACTAGTTAAAAACACAAACGGAAGAAGTACAGAATCAGAATCAGAAGCTTTCATCGACTGCTTTTTCCCAAGTGGATAGGGAAAAATATGATAACAGGTTCTCCCACGTCTGTTCCTGGGCCTTCTCCAACCCCTGCTCGAACGTTTCCTCGCACCGAGAACAGTACCCGGATCCCGTAAAACCCCCCTTCTCCAGAATCCCTCCTCGCGTCGCCGCCTCGGGGAGAATCCAGTTAAAGACTCGAGCGCGGCTGGAAGGCGTTCTCCCTGAACAACTCCATGCCCTACAATCCTGGAAGGCGAGTTTTTTCGCGAGTTGCAACTCTTCCGCCTTCAACCGTGCCTGACCACGAAGTGCCACCTTGAGAGTGTTGGGGGGGAGTGCAGTTTTCCCGGTCATCACGCTCAACGATGCGGGATCACTAGTTACGCACGCTCTGTAATAAGCGAAAGGGAGGGCAAATGAGACCTTGCACTTCACGAAGAGGTCCAGGACCGAGTTCGCATGCGGTATAGGGGATCCGAAGACCGCTTCTCCGAGGCAAGAGGATGTTTTGTAATCTGAGAGTTGAGTGGGGTACGCTGGGAGAAGGTCGAGGATGATCTGGGATCGGATATCTTGGAACTTGTACTTGGTAGTCATTCGCAGGAGCGAAGAGAATGCGACGAATTCCGGAGTCTTATGCCTGTGAGGGAACCTACAATCAAGAAGATCGCTGTCGGTGTAGCGCAAACAAGGAGCGCATCGCGTGGCACACGCACCCAGAGGTATAGAAAACCCTGAGGAGAGTAGAAAAATCCTCCGTGGCATCCGGTAAGTGGACGCACGGGCACCCGTCACTCAAATGCCCCCCGCTCGAGCGTGCCTGCTTCAGCATATCTGGGAACACTTGCGAATTGTTGGAGAGGAGGTCGGAATGGACTCGGAACGATGTATCTTCACAGACGAAAACGATGTCGCCGCTCCCAAAGTAAAACTTGCAGTGTTTTGGTTTGCAAAACTGGGATACAGCTTGTCGTTCTTCGCCAGCGTCCGGGTTTACCGTTTCGTCGTCCCATTTGGCATCTGGAGGAACCTGTCCCGAGGTCCACTGAACAGCCAGTTCCTAATAGGTATTACTTAAAATGAACGGTATCGCAGACCTTGTACACCTACCTGTACTCTGTGCCGGATACGCGCAGAAATCCCATCTCCCTTAGAAGCTGTGAGCATGATTTGAATGGCGGAGTCGAAGTATTTTTTCCCATCGTGGTCTTCACGAAGTGCGGATCTGGTCACCTCGAAGAACGTACATGCAAGCTCGAGGCCGAGGTTTGACCTCGAGTCGCTCAGCATATTGGCGCAGGAGCGCAAGGGATCGGGTTGCAACAGCGCCTCATCGCAGAGTTCGCCCGCAAAGACGACCAGAGCGAGGTATTCCGGCCAACTTCCTGCTTCTGCCATATCGTTTGCCAGTAATTCAACACCGGCAGCCTGGATTTCTTGCTTCCACAAGGAATTAAGGAATCTCGAAGACTCCCCATCGGTGGAGATGTCGAGAATTTTACAGAAACGTCCCAAAACGTGGCGAAAGTCTTTGTTTGGTCGCTCCATTGCCTTCTCCAAGACGAGTTCGGCGCACAACCGCAGGAGCCCGCGAAAGCGGTCATCGTTATCTTCGAATGAATCGATCCATTCGCAGACCCGCTCTGCGGTCGACTCCACAGATGTAGTGTCGAGGTTTGCGATCAAAGAACGGAGGCGACGAGTTAACGTCTGGGAGGGTGGTATGGATGTATCCTCGGCCATGGTCGTGGTTCGAACACAAACGCTGTGGATCCGCCACACTTCTTGAGAAGTTGCACGGGACCAAACTAACGCCCAAGGTATCAAGGGGGATTTTCTGAATGACAACGGTAAATACTGGGGGTATGTGCGACACCAGAGCCTCTTACTTCAAAACTTTCTAAGATTCGCTGGTACGATAGGAGTAGGAGTTAGCGTCGACCCTCCCTCTTTCTACATCGACACTCAGAAGTATCGGAATGGCAAGCCATATCATGAAGACCACAAAGAAGAACCCATAACGTATATTACCCGTTAGGTCGGCGATTAGACCGACGGCCAAAGGCCCAACAAACGAAGAGGACTGATATGCGGGTGAGATTTCGCTCTAAGTGAGGACAACAACAGAACTCCCTGACCTTGTCCGTGATAGAGAACAGAGCATACCACTTAGCCTCTTCTCCTTTAGGAATGAGCTCTGCGTAGAACGCCCGAGCGTAAGCTTGGAAGGCACCATACACAAACCCTATCGTGGCAGCGGTCAAGAACACGAACCAACGGAGGAAAAATGCGCGGTAACGTACCAAAATACACAGCCAGACCATATATCTCATTAGGGCTATTCAGCCCTCCAAACCCATTACGTTGGAAAACTTGTAGAAAGCCCAAGCATCCATAGGCTGGCACCAGTGAAGCAAGAATAACGAGAATCATAACCATTCTCAGATTTCCGAGACCCAGACGGCGTTGGAGATGTGGCCAGGCGAGCGAGCCGATGATACCAAAGGTTGGGACTATAACCCCAATGAGGATAAGGGAAGAAGCTGGCATGAACAAAACAGTCTTAGCGAAGAGAACTGCGGTTGAGGTGATGGTAACGAAGCCTGGGATGGGAGACGTAAGCGAATAAACCTTGAGGAATGCGACGAAACGACGGACCATCGGAGAGGAGGAACCAAGCCGCCAGGTACTTGAAGGTGTTCCTTAGTTTCTTGATTTCCGTCCAACGGAGCATTCCCCCTAACCTCCTCCAGGAGAACAATATTTGCCGCCATACAGCTCGTTTCTCTGGCGCTTCGGCGCACACCGACCCAGAAGGGAGCCACACAGCCGCAGGTAGGGAGAAAACCCCCCACCAAATGCCGCTCATACCTATTGCAAGCCTGAGGGACAGTGTGGATCCCTTCAATTTAGTGACAGGGATGAGCGCAAATATGAGGAGGATGATGCCAGCGAGGTATCCGGTAGCAATACCCCTTGAAGATATGCGGGACGTTGCTGTTGTAAGCGCCTTCGAATATTCGACTTTGGCGTCTACGAGCGCAGGAGGTGTCGCTGACGCCAAAAGACCCGCATCTTCCGAGTCCTCAGCTTCATCTGAAAGCTCTGTTGACCGTGAGACATCTGCAAGAGCGGCAGCAGCCTTGGTAACCTCTTCAGAGTTCCGAGCGAGAGATGGCAAATAGGCATTCAGGGCGACCATGGACGCTCCGAAACACACGTTCGAGATGATCGCCAACAAGGAGGACATTTGCCAAATGGGCGAGGACGAAGGAAGGATGAAGAACACCATTGCAGTGATGGCACCGGTGAAAGCGAAGGATAGTAGAAGTCGTTTTCTATGGCGTGCTGTATGTATGATACCTTTCCTGAGCTCGATGCACGTTGCTTCAGGATGTACCTGACTCACGGTGGTCCGCAACATCGCCCATCGAGATGACCGTCAAAGCCTGGAACGCGACAGATATCGAATTTGTGTAAAGACTGACACGCAGGTCAGTACACACAACATATAGCGGAGTATCAAGGCGCACCTGAAGCTAGCCGTGTCGATCCAAACCCATCCTATCTTCACCACACACCTGGCTTCCTCGGCAGTGATCATGGCGGAAGCGCAAGGGGTCTTGTGATCCGGCTCATAGTATCCATTGTCTCGAGCGAATTGTTCAAGACATATAGGGAGGAACAACGTCAAGGAGACCACGACGAAGACCTCACTAATAACATCAGGTCAGAAAAGCAGCCGAAATGACGGCCCAGGAGACTGGACTTGCCTTGCGAATGCATAACTAAGCCAACCACGGACTTGCTTCTTATATGGGACAGCACTTACGCTGCTTTCACCTGCTCCCCAGGGCATCGGGTACAGCGCCGTTGGCGAAGAGCGGGCTGCCGGATGATGGCAGGGAACGTGTGGCAAGTGTCCTGAATTGAGACGATCGGCGCGTCTGGGGCTCAAGTGCTCACGGGTGAAAGCCTCAAAATGAAGGGAAACTCGAGAGACCCTAGTCCTCAAACCCAAATATACAGGCTATATAAATACTACCCACATATACATCTGCTTCTAAGAGGTCTTCTTTGCGGCCGCCGCCTGATACCCCTCTAACGCCTTCAAACGTTCCGTCAACGTGGGGTGAGAATGATGGTATGCAGAGTACAACCAATCGACCCAGACGGTCGACAAATTCTCCACGTGCAGAGTAATCAGAGCCGCTCCGAGCCTGTCACCCATATCCTTCATTTTCTCAGATTTCAACTTGTGCTGAAGTTCGCAAGCAAACCGGTCAGCTTCAAACTCGAAACGTCTGCTAATGGCGTTCATGACCATTCCGATAATGGCTTCCATGGGCATGAGGGTCATCTGGAACAGAATGAACGACAGAATCGTCGGAGTTTGTGCCGCAACATCTTCCGAGAAGTTGAATGACCCGAGGAACCTTGGGGCGTGAATAAAGGCAGGGAAGAGAGCGAGGATCGAGAATATGTGGATTTGAGAAACGATGAGGAGTTTGGTTGGGTGCATGTAATACCAATGGCCAAGTTCATGAGCTGTAAAGGCGTGAGAATTGACGAAAACAAATCGGGGAGACGGGTAAAGTTGTCTTTACCAAGGACGGCTTCAACTTCTTCAGCCTTGCTCTGCTTGATCAGGGTATCGAAGATTACGATATGCTTACTCTACGAAAACATGAGTAAACCTTCTTCAGTGACAAGTAGAGACCCCATTACCCATGGGAGACCAAAGAAGTAGGCATTGCTGTGAGAACTGCGCTTGGAACCATCGATCTCATACAAATGCTTGAGGGGAAACTTGAGCTGGGAGGCCAAACTTTCGATCCTTTTTCGAAGGTCCCCTTCAGAAAGTGGCGTCAACTTGTTGAAGAGTGGTTGAATGATAGTCGGGTAGATAAGGACCATCAAGATCTGGAAGGAAAGCCTGGAGGCCGATGTTTCAGTTTCAAAACAACGGTTTGTTCAAGCTAGACGGACTTACAAGAATGCCATCAAAAACGGAATGAAACTGTCGCCAGCCCACTTGAAGATCTTCAAGAATGCGGCAAGGAACGGAGCACCAAGTGCGAATCCGATCAACCAGCCTTTGACGGTGTCCGTGATAAACAGCCTCGGGGTCATCTTGTTGAACCCGTGCTTTTCCTCTAGAACGAAAGTTTGATATGCGGAGAGTGGGATGCTTGGGATGGAGGAGACGAAGAATAGGATAGCAGCGAAGAAAAGCGACTGAGTGATCTATGGATGCCGGACAGATTAGTAACATGCGGCATGAACGAACAATCGAGCTGACCTCGTATTCAGGTCCATACCCAAAGGCTGAACGAATGCTACCAGCAATATCCCACGACCATGCGCACAAGCCGTAGTGAAGTAACGCGGAATCCAAGATTTGTTTGAACAAGCCACTATACAGGGAGAATTTCGCCTTGTCTTTGCCGTATTCTTGGGACTTTTTGAAGGTGTCATCCTTGAAGTGTTTCTTTAGGACCGCAGGAGGCTCCGTCTTTGAGTATAACGGAAACTGTCGGAGACTTTGCGATGCTTGTCAGAGGATTCGGGGCAGGTCCCTTGATTCGACACTTACAGCAAATAAGACTCGAACAAGCAGACACTCCATGTGAAGACTTGGACGTAGAACTTCCAGTCCACCGGCTCGGTGGAGACGAATTCCGTGAGCTTTCGCTCCAGAGTGCCTGCTGCAGCAAACATAGTTGTGGTTTGAGATTGACACGACGGGCACTAGCGGCGACCACATATGGACACGTAGTCGATCAACAATCACGTGAAAAGACACGATCTGATCGGTCATGGGGACAATTCGGTTGTCGGGTCGACGAGCCGGGAACAAGACACATCAGTGGGGAAGAGCTTGGGCATATTTGGCAAGTACGACTACAAGGTATATCTAAACAAACAATGAAAACATGTGCATGTCAATAAGGGGATAGCAAACTGCAAAATGCGAAACATGCGAGGCTAGACTTGAGACAACAGGAACATGGTGATACACAATAATTAGGGTAACAGGTATTGCTATATCAGTGAAATGCTAGAGCGACTTAAGGGTGAGAGGATGGGAGGGCTTGTGCGAAATCATCGGAACTCTCGAAGATGACCCGTCTGTAGCGGCCGGTGCATCGTCCGCGATTGTTTCGATTTCACCCGTTCCCCTCCCAACTTCGTGATGGCATTCAGCAGATCGCTCCTCCGTAGGGGTTCTACGGGGATGTCAGGGACCTGGTATAAATACGAGGATGTCATGAACTCACTCGTAATATGATCATCCATACCCGCCTGCAAACACCTCTCGCGATCACCGATCACTGGGGTAATTGAGTGAGATTGGAAACCTTGTGATGGTGTGACGCAACGTACTGGCATGAGCGGTCAACGCAATGATGGGAATAGGGTCCAAGCCATGTTGCATCTCATAAGCCCGGATATGCTCAGTAGCTTCCATACCACCCATGAACGGCATGGAAACATCCATCTGGATGGAGCAAGTGGCGTCAGCGCTCAGGTTGCTTGGTACCCACAGGATGCTTACTAAAATGATGTCAAACGGTCGGTTCTTCTGAACCCTGGCCTTAAACGCCTCGACAGCCAGAGACCCGTTCTCGGCGATTTCAACAACGTGGCCGTATTTCTCGAGAATCTTCACTGCCAGTTTCTGGTTGACCAAGTTGTCCTCCGCAAGGAGAATGTCAAACGTGACATCGTTCGTAGCGGCTACAGGGCTAACGGTGCTCGACTCTAGGGCCGAAATGAGGGCAGATGCCAAGTCCGCAGCCGACACAGGTGTTGTTACCTGCGAGCTGATACTGTTGTCTAGGCACCACTTCACTGTAACGACGTCAGTAATGTGTAGCCTACTAGATTTCATAGGGTAATCTGCTCACAGTTGAGACTCGTCATGGACTGCGATGGGTTATGATCAGGGTGGTGGGGAAGAGGGGGATGGAGGGACACGTACAGGAGTTAATAAAACGATCGGGATGTACCGCAGATGCTCGTACTCTCGGAGGTTTTCAGTCTATCAGATGGAAGATTTTAGATGTCGTCACTGATATCGGACCAACTGAGGCATACCACATTCAAGGAATCAACTACTATAGTGTCGATATGAGGGCAAGCCGATTTGTCGGCCACTTGCGCAACTTCGTGTACAACGTACGGCCGGAGACCGAGTTCCGTAATCCTTTCCACCACACCAGTGGTATCGTAAACCGTGTCGACGAATAGGATGCAACGGTTTGCAAATGGTGCCATCTTCGCGAGCGTCTGTTCCATCGTCTGCTGGCTGAGTTGGGAGGTGATGGTGAAGTAGAACTTGCTCCCCCTGGAGACTTCACTCTCCACCCACATATTGCCCTGCATAAGGTTAACGAGGCGCTTCGAGATCGATAGTCCCAAGCCGGTACCACCATACTCCTATCCGTGATGTCAATTGAAACGAGATGGGACATTCGGGTCAGCAGACGCACCCTCGTAGTGGAGCCATCAGCCTGTGCGAATGTATCGAAGATCATCGACAATTTATCCTTCGCGATCCCTATTCCGGTATCTGAGACACAGAACTCCAGCGTGACGGTAGCATCTTGGATGGACACTAGTCTGCAGGTAAGGGCAACGTGGCCTTTACGGGACATCTTCGATGGAGTGAACTTGATGGCATTCCCAACCAGGTTGGTGATGACTTGACGAAGACGTAATGAATCACCAATGAGTTGATCAGGTATTTCAGGATCAACGTCGTAGGTAAGGTCCAAGTTATTCTGGGAGGCACGGACGACGAGCGTCTTCAAGATACCAAAGACCAACTGGCGGTGAGAGTACGACACTTGTTCCATGGTCATACGACCGGCCTCGACTGGCGGATCCAAGCGTTCAGAATCAATTACGTGACGAGAAAGAGTCACTTACTCTTCGAAATATCCAAGATATCATCGATGATCAATAATAGCGACCTAGCGAGACTGTGGACTAGCAGCAAACTTTCGCGTTGAGATCGGTTCAAGTCGCTATCTAGTGTCAACTCGGTCATTCCGATAATACCGTTCATGGGAGTGCTGTACGTCAACTGCAGTCAGCAATCGATGGTTACGGTAAGTTTTAGTCACGAACCGGATCTCGTGGGACATGTTTGCTAAGAATTCAGATTTACTCCTGTTCGCCAGCTCGGCAGCTTCCCTGGCAGCCGTGTTCTTCTGGATGCTGTCTCGCAAGTTGAAGACCATCTGGTTGATCTGGGTCTTCAAAGAATCCATCTCCCCACTGGCCTCAACAGTGATGAAACGAGTGAAGTCACCGTCCATGGCTGCAGCAGAAATTTGACCGAAACCCCGCACTTGGGTCGTCAAGTTACTGGCCATTGTGTTGACAGACATGCTATTAGAGGGTCAATGCAGTGATTGGTTTGAGAGTAACGAAGGCCATACGTGAT
>Ga0307512_10006290_pt1 | contig 12063 bp, 11 predicted proteins | sample 14_EM_MG_FD_200267 | JGI IMG/M metagenome (GOLD analysis project Ga0307512, IMG submission 200267) | Populus trichocarpa ectomycorrhiza microbial communities from riparian zone in the Pacific Northwest, United States - 14_EM | ecosystem: Host-associated > Plants > Roots > Unclassified | place... | reverse complement strand
CCGTCGTAGACCTCCTGGCCGCCCAGCACGTTGCACAGCGTGTTGGTGCAGACGCTGACCAGGTATTCCCCGGTCGGCTTGCGCTTGTACATCGTGTAGAACGTCGCCACCGCACCGACCTGGGCCTTGTTGATGCCCAGCACCTCGGCGCAGAAGGCCACGCCGGTCGGGCTGACGAAGCCCTCCTCGGTCTGCACCAGGTGCAGCAGCGGCAGCAACGCCGAGCGCTCACGACCCGCGGGATAACGGGCGATGATCTCAAGCGCGGATCCTAGGAGCTCAGCAAGCGGCGCGGCGGCCGCGGAGAACTCCACCGTGGTATCTGACATTTAGCGGTCACACCCACCCATCACCGGGTCCAGGGAGGCGCCGCCGGCGATGACGTCGGCCAGCAGCGCGCCTTCGGCCATCGCGGGGATGGCCTGGAGGTTCACGAAGCTCGGATCGCGCATGTGCACGCGGTAGGGATGGGTGCCGCCGTCGGAGACCGCGTGCACGCCGAGCTCACCGCGCGGGTGCTCGATGCCGACGTACACCTGGCCCGGCGGAACCCGGAAGCCCTCGGTCACGAGCTTGAAGTGGTGGATCAGCGACTCCATCGACTGACCCATGATCTTGGCGACGTGCTCGAGCGAGTTACCCATCCCGTCCAGGCCGACCGCGAGCTGGGCGGGCCAGGCGATCTTTTTGTCGGCGATCATGACCGGGCCGGGCTTGAGCCGGTCCAGCGCCTGCTCGACGATCTTGAGCGACTGCCGGATCTCGGCGAGCCGGACCTGGTAGCGGCCCCAGACGTCGGCGGTGGTCGCGGTCGGGACGTCGAACTCGTACGTCTCGTAGCCGCAGTACGGCATCGTCTTGCGCAGGTCCCAGGCCAGGCCGGACGCGCGCAGCACCGGGCCGGTGATGCCCAGCGCCAGGCAGCCGGTCACATCGAGGACCGCGACGCCCTGGGTCCGCTCCTGCCAGATGATCTGGCCGGAGAGCAGCGACTCGTACTCCTTGAGCTTCTTTGGCAAGTAGACGAGGAAGTCGCGGATCTTCTTGATCGCCGAGTCGGGCACGTCCTGCGCGACCCCGCCGGGGCGGATGTACGCCGCGTTCATCCGCAGGCCGGAGGTCTCCTCGAAGATGTCGAGGATGTACTCCCGCTCGCGGAAGCCGTACAGCATCATCGAGATCGCGCCGAGCTCCATGCCCGTGGTGGCCAGCCAGACGAGGTGCGACGAGATCCGGTTCAGCTCCATGAAGAGCACCCGGATCGTGTTCGCCCGCTCGGTGATCTGGTCGGTGATGCCCAGCAGCTTTTCGACCGCGAGGCAGTAGGCGGCCTCGTTGAACATCGGCGCCAGATAGTCGGCGCGGGTCACGAACGTCGTGCCCTGCACCCAGTTGCGGTACTCGATGCTCTTTTCGATGCCGGTGTGCAGATAGCCGACGACGGGCCGGGCCTCGGTGACCGTCTCGCCCTCCAGCTCCAGCACGAGCCGGAGCACGCCGTGCGTGGACGGGTGCTGCGGGCCCATGTTGACAACGATCTTCTCGTTGCTGAGCGGGTCGATGCTGCCGGTGACCGTGTCCCAGTCGCCGCCGGTGACGTTGAAGACCCGGCCCTCGGTGGTTTCGCGCTCGGTCGCGTATTCCGATGTCGTCATTGGTAGACCCTCCGCTGGTCCGGCGGCGGAATTTCGGCGCCCTTGTACTCGACGGGCACGCCGCCGAGCGGGTAGTCCTTGCGCTGCGGGAAGCCCTCCCAGTCGTCGGGCATGAGCACCCGGGTCAGGTTGGGGTGGCCGGCGAAGATGACCCCGAACATGTCGTACGTCTCCCGCTCCTGCCAGTCGGCGGTGGGGTAGACGCCGGTGACGCTGGGCAGGCTGCCGCCGGCCGGGATGGCCGCCTCGAGCCGGACCCGCCGCCGGTACGTCATCGAGGTCAGCTCGTAGCAGACGTGCAGCCGGCGCACGTCGCCGGCCAGGTAGTCCACGCCGGAGAGCGAGGACAACAGCTCGAAGCGCAGCGACTCGTCGTCGCGCATGATCTGGGCGACCTCGGCGATCTTCTCCGGCGCGATGTGCAGGGTCAGCTCGCCGCGGTACACGATGACCTTTTCGATGGCGTCGGCGAAGCCGGGGTAGGCCTCCTCGAGCGCGTCGGTCACCTCGTCGAAGTAGCCGCCGTACGGCTTCGGGCTGCCGACCACCTCCGGGCGCGGGCGGACCAGGCCGCCGAAGCCCGAGACGTCGCCGGTGCCGCTGATGCCGAACATGCCCTTCTGCGGGCTCGCCGGCGTCTGCGCCGGAGCGTCGATGTCCGCACCGACCGGCGCGGCCTCGACGGGTACGCCACCGGTGGGGTTCGGTTCGATGCTCACGAGTCCTCCCGCAGGTGTGGCTGCAGCTTCATCCAGTTCTCAATCCGCAGCTGCTCCTCGCGGCCTTCCTTGACCGCCTGCGTCCACTCGTCCCGGCGGGTCTTGTCCGCCCGGTAGGAGGACGGCATGGCGCCCGGCGCGACGATCGGCATCCGGCCCTCGGCCTTGCGGGCCTCGAGCATCTTGCGGCCGTTCGGGCCGAGCGGGGCGGCCATCACCTTCTCGCGCATCTTGAGGATCGCGTCGATCAGCATCTCGGGGCGCGGCGGGCAGCCGGGCAGGTAGATGTCGACCGGCACGATGTGGTCGACGCCCTGCACGATCGCGTAGTTGTTGAACATGCCGCCGGACGAGGCGCACACGCCCATCGAGATCACCGACCGCGGCTCCGGCATCTGGTCGTAGATCTGCCGCACGACCGGCGCCATCTTCTGACTTACCCGGCCCGCGACGATCATCAGGTCGGCCTGCCGGGGCGAGGCCCGGAAGACCTCCATGCCCCAGCGGCCCAGGTCGTAGTGCGGGCCGCCGGCGGCCATCATCTCGATGGCGCAGCAGGCGAGCCCGAAGGTGGCGCCCCAGAACGACGACTTGCGGGCCCAGTTGGACAGCTTCTCCACCGAGGTGAGGAGGATGCCGCTAGGCAGCTTCTCTTCGATTCCCATTGGTTATCAGTCCCAGTTGAGTCCGCCGCGTCGCCACACGTATGTGTAGGCGATGAAGACGGTGACGATGAAAAGCACCATTTCCACGAATCCGAACACGCCCAGTGCCTGGAAGGACACGGCCCACGGGTACAGGAAGATGGTCTCGATGTCGAAGATGATGAAGAGCATCGCGGTCAGATAGAACTTGACCGGGAAGCGGCCGCCACCGATGGGCTGGGGCGCCGGCTCGATGCCGCACTCGTACGCCTCGAGCTTGGCCCGGTTGTAGCGCTTGGGGCCCACGATCGGCGCGATGGAGACCGAGAACAGCGCGAAGAGCGCGCCGAGGATCAGCAACCCGACGATCGGGACGTAAGGATTGATCGTCATCTATTCTCCTGCCCGATTGTTCAGCCGCTTCACACTATTGATCCGGTTCGGACCAGCCGTAACCGGGGTGGCCTGGGTGTTCATACCGCTGGCGCCACCTTGGTGAGGCCGTTGATGATCCGGTCCATGGCGTCGCCGCCGCGCGGGTCGGTCAGGTTGGCCAGTAACTTCAGCACGAATCGCATCAGCAGGGGGTGCGGCATGCCGTGCTTGGTGGCGATCCGCATGATCTGCGGGTTGCCGATCAGCTTCACGAAGACGCCGCCGAGGCGGTAGTAACCGCCGAACCGGAGCTTCAACTCCGCCGGATACGCCTGCAGGGCGCGCTCGCGGTCGGCGCCCGCGGGCCGGGCCAGCGCCTGCACGGCGACCTCCGCGGCCAGCTCGCCGGACTCCATCGCGTACGCGATGCCCTCGCCGTTCATCGGGTTGACCATGCCGCCCGAGTCGCCGACCAGCATGACGCCCCGCGTGTAGTGCGGCACGCGGTTGAAGCCCATCGGCAGCGCGGCGCCCAGGATCGGGCCGTCGGCGTTGGCCTCGTCACGCATCCCCCAGTCCTCGGGGGTGGTGCCGAGCCAGTCGGTGAGCATCGCCTTGTAGTTGGTCTTGCCGAACGCGTTCGACGAGTTGAGGATGCCGAGGCCCACGTTCACCCGGCCGTCGCCCAGACCGAAGATCCAGCCGTACCCGGGCAGCAGTCGCTCGCGGTCCTGGGCGCTGCGCAGCTCGAGCCACGACTCCAGATAGTCGTCGTCCGCCCGCACCGGCGACTGGTAGTAGCGCCGGACGGCCACCCCGATCGGGCGGTCGTCGCGCTTGGCCAGGCCCATCGCGAGCGGCAGCTTGCCGGACACGCCGTCCGCCGCGACGATCAAGGGCGCCCGATACTGAACGGGCTCTTTACCGGGGCCGACCTTGGCGTACACGCCGATCGCGCGGTCGTCGGCGTCGAGCACCGGGCCGGTGACGGTCACCCCGGTGCGCAGCACCGCGCCGGCCGCGACAGCCCGCTTGGCCAGCATGTCGTCGAAGTCGAGCCGGGTGCGCACCAGGCCGTAGTTGGGGAAGCTGGCCAGCTCGGGCCAGTCCAACTCCAGGCGTACGCCGCCGCCGATCACGCGCAGGCCCTTGTTTTGCAGCCAGCCGGCTTTCTCCGAGGTGTCGACACCCATCCGGATCAGCTGCCGGGTGGCCCGGGGGGTCAGCCCGTCACCGCAGACCTTCTCGCGGGGAAACGTCGTCTTCTCCAGGAGGAGAACGCGCAAGCCGTGCCGGGCCATGTGATAGGCCGCCGCGGAGCCACCCGGGCCCGCGCCAACCACGATCACATCCGCCTCGTCGACAATGGCTGTCAGCTGCTCGTGCACGGCCTCACCTCCGTCTCGCGCGGGCTCGTGAAACAGTTCACAAGCCAGCCCAGTCGGAGTCTAAGACGGCCATCGAAGCGCATAGGGGTTAGGGGAACCTAACTGTTTCGTGGCGGTGAAACGTCCGCTCCGGTGCCGTTCGGGCTGTTGGCCAGCGCCCGCTCCGCGACCGATCGGGTGACTCCGTCCAGGTGTTCCCGAAACGTACCGCCCGTCGCTCGATCTAGCGCGACGATCAGCTGATCTACCAGGTCCTGGGCCAGGGCCGGGTCGGTCGCGGCCACCGTACGGATGCGGGTGGCCAGCTCCAGCGCGCGGCGTTCGCCCTCGTCCTGGTCGCTGATCGCGATGTCGATCTCGGTGTCGATGCCGAAGACGTCCACGGCTTCCCGGGTAGTGGTCATACACCGGAGCTAAACACCCGTCTGATCGCCAAGCCGGGCAAATCATAAATTATCGCCCGACCTGGCAGTTGGGGCGCACGTAACCCCTTGTCGGGCTGTCTCAGGCTCAGGCTTTGGTGGCGCGGTGCAGGGCTACGACACCCCCGGTCAGGTCACGCCAGCCGACCCGGGTCCAGGGGCCCGCACCGGCGATCCGCGCGGCCAGCCCGGCCTGGTCGGGCCAGGCCCGGATCGACTCGGCGAGATAGACGTAGGCGTCGGGGTTGCTCGAGACGCTGCGGGCCACCGCCGGCAGGCTCCTCATCAGGTACGACAGATAGATCGTGCGGAACGCGGCGTTGGTCGGATGGCTGAACTCGCAGACCACCAGGCGCCCGCCGGTCCGGGTCACCCGGGCCAGCTCGCGCAGCGCCGCCTCGGTGTCCACCACATTGCGCAGCGCGAAGGAGATAGTGACGGCGTCGAAGGCCCCGTCGGGGAACGGCAACTTGAGCGCATCGCCGGCGACGAGCGGCACGGTCGGACGGGTCCCGCGCCCGGCGAGCAGCATCCCGGTCGAGAGATCCGCACCGACGGCGAACGCGCCCGAACGGCCCAGCTCCTCGGTCGACACCCCGGTGCCGGCGCCGACGTCCAGCACCCGCTCCCCCGGCCGCAGCCCGAGCGCGGCCCGGGTCGAGCGCCGCCAGCCCCGATCCTGGCCGAAGGACAGGACGGTGTTGGTGAGGTCGTACCGCTTTGCCACGCCGTCGAACATCTCGGCGATCTCGTGCGGCTGCTTGTCCAGGTCTGCGCGGGTCACATCGAATAACTCTGCCATGCGACGGGCACCCGCCCGCACGAAGACCGCAGACACAGCGATGGGCGAGATGGTTAACCATCTCGCCCATGCCTTGGTGCGTTATATATACGACCGCCATCGGTCGGGTCCGACCCCGCCGCCGGCGGTCATGAGCCGAGGCGACGCTTCAGTGGTGCGATGCTGCCGTGTTGCGTTGTCTTTCGCAGGTACCGTAACCAGCGAGAACGTGCCGCGATACGGCTACGCCGGCCTCGTTACCGAGGAGCAACCACCCCCTCTCCGGTCCACCGATCCCCACCCAGCCGAACGGCCAACGCCAATAGCTGTACGGGCCAGCCAGCCCCCTAATTCAGGGGCCATACGCGAGGCGAGTCGGATCATCCAGCTCGATATAGCGCGAGCGTGGCAATCGATGTCCCACTTAACTCACCTGTGGTCGGTCGATCAGACGTTGCATAGGGCGAGATGGTTGGCGTTCCGCGAAACACGCCGCCGACCCGGAGTTGCTACTTGCTTGTGACCCTGCGGCGGCGGGTCAGGAGCATCAGGATGGCGCCGAAGATCAGTGCCGCCACGCCGACGCCGGCCACCGGCATGGCTGGGGCGCCGGTGATCGGCAGGCCGCCGCCGGAGCCGCCGCCGGAGCCGCCGCCCGTGCCGCTGCCGTCCGCCGCCGCGAGCATGATCGTGAAGTCGTCCGTGTTGTCGGTCGCGTCGATGTCCAGCGCCGCCAGGGACACGCCCTTGACGCCCACGGGCAAGGTGGTCGCCGCGCGCAGTGCCTTGGCCGTGGCCGGCTCGACGGCCAGGGGCTCGACCGTCACCTGATTGCCCGGCAGGTCCGGCCAGCCCTTCGGGCTCTTGGCGTCGTCGGCGATGTGCACGCCCGGGGTGAACTCGACCGCGGACCACACCTCGTCGTCGGGGTCGGTGTCCTGCGCGGCCGGGATCAGCGACAGGTCGGTGAAGGTGCAGGTGAGCCGGTCGGTGCTGACCTGACAGCCGTCCAAGTCGGTGAAGGTCGCGCCCTTGACCAGCTTGGCGGCGACCTGGACGCCGTTCACCGTCTGGTCGCCCTGGTTGACGATCAAGATGGACAGCGTGCCGTCCGCGCCGCGCTTGATCTTGCCGACCGTGCCGTCCGCGCGGAACGGCTGGTCGGGCGCCCAGACGAGCAGGTCCACGCCGCTCGGCGCGACGGTCACCGGGAAGGTGAACTCGTGCGGTGGCGCCTCGCTGCCGTTGTGCAGGCTGTCCTTCAACACGACGGTGATCGTGCCGGCCGGCCCGGGCTCGGCGCCCTGGGCCGGGGTCAGCCCGAACAGCAGGTCGAGCGTGGTCCGCTCGCCGATGCTCCGGCAAAGGATCGAAGCCTTGCCGGGCGCGTCGCACGCGTCGTTCGGCAGCAGCTGGAAGTCGACCTTGTCGGTGTCGAGTGCATTGAGGTCGAACTGGAAGTCGGCGTCGACGACGTTGTTGGGGCCCTGGTTGTAGACGCTCAGCATCCCGGTCTTGCGGGCCCCGGCGGTGACGGTCGTGCCGCGCGCGGTGATGACGAGCTGATGCGCATCGCCCTCGCCGGCCGGGTCTCGCCCCGGCTCAGTGGGTGGGGCCGACGGGTTGGCGGACGGGTCCGGATCGGCCGCTGCCGGCCCGGCGAGCAGCCCGGCTCCCGTCGCCGCGACCATCGAGATCAGCGCGAGCCGCGCCGCCCACTGTCGACAATGCATGATCCACCCCCGTCAATACTTCCGAGGCTGGCATGCTACGCGGACTGCACCGTCGAGGCGACCCCGTGCCGACCCGGATCAGGAGACGTCGACGAGCGGGAGCGTGCGGCCCTGGCCGCCGCCGGGCAGGGCGATCGAGGAGAAGTGGGAGACCACGCGGTCGTCGGTCGGGTCTTCCTCCGGCGTGTTGTGCACGGCAAGGTGGCGGTAGAGGGTGTCGCGCTGGGCCGGGATGCGTCCCGCCGTGCGGATCATCCAGATCAGCTCGTGCAGGTTGGACCGGTGCCGGGCGCCCGCCGAGGAGATCACGTTCTCCTCCAGCATGATCGAGCCGAGGTCGTCGACGCCGAGGTGCAGGGAGAGCTGGCCGACGTCCTTGCCCGTGGTCAGCCAGGACGCCTGCAGGTGCGCCACATTGTCGAAGAACAGCCGGGACACCGCGATGAAGCGCAGGTATTCCATCGTCGTGGCCTGGGTGCGGCCCTTCAGGTGGTTGTTTTCCGGCTGGTAGGTCCACGGGATGAAGGCGCGGAAGCCGCCGACCTGGGCATCCTGCTCGATCGCCGAATCCACGTAGCCGTTCGCCACGGCCCGGTCCTGGACCTCGCGGATCATCCGGATGTGCTCGATGCGCTCGGCGTTCGTCTCGCCCGTGCCCATCATCATGGTGGCCGTGGAGCTGAGCCCGTTGCGATGCGCGACGGCCATCACCTCGAGCCAGCGCGCGCCGCTTTCCTTGAGCGGAGCGATCGCCGTGCGCGGCCGGTCGGGCAGCATCTCGGCGCCCGCACCGGCGATCGAGTCGAGGCCCGCGGCCTTGATCCGGAGCACCGCCTCCTCGATCGAGACGGCGGAGACCTTGGCCATGTGCAGGATCTCGCTCGGGCCGATCGAGTGGATCGCCAGCTGCGGATAGGCCTGCTTGACCGAGGAGAACAGGTTTTCGTAGTACTCCACGCCGTACTCCGGGTGGTGGCCGCCCTGGAGCATCACCTGGGTGGCGCCGAGCTCGACCGCCTCCCCGCACCGGCGCAGGATCTCCTCCATCGGGTGCGACCAGCCCTCGGCATGCTTGGGCGCCCGGTAGAAGGCACAGAACTTGCACGCGGTGACGCACACGTTCGTGTAGTTGATGTTGCGGTCGATCAGGTAGGTGACGATGCCGTCCGGGTAGCGCCGGCGCCGGACCGCGTCGGCCGCCTCGCCCAGCGCATGGAAGGGCGCATCGGTGTAGAGCAGCAGCGCCTCCTCGGGCGTGATCCGCCCGCCGTCCGCGCCGCGCTGCAGGATGCTGTCGATCTCCTGGTTCGCCGTCACGTCTCGAAGACTACGTGCCAGGTCCGGCAGACGTCAGCGGCGAGGGTCACTGGCGGCCTTCGCGTCGATCAGGACGCCGAGGCCGTCGAGCACCCGGGCCAGGCCGAACGCGTACGCATGCCGGGGGTTGAAAGCGCCACCCAACGCCTCGCCGGCGGCGGACCCGATCCGCGTCGCGGTCGGAAAGGTCTCCGGGTTGAAGACCGTGGCCAGCACCGGGCCGTTCTCGGCCCACCACTCCTGGTCGGTCTGGGCGCTGCGCTCCGCGGCCGCCCGGGCGTCTGCCGCGGCACGGGCCGAGGCCTGGACAAAACCCAGCAAGTACGTCAACGCCGAGTCGGTTTCGAGGTCGTCCAGGCCGGTCCCGGCGAACGCGCGCAGTTCATGCTCGTACTTCGCGGCCAGCCCGGGCCCCAGCGGCGGACGGCTGGCCGGCATCGCGGCCGCCCACGGATGCTGCTCATAGAGCACGCGATTCTCCTCGGCGACCGCTCCCAGCCGTTCCCGCCAAGGGCTTTCTTCTTTTTCGGTACGCGACATCCGCAGGTAGAGCCGGTCGAGCATGAGGTCGAGCAGCGTCGCCTTGTCGGGCACGTAGGTATAAAGCGTCATCGGCACGACGCCCAACTCCTGGGCGACCCGGCGCATCGACACGGCCTCCAGCCCCTCGGCGTCGGCGAGCGCGATCGCCGACTCGACCACCCGCGCGATGCTCAGCCCCGGGCGCCGGCCACGCCGCTTCTCCACCGGCTCCGGAAACCACAGCAGCTCGATCGTGCGTCGCGCCTCGGCCACGGGTTGGCACTCCATTCTTGTACGGCGTATCTTATACGGTGTCCACCTAAACGGAGGCTGCCATGCGGATCACCGGTTCGACCATCTCGCTCACCGTCGACGACGTACCCACCGCCAGCAAGTTTCTCGCCACCCACTTCGGCTTCACCGAGCGGATGGCCGCCGACGGCTTCGCCTCGCTCGGCCACGACAGCGCCGGCCTGGACATCGTCTTCCTGCGCACTGGTCTGGAGGTGCTGCCGCCGGCCCTGCGCGAGCGGCGTGCCGAGGGCGTGATCGTGGCGTTCGTCGTCGACGATCTCGCGGCCGAGGAGGAGCGGCTGCGCGCGGCCGGCGTGCCGATCACCGAGCCGATTCGCGAGGAGCCGTGGGGCGAACGGCTGTTCATGGTGGCCGACCCGAACGGCTTGATTTACGAGCTCGTCGAGTGGGTGCGGCCGAGTGTCGTACCCCCTCGTTAGTCTCGAGAGGTTTCCTGGAGGGACGGAGTGGGCGTGCTCGTCGTGCATGGCGTGTGGGTGTCGGGGCGGCTCGCGTTGTGGGCTGAGGACCCGGCGCTGCCGCTGACGACATCGTCTCGCGCGCACCCGTTCGCCGTCCCGGCCACCGTGTTGGCGGCCACGCTCGCCGGCTCGTCCGAGGACGTGCGGGACGCGCTGGCCAAGGCCGTCGACGGCACGCTGACGCTGAGCCTGCCGGGCACGGCCAAAGGCCCGCTGCCGTCGCCCGAGACCGGCGTCGAGACGGCCTCGAAAAGGCCGGGCCTGCGGCAATGGGAGACCCCGGCGCTGCTGGTGCCGGGGGACGCGGCGCTGGGTGCACTTGGGACGCTGGCCGAGCCGGATCCCGAGGGTCCATGGCTGGCGGCGGCCTCGCTGCGCTATCTCTGCGTGCTGGCCGGGCAGGCGTGCGACCTGGCCCGCCGCGGACGGATGCTGCCCCAGCTCGCGACCGAGGAGGGCATTCCGGCGGCGCGTTGGCGGCCCGTTCTGACCGGTGCCGACGCGGCGACCTACCGGGAGTTCGCGGCGGCCATGCCGCCCGTCTGCCGGGCGGCGACACCGGCGACCGGGGTCGGTGCGGCGCTGCGCGAGGCGCTCGACGTCCTTGTCGACGGGGCGGCGCGCGGGCTGATGCCCGAGCGGCTGCTGCTCGGGCACCGGCCGGGGCCCCGGGCGCCGCTGGCCGACCGGTGGGCCGTCGCGCTGACGGCCGCCGATCCCGCCCTGCCGGGTGCGCCCGCGGCCGAGATCGCCGAGCTGACCAGGGCGCTCGACGGCTGGATGCGGGCCGCGCTCGCCGCCAACGGCCCGATCCGGGTCAGCTTCCGGCTGGTCGAGCCGCTGGCGACCCGGGACGACTGGCGGTTGGAGTTCGCGCTGCAGTCGGCCGAGGATCCGAGCCTCTATCTGCCGGCCGACGATCTCTGGGACGGCGGCCGGATGCCCGGCCTGCCGGCGCGGCCGGACGAGACGCTGCTGGCCGGGCTGGGCCGGGCGGTTCGGCTCTTCCCGGCGCTGCACGACGCCCTGCGCGACCCGGAGCCGGCGACGCTGGCGCTCGACACCGCCGGGGCGCACGACTTCCTGCGGCAGGCCGCGCCCCTGTTGCAGGCGGCCGGTTTCGGCGTGCAGTTGCCCGCCTGGGCGGGACGCAAGGGTGTGGGGCTCAAGCTGACCACCCGGGCAAAGCCGAAACGCAGCTCGTCCAAGGCGGCCGCCGACTCCGGGTTCGGCCTGGCCGAGCTGGTCGACTTCCGGATCGACCTGGTGATCGGTGACGGGGTGGTGAGCGCCGAGGAGCTGGCCGAGCTGGCCCGGCTCAAGGTGCCGCTGGTCCGGGTCCGGGGGCAGTGGGTCGAGCTGGACGACCGGCAGTTGCGCGCCGCGCTGCGGGCCGTCGACCGGCGCCGCGACGGCGAGCTGTCCGCCGGCGAGGTGCTTCAGCAGGTCGTGGACGGCGGCGAGGAGGATCTACCGCTGGTCGAGGTCGACGCCGACGGGACACTGGGCGATCTGCTTTCCGGTCAAGCCGCCGAGCGGTTGACCCCGATGGTCACGCCTCCGGGTTTCCACGGGACGCTGCGGCCGTATCAGGAAAGGGGTTTGTCCTGGTTGGTCTTTCTGGCGCGGCTGGGGCTGGGCGGCATCCTCGCCGACGACATGGGGCTCGGCAAGACGGCCCAGACGCTGTCGTTGCTGCTTACCGAGCGTGCGGAAAACCCGAAGCCGACG
>Ga0307512_10006289_pt1 | contig 12064 bp, 12 predicted proteins | sample 14_EM_MG_FD_200267 | JGI IMG/M metagenome (GOLD analysis project Ga0307512, IMG submission 200267) | Populus trichocarpa ectomycorrhiza microbial communities from riparian zone in the Pacific Northwest, United States - 14_EM | ecosystem: Host-associated > Plants > Roots > Unclassified | place... | reverse complement strand
TGCAAGCTGCTCAATAAGCAAAAGCACATTTTTGGTTGCTGTAAACGCAATTTTGATAAGATATCAATGACAACTTGCAAATTTAAGAGCCTTATATGAATCTATAGATGGACCCGCTGAAAACCCACCCAATTCTGACGGGTTGGGAGTTTACCATGGAACCATACCCGAGTGGGCAGTTCGGGTTTATTGACGACCCGGACCGCCAATTTGGCAACGGTTCGGTTTGGACCCGGACCCGGACCCGAAGTGACGGTCCGGAACCGTTGCTAACACTAACCTCGTGTGGGGCCTGAAAGCTTCCAGAATAATCAAAAAGTACTGGTAAAATCAACTAGAGTATCTTCAAAGTTTCCACGTGGCTTCCAGACCTCAATACCTGTTGCTGATGTGAAGGAGATTGTGGCAGTTAATATACCCCCTTTCCTCAAGCTGTGACCAGTACCAGTTTTTGGACAAATGATGGTTCTGAATGGATTTTCACATGGTAGATCTACACTGAAGAACTGAACATGGAATAGAACCACAAATTGGTTAATATAGTGATGTTGTTGACAGTACACATGGTGGTGCAGCTGGAGTACAATATACCATTTTTGATTTCTCCATAATTTCTTGTTGGAATTTGCTACCCTTAAAGCTAGAATCTCTTATGCATACCAGAGGACTATTTACATTCGGCTTAGTGGTTTCTAAACTGTGTAAAATGTCACATTAGCAATAATTCCATACATTATACTTCTTCAATGTGTCTTCCAGCATTGTACTATCAAAATTGTATCTAATACTCCAATTACCCATCTGAATCTGCCATGACCAGTTCAAATTCCCAGCCACCATACCTTATACTCTCTGATATCATTACTAGCAAATTTGATTTACAATTGGTGATAAAACAGAGGATTCAAAAGAAAGACAAAATATTCTCCAGCTTCACTGACTCTCACTCGCATTTTCAACTTGCTCAACATTTGTCCACTTGACTTCATTTCTGGATGCATATGTAGGCCTTGCAGTTACCAATCATACTGCAGTCTTCGATTTTCTCTCCATTGTGTTGTTGAGTATCTTGCAATTTTGAATAAATACCGGGATTTCTTAGTGCAGTGCAAGGCGCCCCGCTAGCGGTTTTGTTAGGTGTGGGCGCTGGGCGTGCCCACTAGTAAGGCGCCTGAGCTGTATACATGAGGCGAACGGTACTGAACCGAACCATCCAAGCCACAAAACTATCGCCCAAGCCACGTTGCTTAGCCACTCCAGTATTCTCATGCCCAATCCCATAATAACCAAACGCGTCTGTTCTATCTTTATGATATACAGGTTAAAGTAAGTTTGGAAATATATATATTTTTTTCGCTAATGCTTTAAGGTTTTTGAATATAGTAACTTTATATGTGCAAAGCTTAGCCAGCCGGGTTCACTCTTGGCTTGCCTCAAGCCCAGTCGAAATGGTGACTACGTATAGCAAAAAATGGAGTATTTTGACAACCGTTACTGGCGGATTGTGTTCATAGACCGTCCCAAGACGGTCAATTTGGCGTTTGAGTACCGTCATCGGACGATCAGAAATGCTACAATGACCATCATAATAAACCAACCGCACGGTGTTGGTCAGTAAAAAATCCACTTTTTTGCCATACTGTTCAGTACCGATTGGGCTCGAGACAACCCTACTGAGGCTTCGCTAGCGCTCTGTATATATAGAATACATTGAAGTCATGCGTAGTACATGGGACCATATCGGTAGAACAGAACTATTCAAAAATGTGACCTAAACGCTGAGTCTTAAACGTGATGTAATCACGATACTCGGAGCCCTCTTCACAGTGGTAGATCATCCATCCCATTTGTAGAGAAGCTACCAGAGCTAGCCAGCCTACACTTGTTCAGTCACAGAGCAGCAACAAAAATTAAAAATTCTCAATAATTCGCAAGAAACTAGAACAATATCTCTATATATCGAGCTCCAAAGTGTTTTGGTGTAGAGTGGTAAGGAAACGTAAAGTATTACATGTCAACCGAACGCGCCTTAAGTCGCACCACAGCTGATTTAACTCCTTATGATGTCATAGTGACCTAGCATCTGATGGCGAATACATCAAGTGATCCAGGTGCTGCTGCCTAGGACCAGATTTCGGTAACGTACCCAGCCGCTCAGCCTTGATTTCTGTATCCGCATCAGATTTTCATTGCATAACCGCCCTTCTGATAGCACACCCCACCTCAGCCTCTAAATCGTGATGGACGCTACTGAATCTCGGCACTCACCTTCTCAACCCTCATAATTCGTGAATACTACGCTTCCTACCCCCGTCTTCGACTACTCCTGCTCTATTACCATGTCTGCCGCTTGGGACGTGAGACAATCGTCGGTACAATCACCACATACATCGTCTTCCGACAATTACGACCACCAAAATCGCTCGTCTAAAGGCCGACTACCTCAGCCCTTGCTAGGGCACTACACGAAAGGTTGCAGGTCCGGGGGCGCAAAACGGCTACTATCAGCGAGGAGGGACGAAATGCTGAGCGAAAATGGCCACGAAGGCGCGGGCAAAGACTTAGAGCCGACGTTTTTTCCAGAAGCTTGTGTAGTGGAGGTCCTGACTGACGAGGTGATTGTGTGGGTACTAGGGTGTAGTTGCAATCAATGTGAGAAAGATGCCAAATACTCGGATTTCTGCCATGATCCTAGGACCGAATATTTAGAATCTATCACGAACAAAAACCGGAAACGCTTGAAGCTGTTCGCAATTTTGATCTACATTGAGCACCCTGTCCTCGTCAGCGGATTTGTCAGTCAAAATATCGACGACAAAGCTATGGAAGATCGGCACTCCAACGAGCTGGGGAGGATGGACAGATATTGGCCTAACCTTCGCAAAAAGGAATCGGAAGAGGGAGTGGAGCAGGTCGGGCTTGCTAATGCAGAAGCGAAAGGTATTGTTGACGCATTCCTTAAAGTGCGGCACCAGTTCCTTCTGCCCACCATCGACACAGATTCATTCGTCGCCTTCGATGACAACCGAATACTTCCTTTCATCAACCAGCGACGGGTAACGAAAGCGAAAGGCAACTATGGGACAGTGTTTTCCTTCCAATTTTACCCTGGATACCTCGCTTTGGAGGGGTTTTCAAATAGGGTAAGTGCGTTCCTTGTCTACCAGCGTGAGGGCTTACAAATGACAAGGACTAGAAGCCGGAAATGTTGGCAAGGAAGGAGGTTTTTAGACAAATTGGGCCAACCATAAATAGAGAAGTAAACATCCTCATGACGATTAGCAGGAGGCTCGAACACAATAAGCACTTCATAAAATTGCTCAAACCCTATCAAGTTGGCAACAAGATCAATTTCATTTTCCCCCTGGCTAACGGGGATCTACGCGAATATTTGTACGAAGGGAAGTTATGGAAATATCAATTCAATGCGTCCGAACCCCCGTTCAAAAATTCCATTTGGGACCAAATGGTTGGTCTATTGACTGCACTGCACGAGTATCAGTTGCCTAAGGATATCCCGGTAGAGAGATGCTATCATTCGGATCTGAAACCAAGGAATATTTTGGTTTTTGAAAGAGATCATGAAGACGTCCTTGTCATCACAGATTTCGGCCAAGCGCACATTGGGACAAAAACCGACACTCAAGACACTACCTTGACAGGCCAGAGACCAGGAACAGAAGCATACGCACCTCCAGAAAGTCACCTGGGAAGTACCATGAATACCAAATTTGATGTCTGGTCTATGGGGTGCATTTTGCTCGAGGTTCTGGTGTACGTTGTCAAAGGTCCAGGAGGGGTTAAAGAATTATACGAAGCTAGAGACACTGGCCACGGCACCGACTACTACTGTGTCTGGGACGAGGACGATGGGAAGTATGTTATCAACCCTGGAGCCGTCAAAGAAGTTGGAAAACTGCTTTGTAATCGTGCTACGGATATATTTATCATTGAAGTTTGGAGAGTTATTCTTTCAATGTTACAGATTGATTCGAGGGAACGATCCACGTCAGGTGAAGCTTGTTGGGCCCTGCAAAACGCAATCAACGGTGCCAGAACAGCTGGCCGTGTTAATGACCCTGGAACACCAAAGACTAGTGCATCCGAGTACAGCCATGTTTCTGGATCAACACCACAAGGCAGACTAGCCAAGGATCCGTTCAAAAAATACCCTAATGAAAGGAGGGTAATCCATAAGCAGTAAGTTTCCTATATGATATCCTATCTTAACGTTACTGAAATTTAGCGCAGACAGCTTGAATTTTCCCACTTAAGCAGCGAATTTCAGCGGGGCATTGTGCAGATTACCGAGGATCGGGATCCGGAGAAAGGATTGAGAGTTGTGGCGCAATATGATTGTGGCGACTGGGCACCTTCGGAAACAGGTGGGCTAGAAATCCAATATATGACATAGAGACTAATGTTTTTAGGCGCACTTAACAGCTTAAAGCTTATACCTACTTATGCATTTGAAGACCCGCACGAGACCAATGAGAAGAAATACACCATAAGTTTTGAGGGCCCAATTCGGTACGGTTTTCGGTTTACTCGGAAAGAAGGTATGTAAGCATCTTGATGTTTAGTACATATATCAAGACTAACATACCAAGATGTATATAACCTTCAAAGTGTACTGACAGGACAAGATATCCCCTTCAGGTTTGGCATCACAATTTCGATTTGCCATTAGCCGACTAACGGAAACGGAAGTTTACGAGCGGAGGTTACTATTCAACCCAAAAGCGGCGATCAACAACTATTAGGTTGGTGTGTAATTCAACTGTGGACTGAATCCAAGATATCCAGAATCCAGACTGCTACCAATCGAAATCGTGCAGCGCAGACGGATTCACCGCCAGAGTTCCTCAGCCGTGCTCTTATCTTCCCCAGGACGAAAAAAAACGGCAACCACTACTTCCTTTCCATCCCTTGTACGTTTCCAAGTTTTATCACCGTGCAAGATAGCACCGCTAATACCTACTTAGTATTAAATGCCGGCAACGATTTTACAGGAGAAGCAGGCCCTCAAGGTTCGACCTTTATCATAAAACGGAGAGGAAAAGCCAAGATTAAGGGCTACGAGATCTCGGCCACGTCGGGGAGGACGTACCCTGCAATATGCTTAAGCTTTAAGGGGAAGTTATTCACGCAGCAGGAGGTGAGCGGGGACCAAACCTCTAATGTTCAGGATTATAAATATAAATCAGTTCACCTGGAATTCGATAACGAGGCTGGTAAGACTTATTACAACCAGGAGACTTGAAGCCGGACTCTAACAAGCGGTGCCAATAGAGCACGATAACTTCGCTACAGTCTACCACCGACTAAAAAAATCAGGCTGAAAAAATCACACGGAGACCGAAGACGAAGTGCAAAAAGTTTTGGCCACTGGAAATTTGTGATGGGCAAATCTTAACCTGGTGATTGAGTGTCAGGACTTGGTTATTAGAAATTTAAAATATTGGAAGTCTAGCTATATGTCTAGCATTGGGGATTATTATTAGTGTAATTTAACGTTTAGAGTTATAATTCAGAGCTTGCGTGAGTAGCCCTCCTGTCAGTATTGGAAGACTTCAGTTCTGTGGGGATTGCTTAACGGCTGTTATAACTGTAGCAAACAAGCAAGGATCTGAGCACGTCGGCGATTCAGCAGACTTTAAGAGTCAGACGCAAATGCAAAATATCACAAACTCACTTAGTCTAAAGAGTCCCATCTTGAAACTGATGCTATATAGAGTATTTATCAGTTCCACGCCAGACCGATTTATGTTGTACCGTGTCCGCTGTGCTGAATCTATTGACCTAAACTCACTATCTCTAAGTCTAATTGACACGTACATAAGAACTAAAATGCATGCGGCTCCGCTGCGCTCAACCCTAAACCAGCCCACGTGATAACCGTACTCAAATCAGTCCCACAATTTAGTCATATTTGCAAAGAAGTCCATCAGTAAGCTTCTAGTAACGGTATTGAAATTATGCAACCCCTCATGCACGTTCTCAAATTTTCGTCGCTTGCAAGCTCAGTCTGTCAGTCGGCTGGATTTCGATCGCGTCATGTACGTAGACTCACCCAGATATCCCCTCAAAAACATCCCTCAAAAACCACGATATTAATGTGATAACGTAGTTTATAATTTAGGCCCAAACAGGCTTAAACTGCCGTTTTAGATGCACCTATGCTGTTTCCTAGTACTGAGTCTCATAGTGTAGTGATCATGTACATCTAAAATGTCCGGAGATCGGAGGTTGTGAATGTTTTCACTTCGCATTAATATTTGTATTCTTTTCCAAAGGGTTGTTGTTTATTACACTGAAAATCTGCAAAGTGGTTTTTATCAAATTTAAAATTGACCCATATGCTCTTTAAACGGGTTTACCTAATAGATAAAATTTGCTATTGCCTTTCATTATCAGTGTGTTAATATACATACGTATGTACACCCACATGGCTTACACCTCGCGCGCTCAAAATCTCATTTCAACATAGCTAATACCCATTGCATTGTCGAAATTGCTAGACAATATCGTATAGCCCTGTTTGAGATAGCTGCTCTTGCTCCTTCTCCCTCTTTGCTCGCCACCACTGGATATAGGTTTGGGGCCCTAGTGTAGCCATCAATAATACAACTGTCAAGATGCCAAAAATCCACATCTCGTTTGCGAATTCAAGTACCACACGGCCTTGTTCCGATTTGACTCTAATATAACCCATGGATAGAAGCGTCTGGTATAAACTAAGTCAGTTGGCTCCCTTATTGTAATAATCAAAGTGGCCATTACCGCAACGAATGTGGCTGGGAGGTACACAAGAGTCAGTAATGTAATAGTCTTCAAGGCCCGTCCATCGCGCTGCGTGTCCTTCGAGAGCCGGACCATGAGCTCGCTGTCACGACGGGCGGTTTCAAGAGCCCGGAAATCGAGGATTGTCCGAAACTGATTCGACTCATTAGCACCCAATGAGATTACAAGCTTGACTAGCAAAGGAAAATTAATACCAATGTAGATGCGCCTTCAATTTTTTTCAACAGGTGATCAACTCTTTGGCCCTGTACGATTGTGTCGGATATATATCTTGAAAGAGGCCCTAAACCCTCATTGATACAAGCCGCAGCTGGATGTTGTCTTTGCTCAATTCTCTGTCGTAACATGAGGATTCTTTCGAGTTCCTGAAAAACGCCTAAGTCTATACGTAGGACATGGGATGCTAATAGACTCGTATCTTTGAACATTTGTACTTTCTGAATATCCCCGAAAGACACCGAGTCCTGGTCTTTCGCTTCATCCTCCACCTTCTCGGAGGAGAATCCTTTTAAATTTGCGATGTCCCCAACGGATGCGTCGTTCCGAAATGAGAAGTGCCTTTTGGGGTCCATGAATGATTTTGTTTGCTGTAACTGCGTCAGGATCTGGGAATATAACTATCGGCTGCCTACTTACTTTACTGCGAAATTGCAATTCGAGATAATTCACGTACTCCCGCCACCCAAAACTCATGGAGTAGACCGCTGCTATGTGGAGGTCTTGCCATCTCATTGCGGTGAGCCCTCCACTCCGAGAGCGAGCTTCTTTGAAGTGAGTTTGAAAGGTAAGAGATGGATTCAATATTATGAATGTATGAGAATCGCTTGGTTCATCAAAACTATGATAAAAAGCCATTTGACGTATTGAGAAGTCACTAGTCCCCTTTTCGTTCTTTCCGTTATGTTCAACATGCTTTGCAAGGTAGCAAAGTTCTAATAATAGTGAGAATCAAGCCCTTGCCGGGAGTACCATAAACTGAGTGTAAAACTTACCAAATGACTTTGAAACTCCGTTTGTGCAATATAGTGGGCGGCTCGCAAACGTTTCCTCTACTGGGCTTGTTTTGGATCCGAAAGCATGAACAAGGTCAATAAACTCTGCGAACACGCCCAGGCTTGTGAGAAGCTTTCTCATGGCTTCTTCTGAAATCCTGAGCTGGCCCCACGAGTACAGTTGTGGGATCAGACTGTAAGATTAGTTACCGTGCATAGTTATACGACTCAGAATCCGAAAGTCTTACAAAACCCTTTTCCCTCTGAAATTTCGAAACTCCTGGACGCCATCAGTTAGCCGCCCATTCTGCCTAAAAAAGCAACACTACACCAACCCGTAGATATTTTTCGAATTCCTGTAGGTTGTTCAGGGTTTTTGCTTCAGGAAAACTTGCCGTCAGTCGCAAACAGTTGTTGAACAGGGCACTTTGGCAACTCACGATCACCGTCAGAGTGGAGGACCCGAATAAGTTGATCTTCATTGGGTGAGAAGAGACGAAACGCGTCTTTAGACAGACGCTGATTATACGCAATTGCGTCGAGTCGATAAGGGGTGTAAGTCTTCAAGTGATTAGGAAAGGACTCCCAGCCGTCGTAGAGGGAGGTAGATGTTGACTGATCCATGCTGTGCAATGAGGTGAAGTGATTCAGTAGCTGAGAGCAATTGAGTGGAACGGGTGGTAGAATTATATCATTTCAATCTATCGTACGTATGAATCTACCTTATAGCTGTCGACTCGCTATATCGATCCAAACCATCACTGCCACTTGTACCACCTCTATGTATCCACCTCCGAACAAATTCAAAGCCTAATACGACTGTCTCATTCTTCGTCCTCGTCGTCTCATTCCTCGATCAGAACCCCCCCCTGGTAGCTTAGATCCTGGATCTCTTTTATTTGTTCCTGATTGGACGTTGGTATCTCCTCTTTCAGCGTGCGATTCTAAGACTCACGTCTGTAAGCTTCTTAGGAACATCTAATTCAAATTTTTCGTCCTTAGCCTATAAAGAATGTTAGACTCCGGTCACATACTTCAACTGCGCCTGGTGAACTGCGCCTGGTGGACAGCCACTAGCACATGAAGCCTTATCAACGTTTTGCAAAACAGCCTGACACTCACAATCGGCTTTGTGTATGTTCCTGGTTCAAATTTCCTTGAGAGGTACCGCACAAGGACGCCGTATTTTATATATTTGCCTTCCAACACTTGAAGAACCATATTGAAAACGATCCCACTTGTGGCTTCGTTTGAGGAACAGACAAGCAGTGGATGGATGAATTAAAGGACGGTATTCCACTGCACCAAAACTTTCATAGATTCACAGAATTTATAAACTCCTGTTAGGATAAACTTATCGGAAATCCACAATTAGCAGAGTTCATTCTATCTGAACACACCACCACCAACTCCATGCAGCACAGTTACTGCGCACAAGTTGCCTCTTACTGCAGCGTGCTCATACAACGCGAATACTTCTCCAATCAGAGTGTTTCGCAGCTGTCGCACAAAGCTAGTGAAGTGCACTTGAAAAGCGCGCATGTCGCATTGCCTCAAAATTTTTCCTTTTTCCGTGCACCAAGTGTTTCACTTTGCATTTGGTCAGACGGGGCTATGGTTGGTGTGGGAATCGGCAAGATCGAGATACCGTCAATCACACCATGATAAGCCAATCCTCGCGAGACACGTCTCTCTTGATAGTGGCATCGAAAGACAGTAGAGAATATGAAAGAAAAAAAATTGAAGAACTTGTCATTTAATATAAGTAAAAGCTGCATGAATTCCCTACATTACACCAAAAAGCATATGCACCACTCTAAAGTGCCACCGATTCAGAAATCGCTGATTCAACCAAGCTAGTAGAGGAAATACAACTTTAAAAAAAGCCAGTGAAGAATGTGGGGTTAGCACACGCCTAGCCGCTTAGAGATCACTTCCCTAATACATTCCTGATGGGTTGATACCTAACTCTTCTGATTTGGCCGTAATCATCCGTAGGGCCGTACTCAATCACGAGTGCATATCCTATCAATCTTTGGAACCAATTACAGTCATCCTGGTTGAAGCCCACTGCACCGGTTTCTTGTTCAGTTGTAGATCCCTCGTGCCCCCAGTCAGATCTAGTGGCAGTGGTATGAGTCGAAGAGGCACCAGGTTCGACGGAGGCTGCATCGTTTTGTCGGTCTGCTCTGCCATCAATGCTAGTCGCGGGCAGGTGCGCAGAGTCTCGAACTCTAGTCCTCTGTAGTTCTGCTTCCGATGCAGCAGCTGTGGAAGCTACCAATGGACCGGATCGAGAGGGAGCCTCCAATCCCCACAAGACAAGTGACCACAGAAATCCGGCTACAAAGGTTCCAAATACTGGATAAAGCTGATATCGCCTATCCACAGTACCCCAAATCCTACGCTGAGGACTCGGAATCATGTAGACGACCATACTAGTGAAATTTACTAATGCGACTACTCCCACAGTTGGCACAAGCACTCTCTTCTTGGACAGATATAGCCATCGGTCCTGCACCGCCCAATACAAGCCCAAGGCAACGATACCTAAAACAATTTGTGTCAGTAGAATGGACAATAACAAAGTCCAACTAAAAGTGATGTTGTGTGCTCACTAATGACCAAAGCATATCCGTAGGTGAACATCGTAATCACAAATCTGAAAGCACTGTCATTGTGGGGTACAGCCGCTATTATGATTACCGATACAATCCAGTTGACCAGCAATGCTCCAGACGGAGTCTTGAACTTAGATTCCTTTATGAGAACTTTCCAAATTGGAACCAACATTTGCTGGCCAATTACCAGTCCAACTTGAAGTCCAATTAGAATGAATTTTGTCTCTGAAAGGGTGAGCGTACCTCTAGGGATAACAAATGTGGAAGCAATTATATTTCCAACCGCTGAAAAAGAAACCAAAATCCTGACAGCAGACCGAGAGATTGTTCCCCGGAACACCTGTAATCTCATCTGAGTGTCCAAGCTATTACACAAATAAATACAATATGGGGACATACATCTGCTGAAAAGGCATTGATTAGAGAGGTTTGGCCGCTTATCTTTTCATACGGAAGCAGCAATATCTAGTTTACCTAGTTAGCATCATTATGAACAAACGAATTGGGGTTAGACATACCATTGCCAAATTGACTAATGTGTACAGCACTGTAACGAGAGAAATTGCACGAATTCCTCCAGTTATGAGAGGCTTCTTGAAAGCAACAACCTCGCCCAAAACCTGGAGTCCAATTAGGAATCATTTGGTATCGAAAGCATTGATGTTGGGTTCTCACGTAGTTTGCGGACTCCCATCCTTGGTAACTGAATAAAACCAGAAAGAATCCAGTAAGTGGCTGAAGTCCAGGCGTAATAGGCTTTTCATCTTCATGATGATACTTCCGTATCTGGGAAACCCCAGCAATGAAAAATCCAAAGACTAAGCAAACCTTATACAGTGCGAATCCCCAATTTAGTTGGAGCCCAAGCCACCTCGAACGATAGATGACACCAGTTATCACTGAAAGGACCACCACCGCGACTAATTTAGTAAAATGCTGATTGAGCGCGTACTGGTTTGGCTCTTCCGGATTCAGAGCGAGGAGAAAGTGGTGAGAAAACCCGAGTGCATTTGGATATGATGTCCCGAGAAGAATAAAGAACCAAGAGTACATCAATGTTGGGAAATATTGAAACCAAGAGTGCATCGATGCAGGCAGAAACCGAAGAACCCTCATATTTTGAAATATTCGATCAAGCTGCAGACAGAAGTCGCAAGTCAGCGCTTTCTCTCGGGGAATTAAACAGGATTTAGTGATGTACATATATAACCTCCGCACCACTGTACCGATGCGCAATACCATATGCGCAGTAGATAGAAAACCTTGTACCGCACAATCGGCATAATTAGCCGGAGATCTTGAACGAGAGGCAACAATACAAACCTAAGAAGCGTGAACAATCCTCCAAAGATCCACATGCCTAGTGCTAACCATCGATTTCCGCACAAAGCCAGAACCAGAGGTGGAGTTACAAATATACCGGTGCCAATTTGTCGGTTAATTATCAATGCAGACACATCCCATGCATTTAGGATTCGAATAGGACCGTCCACTGGTAGGTCTCCTCCATCACCACCACCACCTCCTCCTCCTCCTCCTCCTCCTCCTCCTCCTCCTCCTCCTCCTCCTCCTCCTCCTCCTCCTCCTCCTCCTCTTCCTCCGCTTCCACTTCCTCTTCTTTTTCCTCTTACTCTCTCTCCTTCGTTA
>Ga0307512_10006288_pt1 | contig 12065 bp, 3 predicted proteins | sample 14_EM_MG_FD_200267 | JGI IMG/M metagenome (GOLD analysis project Ga0307512, IMG submission 200267) | Populus trichocarpa ectomycorrhiza microbial communities from riparian zone in the Pacific Northwest, United States - 14_EM | ecosystem: Host-associated > Plants > Roots > Unclassified | place... | reverse complement strand
CTATTTTATCAATATAGTTTTTCAAAATAGCATTTTGTATTGGAGATTCTATTATATTTTAACGTCTCTCTATTGAAGGTTTTTTTTTATCTTCATTCCATTCCATTTCGCTCTCTTCTCTTCTTTTCCCCAATTGGACGATGGGCTTTGCTCGGTTATTATGACAAATCCAAAGGCATATAATTGGGCTTATTGGCCCACAAATAAATCCCTTGGACCTCAGCTGTACTTGGGCTGTTTTGCGCCAGAGCGTAACTCTACTTTGATCAATAGGAGGAGTATTGAATAAAAAGATAAAAAGAAGAACAGAAAAGCAACGCTTGTCAACTCTTCTGTTAGTAACGAACTTCCAATGACGGAAAATTGAAGCGAAGCGAGAAGCGACAGCCTTGCACTACACGCCGCCTCTTTTAAATTTAATTCCTTAAATATTTTTAACATGAAAATATAAATATATAAAAAGGAAAATAAAACAAAGGAAAAGGATATAAAAGAAAGAAAGAAAGGAATATACTACGGCATAAGAGGGAGGATGGAGTAGGAGCAGCTTGGACTTGAAATCCATTTAATTAATTGAATTATTATTTTCGATCTTCTTCTATCGAAAATTCACCGCTTTTTTTATTTTTCTGATAGTAATTGGGTTTGGTTATTTGACTCAAATCAGCAGAAAGTTGTTTTTTTTTTCCTGGAGATCAGATTAGATTAGAAATGGCATCAACAGAGGGTCTGGTGCCGATAACCAGGATTTTCCTGGCATCTTATTACGACAAATACCCTTTCACCCCTCTCCCCGACGACGTTTCTCGCCTTTCCTCGGAGATCCGCTCCATGACCTCCGATTTGCTCAAGGACTCTCCTCCCTCCTCTCAAGGTTCACTCCCTTTCTTTTCCCTTTTTTTTAAATAATTACAACAACAATAATTGTTCAGTTTATTTATTTATTTGGGTGGGTGGTGATTGATTTTTAGATGAAAGCTTATTGCTAAAAGAATCTGAAGGAGAGTCTCCTCATAAAATTGATGAGAATATGTGGAAGAACCGAGAACACATGGAAGAAATTATCTTTTTGCTTCATGAATCTCGCTGCCCTCAGCCCGTAAGCCTCCATATTTTTTTTTATATAATTTCTTATATTTTTTACACAAATTCTTTGCATTATCTTACATTATTTATTATGAATTGTAGCTTCAAGATGACAGTGAACTCTCTACTGTTTTTAACAACATAAGATATAAGTTTCAGAAGACTTTGAACGTATTGCAAGATTTCCAAGCTGTGAATTCTGATCATGTGTTCAACACAGGTTATTTCTCCATGCATCAATTATTTTCCACTTTAATCTTTCAGAAGAATGCTGCATTGCCTATGTTGACTCATATGTTCTGTTGAAATGCTTTGAGTTTTCTGAATTGATCATTTTATTTCCTTTTTTAACTTCTGCGGCGGCGATTCATCTTATTCACAATCTTGATCCCATTTACCATTTCTTCTCGGTGCACCAATCTTGACCTTAGCATTAAATAAATGAATGATCTTCTTAAGGTACACCAGAATTCAATGCATGCTTGGTTTTATAATCAGATTTATGTGGTCACTGAGATTGATTTTAAGTGCCTTGGAAGAGATGGCATCACGGCGGTTATCTTTTTGCCTTTGGGAGTTTGGGTTAATACAGGATTATACTAATTCAGATTACTTTTTGCAATATCTAAAATAACATTTCAATGCGGTTCTGAAATGGGACATTAGGTTAGCAATATGCTAGCTTATCAGGGTTACTTGCCAGCAGTTTACTTCTTAGCAAATCAGAGTTTTCCTTTTGTATTCTTGCTAGCAGGTTGCTGATAAAGGTTGTAGGCTGTTTAGTCACTAGTAAATGTTTATCTCTGAGTGCAAACCATCTTAAAATGGTGAATTACATGTACTCAATACTAATAATTAGTGTGGATTAAGTTTGTAACAGGAAAAGTTTTGATATAAATCACAGAACTGAGTTTAATTTGAGAAGTTATACTGTACTTCTCAAACGCTCAGATTTCATAATTCGATCACTAACTAACTTTGAGTTTATGAGTGGAGAAAATAGATGAAACTGTTGACTTGGTCTCTTCTTTCTTCTGTTTTTATTTGAGAATTATTTGAGGATTACCTTGATACAAGCAGGCTGCTATCCTCTGCCAAAGGAATAGAATTGATTCATTAATTAGTGATAGGCATGAGGATCATAGTTATGCATGGTTTTCAACCTATCTTGTTGGTTATTCAAGATACCAGCTGAGAGGTGAATGGTTTAGGCCACTGCCAGGATTTTTGTACTGATGTTTGCTAAGGTGTTTGAGAACTTGCTTTCATTCAGTCATGACCTACATGCCTCAAGATTTTCGGGGAACGCTTATCAGACAGCAAAGGGAGCGGTCAGAAAGGAATAAGCAAGCAGAGGTTGATGCGCTCGTTAATTCTGGTGGAAGTATACGTGATCGATACGCTCTGTTGTGGAGACAACAAATGGATAGGTGAGGCACCTTGGTTTTTGTTTTACAGATTGTGGTACTTAGGTGCTCTGCCCTGCTATCTTTGAAGTGATTTCATTAGAAGATAAGCCGAGAGATAAGAACGCTTTGTTTTTTTCATTTTGTTTAGCTTTTTCTTTTTTGGTTATTTGGAGGATGTCTTATCCTTTGTTGTGTGCCGGCATGACCTTTCATATTGTTAAGTATATATTTTTTATTTGTAATTAAAAAAAATGATGCAAGGGGCTATACAGTTCTGACCCAAATGCTGTATCCTACCAGGAGGAGACAGTTAGCACAGCTTGGTTCAGCAACAGGTGTATATAAAACTCTTGTGAAGTACTTGGTAGGAGTTCCTCAGGTACAATCCTACCTTCTCCTCACCTCCCTTTTGGCCTAGGTTGTTTGATTTTTATTTTTGGTGGGGGCATCGAAGTATTTCCTTTTAGGTTGTGTTTGGTATGGGGTGAAAATTTTGAAGGGGAAATGTTAAGTGGGGCAGATTTAAAAGTGAAGTGTTGAAGGTGTGAAAAAGGATTAAGGGATGAAGTGTTAAGGATGTTCAGTTGGAGGTGGGAAAATTAGAGATAATAGTAGGTCTTAGTGAAGGTAAAATCAAATTTTAGGTTAAATGCAATTGTAAAAAGAAAATAGATAATTTATAGTTGTGGTCCAAAATAGATGTGGAAAAAAAGAATAAAAATAGTATTAAATGGAAAAAAAAAAAGAAAAAAGAAAGAAAGGACACAGAACCCAAAACCCCCCTCTCAAAAAATTTCCTTATCCCTCCCCATGAGGTTAATGTTTAACTCGTTCCCTATAACTTGTACCAAACATAAGTAAAGGAGGTGAAAATTTACAACTTGACCCCTGTACCACACGTATCCTTGGTCTAATCTTTTTGGGAGCTGATGGTTAGCAATATCAATTTTGTTTGCCCTGGGCATTTTTTACATACTTAAGCATCAATGTTCACATGCAACTGACGTGATGCCTTCCTCCCTTCATCTGATGCAGGTTTTACTAGACTTCATTCGCCAAATAAATGATGACAATGGGTATGCACCTTTATGTTTTTGGAAGTATTTTGTACTCCTCTTTACATTACTGTATATGCTCAGTGCCACTTGTCAGACAAATAGATATACGGAAATCATCATGAATCTGGTACCTAATTGATAATGTTTGATCAAAATCTTAAATGTACAGGCCCATGGAAGAGCAAAGACAGCGTTACGGACCATCTTTATACAGTCTGACAGCAATGGTTCTCTTGATTAGACTATTCATTCAACTTGCTTGGGGGAGATTTGAGGCAAAAAAATTGTGGGTAACTTGCTGCCTTTACTGAGTTTTCTAATGTTTAGATGTAGTATGTTGTCATAAGCTAGATATATGTTTTACTGTATCTTAGCCAGTGCTGTTGTGACATTTTCCGTGGGTTGTTTTTATGCCTTTGTGCTGTGGTGTATATTTTATCAGAACCAGGGATCAAGTTGCTGTCCTGGAACAAGCTGTTGATGTCTACACTTATGAGTTCAGAAGGTTCATCACCTTCATCAGGTATTGCTCCTGCTTCTATTTTGATGGTGGTGATGCTACTTCTACAATTATTTACATTAGCATCGCCGTTGTTGTTAGTTTTTTTATTTATTTACTAAAACCATCACCATCATCATTTTGCTATCCTGTTGATAAATGCTCTTGGAGTTTAAAGGGATATTTCTCTTTCCATAAACTAGTGATTTTTTATGTTCAGAGAAAATAGGAAAAATGAGATGTAGGAGGGGCTTACACAAACTGCTAATGTGGATTAAGGTTGGGTAAAATTGGAATTACAGGGTTGTTGAAGGTCAACAAAGATTCTTGGGGCATGTTGATGAAATTTTGTTGAAAAGGTTCTCTTTTACGATTGTCTTAGCTACAAGAAATTAAGATAGAGTTTAGATTATTAATGGAGACCAACAAATCATCAGGTTGGGGGCCAAATTTGATAGATCAATTGATGCAGAAATTGTTGGGAAAATACACAGGAGTTTAGGGTTTTAAGTGGTGCCATAAATGGGATATGATTGGGTGAAAAATCAAGAAAATGAGCAACTCTTGCGGCTGCACTGTGCTACGAACAGTATGGGAGCATTGTCAGGGTTGGAATCTTGGGATTTTTGGTGCTACATGATGGAGGAAGACATCAAGATTTAAGTGTAACTTTTTATTGATGAAATAAGGTTATTGTGATATGAGTAGTTAGAGAGGTGATACTGATTTAGAATAGAGATGGTAAAAGAACATTTCTTGAGCATAATGAGGTAAAATATTCATTCAAACTTAAAGTAAAACATGCATTAATTTATTAACAAAACTCTACAATATTACAAGAGTATGTGGTTGTTTATATTCATTTGGAATTCCTTACGCAAAAATTCTCTAATTATGACCAAACTTGAACATGAAAAGAGATAGGGCTTGTATGCCCTGTTTTTTACTGGTGGAAAACAATGGTTTGTTTTTATAAAAGAAAATCCACTGAGAAGGAAAATTGGGATTTTCAATTTTAATATGATAGATAATAATTAATGTTTTATGTGATCTATATTAGTTGTTCTCATGTTCATTTGAATGTTTGTTTTGTCAGTGAGGTATTTGCAAATTCCCCTTTCTTTATTTCAGCAGAAGCTGCTGGTGCATTAGAAGCTAGGTAAGTTTTTCAGGTTTTCACCTTCTAATTAGCATCAGTACTTTCAATTTGAACTTTTCTATTTTGTTCTATACAGAAACAATGATGACTACAAGGAGATAAATGTTCCAGCTGGGAAAACTCACGAGGTTTGTTTTAAGCACTATTTGCAGGATTTCTGTTCATATTGTGCGCGCGCGCGCGCATAAATGAATCAAGTGGAAGTTAAATCTTTCATAGTTGCTTGCTAATTATTCTACACACTTGGGAGGAGCTTCATTGAAATTTGCTGAAAGCTTTTTTTTCTTTTTGAAATGCACAAGTCTATATTAATCTCCTTCTAGACTTTGTGCCTGCTAGCATATGAACAGGAATTTGTAAAAGAGTTCAACTGTAGATTGCACTGGAGAAGTTCATTTGTGTGCTCAGATGACTGGCTTGTTTTTTTAAATGTTTTCTCTTTTCCATTGTTTAAATGCAATTCCTGTAGCTGCTTGGAATCTTTTACATCTTTTCAGATGTTGACTTGCTAATGGTAACGGCATGACCTTTCTAGGTTTCATTGTCTGTGGAATCAGTGAACTCATACATTGCTTGGGATTTCAGTTTGATACAAGGCAAAATTAACATGGTAGTATTCTCAAACTATTTCTTGAGCTGGGTTCTTAACACGAAATCTGTTTTTGTTGCTCTTTCAATTATTTTTAGCTACTGGGGTGTTTAGCTAACGAAATTTTTCATCGTGGTAATCTTCTTGTTCATGCTGTCAATCCTTCCAAGCTTTTAAACTTTGTCTGCTGTATTTTAAAATTAGATACTGCAGTTTTAACTTCCCATTTCCTCTACGCAGTACAAGAAAAACTGTTTTTCTCTTAGTTATATCCATTCAACTGTAGAGGGTGACATGGACCAAGCACATTTTTAGAAATTATTTTATCAGGCCTTATGTCACAGTCAGTATTCTGTGAATTACCTACAGAAGTTGTCATGTAGACTAGAAATGAGGTTTCCTATTTCAATTGCAACGTTCAGTTTTCATTTATTGTTTTAGACACTTAGTGGATGCCAATATGATAGTAAGTGGAACTGTCTTTATTCCCATGCCAACATCACCATCTACAGTGTTGTCACAATGCATGTCAAAATGTCAGAGCAGTAACACCTTTAGAATTTTATTGATCATTTTTTTTTTAATTATCCTTTTTACTCATTTTCCTAAATTCATATCAAGAACTCAATTGCCTTTTTTCTCCTCTCTTTTTCCCTTTAAATCAATTATTGTTGAGTTTCTCCAAATTTACTGAAGGGTTTTATGGGATTAAAAAAGGTGTCAAAAGTGGGATTTATCATTGAATAAGAAACTCGGAATGTGACCGATGACAAACTAGATTGATGACTAGGAAATTAGTATCAATTTCATGTGTGTTCTTTCCAAGAAGATGCCTTTTGTGGTACTGTCTGCATGATGCAATGAAAGCAGTTGGATGCTTCCTGTTTTCACAGGGGGTCTCCATTTATCTAGTGCTAATTAGGTGGTTTGGGATTAATTTGAAGATTTGGGTCGGTTATGTTAAAGCTTTCTGGTTAAACTGGTATGTTTTGGTTGTGCCTTATAATGTTGAGAAAATCTGATGTAGTCATCAAACTAGAAAAGGGAAGGTAAAAAATCAGAGATTTGATTCGCATTTAAGCCAGGGTTGAACTGTGATGCTATTATTATCTCATAGTTTTAGCCTTTTTTATTTTATTTTTTGTTTCAATCACTGCCTTTTCCATCTTACTGGGGTTATATGTTGCTGGTCAGGATATTGGATTTAGTGTGGAGTGTACAGACCCTACAGGGAAAAAAACTGTAAGTTAAACTAGGAAATGTTTACTACTTTTGTAGTTTTTTTTTTAAAAAAAAAATTCTTCAATTAGACCTTTCACTTATATTGGACTACAAAAACAAAAGATTGTGGTTGACCTATTGTTGCTAATTTCTGATTTCCTGGTTTCGATTTTGTATTAATTTCTTTAATTATGTATTTTGTCCTTGCATGTACCTTGTGGCATGTGTGGTCCTTCCACAGCTGATACTACCATATCGACGTTATGAGTCTGACCAAGTGAGTTACTGACTATTTACCACACCTTCTAATATGATGGATGGATCTCTTCATGATATAAATGCTGATACAGGGAGATCCCTTACCCATGACGTTGATGTTGTTACAGGGGAACTTCTCCACGTGCGTATCTGGAAACTACAAGCTTATTTGGGATAATTCATATTCTGCATTTTTTAAAAAGGTGAGAAGGCATGCTGAGCATTAATAACATGATTCATTTGGGACAATTTACTCCCTTTCTGCGAGACTAACATAACCTACTTATAGTGATATCAGTATGTGACTTGTTGAAAACAATGACTAGTAGTGAGCTACTGTGCTGCATTCACAATTATTTAAACATTGCTCGTGCCATCTCAATTTTTGTAATAGGTCCTGCGTTACAAGGTGGACTGTATACCTCCGGTTGTTGAGCCAGTGCAATCTGCAGGTGAAATGGAAGAATAACTGTCGCCTCCTTAGCTTTAGCATTTGCGCCAAGATGCTGTCTCATGGTGATTTGGATCAAATTTATTTGTACTTGTTGCCTTTTTTTATTATTTTTTATCACATCCGATGAAAGAATGCTGTGAAAGCTTGCTCATGTAGTCGCTGGATGAATCCGCCACTACACTAACTTGTTCTATGTTACCTGACAATCAGTATAACCCATTCCAATTATTGCAATCAATGTCAGAGCAGCCTAGCAAATAACAAACAAACTCCCAGGAGCAAAGAATATGGGAGGTCCCTTTTTTTAAAAAAAAAATTATCCCTTTCGATAAAGAAAATGTTTGGATTTAAAAGGTTTTTGCAACACAAAAGTTATTACTTCTGATATTCCTACGTGATCAAGGATGGCATGGACTCTAAAAAACAAAAAGATGGCATGGTAGGAGGTGCCTACATGCATAGCTGAAGTTGTCTGCTTTACAGATAGGATTTCAGAAAGGTCATTCTCGAAGGTGATGCTGAGTTGGTGATCGAGGCTGCAATATCAGAGCCAAACACGCCTTAAGGAGTTCCGCACTTCAACATGGTCGTAACAAGTAACAGATGCCGTTGCAATGTCCATATATAGTAGTCGTAATTGGGCTGCCCACTTTGGGAACAAAGGGCCCTGAGTGAGAATCTTGATTTTGATCAATGTTTTTACTTCGGGACTGGGTCCAAAATAACCATGTAGAAGACAATCTTGAACTATTGTTTAGGGCTACTTGAGCTGCAGCTGGTACCAATGCTTGAAACCTAGCAAACCACTTGAGGTCCGATAAGGATGGCCAGGCCGGTGAGTCCAGTATCCAGAGCACAGAGGCAGATATCCAGAATTGAAGCTCGGACAGCGACCGGGAAGGGGGTATTTGATTGAACAAGGAACCTTTCATGAGCATGCATCATCATCTATCACTGGATTATATGCATCAATGAAAGCAGTTAAACACACAATTATTTACTAACTACGTATGTGGTCAAGTGAAACCAGAAGCCCGCTTCGCAGGATCCCGAGTAGCATGGTAATTATTGTCATGGGTCAAACTCCATCGCATTTTCCCCATGATTTCAACACACACCTGACCTGATAAATAGCTAGCTCAATGCAACCCTTTGGAGAGCCTCTCACAGCAAGGTTCCCCATGTTGAGTGGATGGAAGCCATATATCTACATCCTTTTCTAACTTAAGAAGATTCAAAACCCTCCCCTCATCCATATGCTAGCCCATAGCACATTCGTTCTTAAGTCATCCATAGAACACCAGCATCTCAAATAGGCCTTATCAAATCCTGAACTATTTCAATTCTATACATAAGCAGCTAAATACATGACCACCTACCTACCACAAAAAGCTATTATCTGGTCTTAGATATCCCATAATAAGAATTAATTCATTAGGCCGTTTTAAGGAGTTTTGTATGGCCTGATCAAATATCTTACAGGAAAATGCATTAAATTGTAACATGAAGATTATCATCTTATTTTCAAGGTTAATCTTCGAAACAAATTGCTTTGACATGAGAAGTATGGAAGAACAAAGCTTCATGTATTAGCACCAAAATCAGGCATTACTAGAAGGTAATGACACTTAAAAAATCACAATTCTCATCCAATTACGGGGATAAATATCGATATTCATGTATTAGCATCAAAGACAGGAATGAAACAATTATGGGCATTTATAGCACAGAACAGTAAGGATTTATGCAATCTACAAACGCTATAGAGGTCAAGTGTGTTGGGTTTTTCAAAACATATACACACAATAAAAACAATAAATTTACAAAAACAATTGGAGTCTCAAGATCCTATAGACAGATCAAGAGTTGTTTAGTGTTTATAGAAAGATTACTTGAAGATCAGATGTTCTTTTCGGCTTTAAATAATTTCTTCAATACTAGGTTGTTGCAAACTACAAGTCACCCAAGTGTATGGTCTCAAATGATAATACACACGAACCACCAATGAGAAATATCATAAACCCTTTTAGGAGAGAGGAATTGTTGTGTCTTTGAGTGCTAGTTTTTTTTATGTTTTTCAAGTATTCTGTAACTTAAACCTGAAAACCTTATAAATAGCAAAATATCAAGTTGTCTCCTGAATAATATCACAAATATTGTTTCAGAATAATTTTATAAATTTATTCAATCAAGTCCTTGCTTGATTTTTCTAGGTTTAGAATTGTAATTTTCTGTATAAACTACACTATAGTCCTTAATTTCTAAAACTTATTTACAATCAAGTCCAACTTGATTAATCATCACATTTTAATTTTTGACTAATGATTCGTATATATATGACCCATTAAGTTCCCAAATAAGGTGACTCAAATATAAATCATAATCCTAAATAAAATAGGATTAAGTAAATTAACAAGTAATTTATTATCAATTCAATAATTGATTGATTTATATTTGAAGATCAAGTATAATCTCTAGCGACCTATCATAATTCTTTAATTATTAGAAAAGTCGTAAGTGGTTTGACTTAACTTCTTAGTGTAATTATTATCATTTCATCAACATTGTTTCTGATTTAAATATTATAGCATGTAGTTTGTCTACTATGTCGAATCATCTTTGTTTTCAACATCATAGTCATTTATTCCTTAAATATGATTTGAAAATCTTTTCAAATCTCATTTCACCTAGATTTATAATCAATACTATTTGATAACAAATGAAATATTTTCTCTAATTCACTTAGGATGATAAATCCTCTTTTGATTATTTAAATACATTTATATAGTTCATGTTAAGCCTAATATTTGCTCATTTGTTACCTTTGATTAGGACAACATGTAGTAGGATCAAATCATAACAACACAACCATCATGTGAGCCTTTTCATGGGTACATGTGATCTCTACATCTGAAATTTTCATGTGGGCCAGTTCAGTGCACATGTCATCTGACAAACACGTATATATTAGTTTTAAGTATCCCTCATACCTTGGTTTATATGAACAACTATTTCTTTTCATAAAAAAAATATAATATATATTAATCTCAACAATTCTAATTAATATTCAATCTTGATAGAATATTGAATGAAAACATTTTAGGAATAATATTTTGATGCAATAAAAATTCTATAATTATAACAACTTTATAAAAGAATGATCAAAAGATAAAGACAGGTAGTCAAAGAAATATTAAAATGATGGTGAACAGAAATTACTTAGGGGTAAAGGAAGCTGTACAAAAATACCATGAATAGATAGGTCTTCATTAAAAGTGGACACAACATAGATAACATCATCTTATTTACGATCTTAGGGGAACTGAGTGACAAATGACTTGATTCCACTATCTTTTCAAGCTTTAACCTTGTTACGGATGTAAGTTTGAGAGTCTTTTTGGTGGCCCGCAAGAATGTCAGCCAAGCCAGGCACTCTAGCAATGAAATCCCTCATCCCCCTAACTTGGTCAACAATTATGTGGCTTATTTCATCCGCAATTAACTTGCCATCAATTACAAGAGCATAAGTAGTAAGAGAAGCAGGACCTTCATTAGTTATGTCTGTGAATGTATAATAATTGAATTAATATCTTTTTACTAACTAGTAATTAAGAAAAAAAGAGAGGTAAAGAAAATAATATACAACAATAAATAATTGGTGGGATTGATGAAGGACAAGGAGGCCCAATTTCAAGGAGGTCATGAGAGAGCAGAAATGAAGGAAATTTAAGAATATCATTGTTGCTCCTTGCACTTATTACACCAATAGTAGTAGTTATTGAAAAGCACTTGATATTTATTCTTTGGCTCGTAATATTAGTAATAAGACTCATCGTCCTTTCCATTATCATCGTCACCTCAGCTAAACTCTAAACTTTAAACTCTAAATTCTCAACCGATATATTCACCTAGACTACCACTACTAAAAATAAATTAAGGCTATTAGCATTAGATTTTAGTAATAGAATAATTCAGTTGCTAATTTAGTAACAGATTTGCAACGGATTATATATATTATTTTTTTAATATCAATAACAGACTTAGCAATGAAAAATCTATTGTTGAAGGCAACATAAAATTTACAACTGATTATCTATTGTTGATTGCAAAAAAATTATTTAAATCTTAACCTAAAACTAAAATTATACACATTGTTGATTAGCTTTGACATTATGAGATCTCAAACATTTATTAGCCTAAAAGAAAAATTCTAATATTACACTCCCCCCCTCCCTCAGAAACGTAAACACAACAAAGATAAAAAAATTAACTTGCAGTCTCTTCATCTTCTTTGTCCCTAACATCCATAACTCTAGAAAAATAATTAACTTG
>Ga0307512_10006286_pt1 | contig 12068 bp, 6 predicted proteins | sample 14_EM_MG_FD_200267 | JGI IMG/M metagenome (GOLD analysis project Ga0307512, IMG submission 200267) | Populus trichocarpa ectomycorrhiza microbial communities from riparian zone in the Pacific Northwest, United States - 14_EM | ecosystem: Host-associated > Plants > Roots > Unclassified | place... | reverse complement strand
CTTTTCACATTTTCTCATGTTTTGTGAGTTCTTGAAAAAATAAGTTGATTGAAAGAGTGTTCCTTGTAAAGGAAAGCATATAAGGTTTTGAATTTTGAGAGGGGAAATTGTTTATTTTATTGGAATTATTAACTTACAATATTAATGAAAAAAAATGTAATGCTGAAGTGATAATTATGGATTTATTTATAATGAATCACTGCTAAAGTGTATGTATTCATCTCTGAATAATTTCAGTTATAAATCATTGTCATATTAAAAGATGGGGTTTGTTTTTTCTCCTAATTTTGTCGAATTTTGTTGAAAGTTTAAGACTTTGAAACTCAGTTGGTGTTCAAGTGAATTGGGGCTTCGATTTTCACCAAGAATACATTCCTAAATTTGGGACTTTGAAATTTAGCGAGTTGATGGTGCATTCCTAAATTTCTTTGGTTTCGATAGAACTGCTGCTGTTTGTAGAATCAAAGCCCTTGGAAGAGTCTGTGGATGGCTTGAAAGGACAACTGTAGAGGACATGGACATAGCTGTCCGTGCACATCTGAATGGTTGGAAATTCATATTTCTTAACGATGTGATGTTACTCTTGTGCTCTCATCAGAAAACACAGAATCTGTTTTAGGCATTGGATTTGTCTAATACCCAGTTCATCTTTAATTAATCACCTGGATCCGTTGTTTTACTAGCTTGCCTGCTCTGATCATTCTACTTGGATGAAAATAGTGCTTGTGCAAATCGTTGTTTTACTAGCTTGCCTGTTCTGATCATTCTACTTGGATGAAAATAGTGCTTGTGCAAATCAACACACAATGATTCTGTTACAACTTCAAGAAATGAAGCAAAGGAGCAAAATGTCGGGAAAGCAAAGGTGTTAGAAATATAGCTGACAAATTCTTCCTCTTTCCTTCTCTTTTCGAACAACTTTCACTCTCATTTATCCTCTAGAGACTAAAACTTGAGGAAAATAAAGTTCCAGAACCACATCGTACACTTTGCAAACTATAGGGATCAAAATGAAAAAAAGTAAAAAATGAACAATGTTTTATGAGTGCGTGGACCGTGAATGGTGTATGATGAAATGCAATTCTGCTTAAGTATTTTTGTATAATGAATAATAATAAGAAGAAAATGACGTTCATTTATATTGCACAAAAATAGATCCTGTACATTATCTACAAACTATATTAGATTCTAGGATAATCTAAACAGAAATGGATTTTTAAAAAAAAATTAGAAGCATCGAATTATCAAATTTGCTGCTTTTGAGTCGCACACCAGGTAAATGTAGCCTGTCAATGCCAGAAAATGTCAACACCCCTCTCATTCAATATTCACAAAGAAATGAAAAAAAAAAAAAAAAGACTGTTAGATTGTACTGATAAAAAGTGTTGTATAGAAATTAGAAACATCGGTGCAAACAATCTGGAGAAATGTAAGAATCAACCAGCTGTAGGAATAAAAAAGAAATGATAAACTTCAAAAAAAAAGAAAAAAAGAAATGATAAAGAAACTTCAAAAATCTTGCAACTTGAATATCTGTAAGATTCATGATCACCAAGGATCACTAGAAAAGATAAAAAAAAATGTGAATGCAATAAAGAATCTTGTATGCATCTTTTTGTTTGCAGGACAGTATAGTTCTCCGTCGTCAGCATGTTTAGTTTTGAAGAGTAAAAAGACTTGAGCCATGGACTGAATAGAATTCAAGCGATATCAAGCCTGCAGATTCAAATGGAAAGTAAGCGGTAAGCCTAGGAATTTCAAGAGATGGTTCAGAATACCCAACAATTGTGGATTCATCCACAGTTCTCACTTCGAGTTATTTTGCAGCTACAAGGTTATCCTTGATGAGTTTTTCGGTTAATGCTTTTGAAAGCCCCCACACTGTATCTGTGCTCCCTACCTGCAAAATACATCACTGATGTTTTCATCAGAAGAATCAGACGGAGGGAAGGAGTTAAATCCTTGTATTCTAGGAAACCAAAGTATCAACTGCTTGTATATTGTAACACAGCAACCATGTTCACTTCAGCCGCTTAAGCCCATAAAAAAGAACAAAAACCATTGAGGTGGTCTTTGCTGATGCAATTTTAAGCTTCAATGCCATTCAGATTTGAGTGGAAAAGGGTAGACACGACCTACTCAAAGAACATACAAGACACGGTGTGGTTATATAAATCCTAAAGCAGATAGTTGATAAATGAAGCTCCATTGAATTGTGCACTTGTAAGGAGGACCCAAGTAAAGCATAAGTAAGAATATTAAAAGAAAACTCAGCACTTGACATGAAGAAGGCTGTAAAATGAAGATAAGGACCCTAGCAATGGCCACATGTTGGGGCATAATGTGGGCACCTGAAGAGCTAAATACCCTGGCTAACTGAGTTTGTCAGCCATGCAAAGAGTAGAATAACTAACCCAGTGTCAAAGAGAAAGGGAGGGGGAGAGGGAGAGGGGTAGGGAGAGCTCACCACTGCTTCAACAAATGGTGATGTCAATGGATGTTCCAGTGTCAAACCCCCAGCAACATGGAGTGTACTTCCCTCCTCAATCTAAGGCACATCTCATCATTAACAGAGAAATTAAAAACACTGTGTGGCCGAGAAAATAGCTTCAGAAACAAAATCCAATAAAGAATATGCATTTACAAAATTTACCACGCTATCAATGATCTCATCAGGTATCTCATGGAAATAAACCTGCATAAGTGAACTAGATTATTCTTTCAAAACTCAATGTCATTGAAGTGTAAAGACTTCAAAGAGCTTTCAGATAAAGTTCTTTTTACATCAAGTAAATATTTAATACAGCTTTTCGGGACAAATTCGCAGAAATAGGCGATAAAAAAATATATGTTCATGGTCTGCTGCTTTTATCTCAGGAGCACTGAACCATCTGAAATATTCCTAGAAATAGTAACAGCTCAAATGGGAAATTTTTTGCCTGTGCATGTAAATATAACTGTTACCATCTCATCTATATAAAATAGTTAAGATTACCATATCATAATCTCCATCCAGAAAGATGGAGAAAACAATCAACATATATATAGAGAACAACCATTACATTCTCCTACATGTTACAGTGGATATATAGAGGCTGATAAATAATTGATCCGGAAACCTTGTTGCATCTATGCACCTTTTTTCTCATCAAGTTGTTCATACGGGAATGGACATTAGAGGAGAGTAATTCAGTGGGCTCAGATGATAGCAAAACTCTTTCTTGAATTTAAAGCAATACTCTGCCATTTTGAATGAACAATATGCCTACAGGATTATGCGGGCTAGGAACCATTTGAATGTCACTATCCAGTAAAATCTAAGCTAAATACAAGTACAAGTAAGCTGTACCTCAGCTTTTTCCCATGCTCCTTTTCGTATTCCAGTAGTAAGGTTACTTACAACCACAGATCCTATGACTGCTGCATGACCACCGGAATAGCCTGCAATAGTGCAACTACTAGTCATATTTGACCACTAAAACAAGTTGAGCTTTATAAACAGTAGAGGACATGAGTGAAATCAATTAAGTAAACCTTTGATAAACTCCCGTGCTTCTTCCTTGCTATTTGGCTTTTCTCTAACCATCCCATTACTCACCACCACCTAAAAAATCAATGAGACGTGGCAGTAAGATAAAACTCCACAAGGAATGTCAAAAGTGGGACAAGGCCTTTAATACAGAAGCAATCACAGGAGAACTATATGAAGCAATAAATAGATTCACAGGACACAAATTTAAAATAGGTAGAGGTTGTAATTAAGAATAGTGAGCTGGAATAAAAGCATACTGTGTCTGCAGTAATTAACAATGTTGCCTGAGCATCCTCTTCCACATGACCTTCAATTCGAAGCCTTTCTATGATGGCGTTTGCCTAGGGAATAAAATTAAATAAATATGGCAGTTCAACAATACAACCATGAACCATGAAAGAACAGTCAGTAATATGCACAGTTGCCAGTCAATACTACCATTTTCAAATTTCAATTCACATAGTTCCATTACAAAAAGAAAGCCCACAAAGACAAAAAAAGCAAACTTTACATTATTAGTGAAACAGAACGACTCAGTTATGCCCCAGTTAGCAATCCATCACAAAACCAAAATTTGTGCAAGGACAAATGCAGGAAGCCCACATTGAGAAAACCTCAGCAATGAGTTATAAAGCCCATTCAAAGCAATAAAATAACATTTGAGACATCCAAGCATATAAAAGGTATAACAGGTGTAAAAGTTATACCTTTGCCTCAGCTAGAGCCATCACCAATTCCTCTGGCTTATCTTTTCTTATACTTTTTTCATCTATATCTGCGGTCTAAACCGATATCACATTAACGACACAAAAAAAACATAAAACCCATAATTGAAAACTAACATTCTCAACAAATAAATAAATAAAAAGCACAAGAGAATGCAGCTTAAGAATATACCACAACAGTAAATTCATATCCCATCTCATTGAGAATTTGCCGCCGAGCCAAAGATGATGAACCCAATATTATCTGCCATTGAAATATCACAACTACCCATCAATAATCATTTCCCTTTTTCTTTTGTTCTTTTAATTATAGCACCATGAAAGTTTTCAACTTTGAAACTAATGTCACACTCCATGAAACTTCTTCTTGTTGAATTTTCACAACAACCCATCAATATTTTTCCATTGTAAATTACAATAGCAAGAAAGTTTTCAACTTTGGAACTAATAGAGATACCGTACTAATAAAAGAACTGCTTTTCATTGCAGTTCCTTATTCCTAACTGTAAGAACACCATTTCCAATTATTTTGGAGGCTGTATAATTCCTTCACATGGACAAAACATGTTTATATTTTAAACCCAAGTTAATGTTCTTTAAGGATTCTCCAACAAGAAAATTATTAACTTGAGGTTTTCAAAACTCCTTTGTTAAAACACGCAATTTACTTTTCAATTGCTTCATGAGTATATTTTTGATAGAATGAAGCTAAAGAAGAAAAGAAAGGAGAAAGGAAAAAAATGCAGCAATAGAGACAGAGTCCCAAGGAACTAACCTTAAAGGAGGAATTACAAGTCGTCATCTTTCCCTCTATCTCCTTTTCAAGCTCCATTTTTTAAGAGATGCTGCGTTGCCCGGAGAGGTGCGAATGGTAGAATTTCTTTCAGCATGTTTTGTTTGTCCAGGTAGGTGCCAAGTGAGCATAGGTTTTTTCGGCTTAACTATTTTTTAGCCACTATAGATTCATAAATATTTTATTTTGGGCCTCATATTTTAGAATCTTTAACATCAACTTTAATTAAAATGTTTGTTGTTGGTCTCTGCGATCTGTGTATTTTGTGATCAATCATGTTTTTTTTTTAAATATTTTTTTTTAAAATTATTTATTTTTATATAAACACATCCAAACTATAAAAAAAACACATAAAAAAAACAACTTAATTGTTTTTTCAAGTAAAATACACTAAAAAAACAAAAACTACAGCAGACAATCGCCAATAGAATATCCATTTTCTCCCTATTTATTTTGTTCTTTGACTTTCATGTTTTTCTCTTTGACTTTTCTTCGAAATCTCCATACATGGAATAATATCCATCAATGACGTTTAGAAACTTTTTTTTTTAAAAAAAAAAATTGGCCCTCCTTTAGCTTTTATTAACTATTTAACAAACATATGCCAAATTAAAGATTTTCATGTTTTTCTCTTTACATTTTCTTCAAGATCTCCAGAATAAGTTTTTCTAGATTTTAGCTGGATTGACATTGAAAAATGGGTCCTCCAGGCCAAATTTTAAGAATGGGCCCTCCCTCCATAACCCTTTTATTAACTATTTAACAAACAGAGCCCAAGTCAAAGATTTCCAAGTTTTGAGCTAGATTCACATTGAAAATTTTTGAACTATACGAACATGCAACATTGCTTAATGCATGGGGGTGAAAATATAGTGTTTTTTTTTATCCCTCTTTGATAAACAATAATCATGGAGTGCACGTATTTCTTCTCTCACATTTATTAGCACAGATAAAAATTTCGTGTGCATATATTTAGAAGAAAAAATTGTAAATATTTAGAAGGAAATAACTAAGAGATACAGTAGGTATTCTATAAATGTTGGAAAAAGAATTTATTGGAAGTACAAAAAACTAGCCACCGAAGATTATTCAAACATCATTGATGACTTAATTATTCCTACTTTCTCTATGAATTTTCTTTTTCTAGCTTTGCCAGTATTTGTTGGAATCTTTTTGATTGTTGAGGGCCCTTTTGATTCTGAATTGAAATGCTTGTGATTTGTTGTTGAATCTGTCAAATCTATATGCTGAGCCAGAGAGAATGCATCTTTCACATATTGATGACTAGTTAAGGAGAAAAGAAAATTATTCAAACATCATTGATGACTTATTCCCTACTTTCTCTATGAGTTTTCTTTTTCTAGCTTTGCCAGTATTTGTTGGAATCTTTTTGATTGTCGAGGGCCCTTTTGATTCTGAATTGAAATGCTTGTGATTTATTATTGAATCTGTCAAATCTATATGCTGAGCCAGAGAGAATGCATCTTTCACATATTGATGACTAGTTAAGGAGAAAAGAAAATCAATACAAAGGAGAAAATGCTAATGTTTCATCTTTGGTACATATATATATGTTTAGAATTTATTATACTTGAAAGGAAAAAAGTTTAAGGGTGATGATGAATCAAGGAAAAATTGCCGTCTCTACAGCTGAGACCATTCTTCATTAGAGCTTCAGTTGCTGCAGCCTGCAGAAGAGAGGGTCAAGTAAGGAAACAGGAAAAAACTGAAATCAGCTTCCATTTCACTGTTCATGGTACATTATGTATTGAAAAGATCAACCATTACATTTAGTGTAACCAGTTTTCGTATCAATCGAGATTCCTTCATTATAACATTTTGTTATGTTTTACAAAATGGCATGATAATCTAAAAAAGATCGGCTTTTATGCTGCTTAGAATTCATTGTTTATCAGATTGTGAATCTAATAGATCAATCAATGCACAAAAGAATAATGCTTTGTTGGGCTAAACATTTAACAATCTGTTGGTCCATTCTCTCTATTAATGATTAAGGAACTAGATATATATGTGTGTGTGTGTGTGTGTGTGTGTGTGTGTGTGTGTGTGTGTGTTACCTATCCCCTTCATTAATTGCTCATGTTGCTGTTTTCCTTGATGCTTTCTTCATGATTCTTGTAATTTGGCAGTGGCACTTGGTCTGACTCGATTCTCTTGATATCGTCTAGAAGGATCTCATACTGCTTCTTCACTTCCTCTTCGGTTGTTTCTCCGACAAAACTGGCTATGTTTCGCCAACGATCTGGGCTATCCTTGTCATATATAGCAAGAGCATTTTCGAACAACTTGTTTTTCTGTTCTGACCAATTTGAGTTAGGCTGTGGGAAAGAACTGGATCCCATTTCTCTTGCCGAGATAAGAGCGAAAACGGTGAAGCTAAGTTTTATAGTCTTGGGAATAAGATCGAGAATGTGATATATAGAGGATCAAATTTGAGTATGAAAACTAGAAAATGGAAGAAAAGCCGACTGCTAGACAGGACTAGTGTGAAAATTCAGTAGGGTAGAAGCATGGAATGTGTGAATCATGAAAGAAGACTGAAGTGAAGTGACTGGTGAGAAATTTAGGAAGTTGCAATGCAAGCCACGCTTAAATCTGAAACACTGTAGTTGACACTTGACATAAGTGACTGGTTACTATCTCAAAACGAGAACAAACGTAGACGGTTAAGACAGATTGAACATTATATCCTATTTTTTTAAAAGGATATAAATTCACTTCAGAGATAAATTTATTTTATATATGTCTTTGTGTCTCTGATTCTGTCATGTAATACTAACCAAACCTAACTTGCAAAACTACAAATTATGTAACGGAAAAACACCTCATAGTAGTAGAGTCTTGAGATCGGTGTTTTTGAGTTCGAGGATCATCACTTGATGCTATTTTGGAGGTGTTTACAATATTATTTGCAAGTACTATGTTTCATGCTTGTCTATTTAATAAGCATGTGGGCTTTCATTAGCAGGAAATTCGCTCCACAATCTTGAAAGAAACGAGACCCACTTCCCTGATCTGGATATTCAAATTATTTGTCATTTAGAAATCAGAACCAGTAATGCTCTCAGAAAATTGCAAACCAGCATTAGTCAACAGTATCTGGCCCCTAGTTAACCGGTCCCGTAAGGTAGAGCACAAAGCTGATTCTGTTCTGTTCTCTTTGATGAAAAATCTATGGTCTTAGAACGAAAGGAAAAATGGAAAAAGACCCTTCGCAAAGATTCAGAAGGTGATCTAACGGATACAGGCAGTTTGCATTTCTTTTACTTCCCAAGTGCCCTAGCTAGTTTTTTAGCAAGCCAGTTGAGCTATATTTTAGCTACATGTTGCAGTGCCTAGAATAAGAAACTAAATATACTAAAACTACATCATTTAATAGTATTAAACCTCAGTTTTCATTATTGGCAAAGATCCATAATTGCTGGTGATGTTTGTTAAGTCAAGATCTTATGCTGATTTAAAATATATAGAGAAGAAAGGCCAGTGCTTACTTTAGGCCAACTTGTTAGCACTTTTATGTTGGTAACATCCTCGACTCCTAAGCAAAGGCAAAGGTTTCATGGCGCAAGGGGGTATCGTAGGCAGAGATGTAGTAATTTCGTAATTCTTGCAGAAATTTTTGGCATGTTTGGCATTGGAAATCAAGTTGCTTCCTTGAGATTGACTGACTGACTTAGAACTGTACGTAGGTTTGTCAAACTGTGATGCACATGATTTTTGGACAAGCAAACACTTGAAAAAGGTGGGTTTTCTGTCTGCCAACCCATGGAAATGTTGGTAATAGAGAGAAAACACATGTCTGAATTTCTTACTGTAACATCATGTCCCTCTTCCGAACTAGAAATGATTATGCTGACAACGCCGCATGATTATCAATTATCATGAGCTCCTGGTCTTATGAAAGCATTTTTACTACACTATTACACGGCACATTTTTCTTAGAGGATCATTTTCCCTTTCTGTATCCGAATTCAGCATGTTCCTGACTCTTTCGTTTTTTCTCCCTTGTGGTATTATCTTTAGCTTTCAAATAAAATCGCTTGAGAAATCAATTTCATATGCTAGGAAAGAATGCATCCATGACTAATTTTAAAGCAGAAAGGAGAGTTAACACAACAGATAAAATGTTTAATGCTGCTTCTTTGGTACATATATAGGATAGAAGTCATCACATTTAAGAGAGTAAAAAAATGACGACTCAAAACTTCAAGGAAAATAGCCGTCTCTATTGTTGATATCCTTCTCCACTAGAACTTTAGTTACTGCAGCCTGCAGAAGAGAGGGCCAAGTAAGGAAACATTAGCAACATAATCAAATCATTTCATTCTTTCAACATACCAATCACTACCTCAAAATTATCAAATAGCAATGACATTAGCATTAGAATATATTCCGTTGGTAATTTTCAATAAAAATAGTGACAGATAAAATCGGTGGGGGAATTCCCAACATAATTATAGAAGAAAAACACTTCATCGTTGAATTATCGATGGAAATACAGCTTATACACCGATGGAATATTCCTTTGGTGTAAATCAATTTTCTAGTTGTGAACTACATTCAATAATGTTTTTCCAAATTTATAATAGCACAAAAATGAGATTTTTTTTATACTAGAGAATTCACGACAAGTTAGTGAATCTAAATTAATCAATCCATATAAGAACTATGCTTTCCTGGACTCAACATTCAGCAAATCTCTGTCCATTCTTCGGATTGATGATTAAGGTACCGATCATGTGTTAGTATTACCTCTCCTCTTCATTACCGATGATGTTTTCCTTGCTGCTTCCTTCGTTCTTGTAAATCGGTAGCGGGACTTTGTCCGACTCAATGCTCTTTATATCATCAAGAAGGATCTCGTATTGCTGCTTTACTTCATCCTCGGTTGTTCCTTTGACAATCTTGGCTATTTTCCCCCAACGATCCGGAGTGTCCTTATCATATATCGCAAGAGCATTTTCGAACAACTTGTTTTGTTCGGCTGACCAATTTGTGCTGGGCTGCGGGAAAGAACTTGATGCCATATCTCCCATAGAGATTTTAGAGAGGGTGGAGGATGCTTAAATGGCGAAACAAGTTTATGTCTGTCGGAAATAAGACAATATTGTAATTCAGGATGTCAAATTTGAGTATGAAAACAAGAGAATGGAAAGATAGCAGAAAGGCATGGTCTTCCAAAGAGATTCAATACAGTACAAAGCACGAAATGTGAGCCAAGGAAAGGCGAGCATAGGAAGTTGCGATGCAAGTGTTTAAGCCCGATCAGCACGGTGTGAGGGATGATTTGCTAGTTGGCAAATGCATATTGAAAATTTGCTAAAGTACACATTATTTAATGGAAAAGTACCTCAGAGCAGCAGTGTCGAGATAAGTTTTTCGGAGGATCACTTGATGATATTTGGATGTGATAATGATACCCTTTGCAAGTACGATGTCTGTTTATTTTATGAGCATGTGGGATTTTATTAACAGGAAATTCACCTACCATTCTTGAAAGAAATAAACCCACTGGATACAAATATTCAAATGATTTATCATTTGGTGCCAGTATTGCTCACGGGAAATAAAAAGCCTCTTTGATAATCAACCTCGGTGACGCAGGCAGGCGAGCCATCTGATTTGATAATTTTAAACAGCTGAATCTGCTACAAGTTTATCATGCAAGAAGCCTAGTATGCTCGTTTATAAATCAATGGAACAAAGCTAAATTTAAAAAGAGATTTGTTCATGTCAAATGAACAACCTAATAAGAAAAGTCTATAACTTTTGTTCTGATATTATATTTTAATAGATGATTTTACATGCATGTTAGATCTAACCATAACAAATTGAGCTTCAAAAAAACCCTTAAATAAAACTTGAAAGATGTCAATTTCGTTAGTTTTCTTTTTCTTTTTGAATTTTTAACTTTATTTTAGATTTTATTTCGCTTTTCTATTTGGTTTAAGATTCTAATTTTCTTCTTATAAAAGTTTGTTTCTTGCCCTATATATAATATGCAGTAGTAATAAAGAGTGTAAATCCGCCAATTCTATTTTTCTCTGTGATTGCTGTTTTCTTGTGTTGTTTTTCACCTACTTAGTAGAATCTGTGGTCTGATCTCATATAACCCATCTCAGAAGTTAAGAGCATAAATCCAATTGTGTCCTCTTGATGAAAAATGGACTGTCTGATCTAGTTTCAGTCCCGAAACCCCCCAGATTCATGGTGGTGATCGAACTGAACTGACACTAACAGTTTGCCTTGCCGGTCCTCTCTTCTTCCAAAGTGACCTAACTTGATTTTATATATATGGTCCGAAATCAAGTGTTCATTATTGCCGAACATTTACAATTTTATATACTGCTAAACTGGTTTTTGAAATCTTTTGCTGATTACAAACTGATACGAGAGGCCATTACTTTAAGCCAACTTGTTATTAATCTGATGACAATAATTTTGGTCTTGACTCCTAGGCAAAGGCAAAGGTTTCATAGGTGGGGGGGTAATCTAGGCTGAGCTGGAGTTGTTCATATGTGTTGAAATTTCTGGCATGCTTTGGTCTTACTGACATTGAAAATCAAGGTGGATCTTAGAGATTACTTGATTAACTTAAAATAATGTAGCTTTAGGAACTGTGATCATCATATTTTATTGAAAAAACACACCCTTAAAACTATAATCTCATGTGGGGTCTGCAGTCTGCCTGCTTCGCTTTTCTTTGTCCACCTCTAATCTCCAATAGCAGGTTGCGAAGATGCTGGCATTTGAAAAACACCGTGTCTGAGTTTTGACTAAGAACACAGGTCTAAAAGTGATCATGCCTCGAAGAATTTTACAATGCCTCGTGTTTATCATGAGCTTTACCTTTTAGTTCAAGTTTTAACACCTTTTTTTGGCCCATTTAATTTTATTATCCCATGCGGTAGCATATTTAAACTTAAATAATTAATCTCTCCTTTTCAATCTTCTCAACACTTGATTGATTGTGGCCGGCTACCACATGCAAGCATCT
>Ga0307512_10006284_pt1 | contig 12068 bp, 10 predicted proteins | sample 14_EM_MG_FD_200267 | JGI IMG/M metagenome (GOLD analysis project Ga0307512, IMG submission 200267) | Populus trichocarpa ectomycorrhiza microbial communities from riparian zone in the Pacific Northwest, United States - 14_EM | ecosystem: Host-associated > Plants > Roots > Unclassified | place... | reverse complement strand
TGCAAGTCGGGCGATATCTCTTGGAACAGTTCTCGGTCCCTGCCTTCCGTTCGCACGCGACCATCGGTCTCGTGGACCGCGATCGCATCCAGTTCTACCACGCAAACCGCTCAGTCGTTCTCGTGTCTTCGGCACTCAGCTTTGCGAAAGACGACGAGAGGGACGGACTAAAGAAGTTCATTGCGATCGGGATTGCCTTCGGCCGGCTTTCGCTCCGCGACAACGGGATCCTGCACAATCTCGGCAATGGTGAGCTGTTCAAGGACAACGAGAAACTGCCCACCCGCAGGATCCCCCCGGTTGCAGTGCAGATGCAGGATGGGAACAGGCTGGTTCTTGGAGGAGGTGGGGGGGCTGAACAGTTTACAGTCATACTCGGCGAGGTGATCTCTCACGAACCATCGCTGGCGGGGCGATCGACGGCAGTACTGCAGGCGAGGTCTTCGGAATGGAATGACGTGGAATTGGTGGTCAAGATCAGCTGGCCTGGTTCTGGCAGGGTTGCGGAGAGCAAGTTCCTTGAGGCGGCGACCTCGGAGGCAAAGAGCGCGCCCGACGGTGAATGGGCCCTCAACCACCTCCCTCGGGTCCTGTACGCTCAAGACGTCGTCTTCGACTCGGATTCAACGCACGGGAAGGTCGCGAGTGTGTTCGATGACGCCAAGATCATCAATGGAGAATACGAGTACGAAGGGCGGACCCTGCGGATCATCATCCAGGAGCGCCTGTACCCTCTGAAGGAGCTGACGAACGTGAAGGATATTGCTCAGGTCCTGCTTGACGTCGCATGCGGTATGTGTTTTCGGTTCGCCGGCTGGTCATCGCGGGCTCACGTTAGTTTAGTTCACCGATGGCTGTACGAGAAAGTTGGAATCCTGCACCGGGACCTGAGCCCGAATAACATCATGTACCGGGTGGTCGAGGGGAAGGTCTATGGAGTGCTGACGGACTACGATCTCGCGTCGTGGACGTCGTCTCTGACGGGCGATTACACCAAGACCTCGCAGCAAAGGACCGGAACCCCTCCGTATATGGCGCATGGGTTGCTCGATGGAAGTGACCCCCTTCACCTGTATAGGCATGATGTAGAGTCCCTTTTCTACATCATGTTGATTCTGGCCACACATTACGAGATCCACGCTCCCAAGAGGGGCCGAGGTGGAGGGGTACGAGTGCGGAAGGGAGCACCCCATTTTCAAGACTGGTTTGAAGCACCAAATTACAACACACTCGGGGGAATCAAGTCCGATTTCTTCACGAAGTTGAAGGATTTCGAGGTGTCCCCATCCTTCCAGGACCTTCGTGGCTGGCTGCTACATATTCAGACATCCTTCGCTGACGGATTTCTAGCGAAGGTTCAGCACGATCGCCGGCAAAAGAAGCGGCAACAGCTGCTAATGGAAACATCAGAGCAAACTGGGGTTCAGCCTGCCGCCTTCGACGACGAAACATTGGAGGGGAACTTCACGTATTCCACCCTCATCCAGCCGGCCCGCAACCTGAAAGGAGCACTCGAAGGGCTCGTTGTCCGCTATGATCCCCCCTCACCTCTTCCTCCGACTTCTACTGGTGCGGCCCAGGCTGACCCCTGAGCTGTTTCCAGGAAACGCTACTCTCCTTCCCTCTCCGCTTTATTCTCTACGTTTGAGTCCATCCGCATTAATGTATTTAACACAAACCACAGACGCCTGTAATGTGTAATACCATCGTTTACTTTCTATCCCATTCGCACGGGCTAGAATGCCCAAAGGCTCAATAGCGATTTAATGATCTTGCGCCATTACCGGTTACGAGCCTAACGTCATTGTGGATGAAGAGACAAACAGGACCCTGAGCAAAATTGGGAGAGGCAAGCGAAAGTTCGATCGCAGCAGCGAGACTCTTGTTGTGATCGGTCTGCAACACCCTCGTTCGTCGTGTTTCCCATTCCCTGGCCAACCGGTCCATGTCCCACTTGTTGTGATGCCCAACTGTTGCAAGTAAGGCGATGGAGAGTGGATGGAAATCCAGTTGATCTAAGATTTTGTCGACAAGATTCGACTGTTCATCATTCTCGTATATCCGACAGAAGGTATCGCGTGCGGCCTCTATCGATAGGATTGGAACGTTGAGAGTCTTGCAGTCGGGAGGAATAGTAGAGATGCGCGAGGTGATGCCAGGCAGATGTTGCCGAGTTGACTCAGCTCCTCGACCACGGCGTAGATCTCCTGCGCATCCATCCCCCGAGGATCAAGGATGGACTCCGCATTGTCGAGCACTATCAGGACCTCCTTGGAGGGTAGGAATGGACGCAAAGAAGCCAAGTCCTCGGGGTTCTCGACACCCGCACCGATGATCTTGGATAGGCGGCCAAGCAAGTGAGAACATGAGGGGGGGAATTGGTCGCAACGGATGAAGCGACGGTGGTCACCGAATCGTTGTTTGATGCGATCGTGATGGAGGACGGTCAGAGCGATGGACGTTTTCCCGATCCCACCGACACCAATGAGAGCGATGGGTGTGAGGTTTTCGACCAGACCAACGATCCTCTCAATCAATTCCCCACGACCGAAACAGGCTCTTGGCGCCGGGGGTGGTAATTCACCAAGTGTGCTGGATACAAATAAGATATTGGACCCATCGATAGTCGAGGATGTTAACCTGGTTTGACCCTGGACAGCAATGAGTATGTATTCGGTGGGGGAACGGTCCACGTTCACTCACCGAGAGATTTTTACCACCACTTCCTTCCTGACCTTTCGCCATGGTATGATGGATTTCGGAGACCATGGTGTGAGTGCTTGTAACATTGTGCTCGAGTTCGGAGACGATGGCGCGGGCCTTTGCGACGTCGTGACGGATGTCGGAAACGGTTCCATGCGTGTCTCTTGGCGGCGGAGGCGATGAATGTCCAGTGCAGTGCACTGGATACAAATGTTAGATATCAGATTCATCTGTGGTCAATATCGCTAACCTGGCATGAGTCTAGGCAGCATTGAGCGGTTACTCAGTGACACTAGGTAGAGTACGAATGGTGCTTACTCTCAGATCTTGAACACGCGTATCCTTGAGGCCTTTCAACGTGTTGCGATGAACACCGGAAACAATGGCGGAGGTGTTCGCAACGTCATTCCGGACGTCAGAAACGATGGTGTGGGTGTCGATGACATTGTGGCGAATGACAGGAACGGCTGCATTTCTGCTGATTGCGAGTTCTCTCTGGAAGCGAAAAGTTAACACTCGTCTTTGCTCAAATGACAGGACGCACGTTAAAGGCTTGAAGAATCTTGTCGAGGTCCAACCTCCAGATCGCGATCGTCTCTTTGTCGTTCTTCGCGTGGAAGTGTCGGGAGACCACGTTCCGTTTACCCCACTTGACTAACTTCCTCTGAATCTCTCCCACAATCCTATGATTGAGAGTATTTTAGTGGACGGTTCGAAATGGATGTCGTTGGTTCAACTTACAACGTCAATCGGTTTACTGCATCATACACGGATTGACTGAGCTCGCCAGGCTTCTTTCCACTCGTCCCCCGGTCAAGCGCTTGACAGATATCGGCACAAAATAACCCGAGCTCGACATAATCCAGTTCATTGACCGTTGAGTCCTAGCTGGGTGTAAACCTGGCGCAGATCGTTGTAGAAGGGCAGGAAAAATACCCTAATCGCCCCAAGGAGAGCGCTGACGGAACCTAGAACAGTCTTGGCTGGTGGGATGCTCGAAATCTTTTCTGCGAGGTTCACGGCCTCGATGGCTGCGTTCAGTGCCGAGATAGCACCCTCTCGCCCCTCAGGTCGCTGGGATCCGGTTTCCATAGTCGAAACTGGAGGTAGGTGCAAAAGAACCGTGCGGTGTGAAGGTTGTGAGGAAGGATGCAAACGGCAATTATTTCATGACATCATCCATCGTGACAGATTTGTGGAGAACGTTACAGCTGTTTTTCAGACGATGGATATTTTGTTGTATAATCTTTGTTTACATTTGTGGAGCCAGGACGCGATATATCTCAGATCCCGAAAATTTTATTTCAAACGATTCCTCCCCACACCAGCCGCGTCCTCAGCCATGGGAAATCGCAAGCATATCCCAGGAGGGGTGCCTGTGTTTCCTGCCCATGTTGCACATACTCTCTAGCCCTTGGGAATTGTTTGGGAAAACATTGAGCGTTAACGACTGTAGATTATGACCGTTTTTTCCACGAGATACACTTTTTCTTCAATGCAGAGAGACGTTGACCCGCTGGGTTTATTTTCAAATCTGTAGGTGACTAGTCATAAACTGGTGTGGTGCCTTGGGTCTAGTGCCATCGGAGCTCCACATGTAAACAAAGATCGAACACGAATGAGAAGAGCGACTGTCTCTAACGTCTGAAAAAAAGCTGTAATGATTAATCGATTGGACAGGTCAAACTTCCGCTCAACGGTGTCCATCCCTTCCCAAACTGCGATGGCCACTAAGTTACGTCCAGCGATTGCGAGCGAGATATCCAACGAAGGTACAAAACCCTAAACTCAAGCCAACCGTGCGAATGCAACCATCACTGCAGCCTTCGAAATAAACCTGAGCCCTGGTAATCTATCCCCTCATCTCTGTCGTGGTGTCCAGGTCCACATGGTATGCACTTTATCTGGTCTCTTTTGATAATAAAAACTCATTGACTCGCAAGAGGAACGAAACCTTGAAGGATTCGTTCACCCGTCAGCTTGGGATCAGGAAGTTTCTAACATTCTTGATGCGTATTCCCGCCTAGTGGAGCAGTTTCGCAGACTGCTGGCCCATCCGGTAGCGTCGAAAGCAGTCCATCGAAATATGTGATCCCCTGCTTTTTACGGGACAAAAACTGTTTGCCACGACAATTTCGTGCGCACACTATGGGGTAAGTGGTCCGTTGGGTACCAGGGTCCTACGAAACACGATGGGATTAAAGCAGAAAGCAGAAAGTCCGTTTATGAAAAGTCATTTCGATGGCCAGTTTCCTGGACCGGCGTCTCGGCACAATATCCACATCTCCTCTATCCCACACACTGCGCTCTCCAGAGCCAGGGCTTCCCGAACTGCAAGTGTTTCTCAGCCGGCTAGAAAAGCGTTCCCGGCCCGCAGAAACTGGGGACAGATACCGGGCCTTCACGCGTTCCAACCGTAACATCAACAATAAAACCATGACGTACGTTTTCGGCTTGAGCCCCATGTGGAGCTTGGGAGATCGCGAGGCTGAGCTGTGCACACTAGCGATGCCTTGACTTATGGAGAAATTTTATTGGGACCGGATCCGAAACGGAGGTCATCGGGTGGGCCAGATGATACCCTTCAATCTCGGTTCGTCGAGGTCATTAGAGAAAGCATAGGCGGGATAAAACTCACTGGACAAAGTATTAGGTAAACGACACCTTCAGTAGCGGAAAAAGAGTTGAGAGGATCACCTTCCGGTACTCTTAGGCAGAGTCAACGTTCCAACCTCAGCTCGATCCTCGGCCACGGTGTTGGTGGTTAGCGACTGGTCTTCTGGGGAACTACTTGGGCTTTCATCCGAGAAAGTGATGTCAAACGTGCTTCAGTCGTGAAACGCAACCTTCCGGCGGTAAAGTCCACTCGAACGGTCGAATCTATGGGGATGTTGACTGGGGGCAAGGTGGAATCTGTTGTAGATCGGAAGTTTCGCACGGCGGTTCCACCGCCGGAACCGCTACTCCCACCACCTGGCTCACCGTCATCCGCAGACCGTGGACCTGATGACCCTCTCGCGAGTGTTGTAGTGGAGGTGGCGAGGATCGCGTCGGCAACTTCTGGTCGCGGTTGATCATCACCAACATCATCTTCCTCTGCTCCCTTCGTAACGTTGCGCTTCATCCAGTTGTGTTGGATGGCGGACGAGCAATACCCCAAGAAGGTTGAAGACTTCGGCTTGAGGGAAGTTGAGCCGGGTCAAAGTTCTTCCAACGTCCAGCGCCTTAGAGAAATGCGGAAGTTAGGCTTTCGGGCAGCAGAAGGTGAAAATACACGAAACTCACCGGGTTGACCAGCCGTCTCTGCTGCCAACAAATCGTCAAAATCCCTGACCCGTATCCATCGATGCGGCTGTGTCGACGCAAATACACAAAAGTAGGGGGGAAGGGGGCGGTGTGAACACATCAGCGTGCAAATCGTCAAAAACGCACGACACAAAACGCGCTCACATTCGAGTTCTCCAGAAAAATGTAAGGTGTTCCGTCTGCGTTCAGGTGTTTGTAGAAACAGTTTTTGCCGGACGGGCAATGTCGGTGATTGGGTGGCGAGTTCTGGAAGTGTCTGCAGTTTGGAAATCCGTTACCACATTGCCATCGATGCAAGATGAGAGGCCAATCCTCACCTGCATGGAACCCTGGCCATACTGGCCTTGTACTGAACGACGATTTCAGCGCGTCGGGGGTGACCCTTCGGGAAGAACTGGCTCGAAGGCGTCACGAAGGAGGGTACCCTGCAGTAAGGACAGGAGAAGTTGGTAGTTTCCGCATCGTCGGTTCTGTTGTTTGGATGACGCCATTGTCGAATGCACTGCGTGGCGGAGGCGGGAGTCAGGCATCGGAGGGACGAGAGTACATTTGGAGTTCACGGAGGTGGTGCGCACCTGGACGCAAAGTACGTGACTAAACCCATCTGATAGCTGGTTATCAGAGAACAGACTCGCACGGATAACGCTTCCGGACGCACCTATCAGACCATAATCGACCGGTTTATCATAGCGGGTGATACACTCGGCATCGGAGCTGGGTGGACTGTGCTCTTCAGATCCGTCGACATGCAGGAACCAACACTTATCCCCACGTTTGCAATACCCTGCACACATCACATCCGTCAGTGTTCCGGTATCGAATACGAGCCAGAGCGCGATGAGAGAGAGACGGATCAACTCGATAGTATTTGCACGTCTGGTTCTTGTTGTATGGGTGAGCTTCTCTTCATCGCCGCGGAGAAACTTGCAGTTCTTTCCGGCGAAACAGCCTCGGGGCTTCGTAGGAATTACAGACGCCTCTTGGTTTTGAAGTTGATGGCCGTTCCATGTGCCACGCGTGGGCAACCACGATCTAGCGGCGTCCGTTTGCCCTCTGTAGGTCGCTTAAATTAGAATAATTCTGTATCCTACTTTACATCGCTTGTACGTGATAGACAGTGATGATACACCGTGATTACAGTTCGTTCCGCATACGCAATAAATCCTTCGACTTTTCTTTCACCGAGTGGTACTGGGTGGGGTGGGTAAGAATCCCTGCTTAAATAATCTTCGCTTAAATAACGGTGGTGCAGAGAGGAACGGTATCTTTGGAAGCGACGATCAAGTATCAGCCGTAGAGCTGGATACCCTGATTGTAACTCAGGATCCGAACTTGAATGTGGACCGGTTCGGGTGATGGGCTGTTGGCTTGGTGCTGGAATCGCCTAGGTAAGAACGGAAGATGCTTGCGCCATCGTGAAACCGCACTCCTATGCACCAGCCAACACGTTTCGTGAACGAGACACCGAAATAGATCAGCGAGGATATGATTCCACGGGAAACGATGCACTTACTCGGCGGTTCTCCGTCTAGCTCTGGAAGACACCGGCTCCAGCCAGCCAGGAAGGCGAACATGTTGGGGCGTGTACACGATGTGAGACATTTTGAGCATTGTTGATGCTAACACGACGGAGCGGGAACGGGATGGTCACGATGCAGAAAAAGAGTGTGAGAGAAGAGAAGGGATGGCCGAGACCGAAACGGTTGGCTCCAGGCCAATTAGTGTGTGGATATGATGAGGAATTGAGGGGATGGGTCGTAAGCTGTATGCTTTTGTAGGGGTATCAGCTAGATCGGACAATAGCCGTCCGGACAATGGAGCGGAACGCAATGAAGGCTCCTTCCGCCGTCCCCCATTGTTCATTCCTCTACGAAAGATTCCGTGAGTTAACCAACACAAAATAAGACTAGGAAAGACTGACCTCGGTAATTCTGGGGGTAAATGGCCAAGGGCGAACGAGAGGACGGAGAGGAAAGGGACAATGGGATATTTCCAAAAATGGAAGGTGATAGCTCCGGAATCAAACAAGGAAAAACAAGGCCACTCTTCCGAAAGTCACGTCAGGAAGGAGCGTAAGGGAAGGCAGGGCGAAACGATGAGATGTTGGAGACTTGGGGGAGGATGCCTTTCAAGCACCTATCAATGCTACTGTTTGGTTTTCTGAGTTCAGAACTAAATTTCAGCACACGCAGGAAATGGCGGGCATCTGCAGGAGCTCACAATTGGAACCAGATCCGGAGGTAACTATGATGCTGTTCAGCTCCCCCCGCACCGCCTGGTGGAACTCTCTGCGTGTCTCTGTACTCCCCCCGCAGTCCCAGGCTTATCGTAAACGCTGGTCGCACACAGAGCCTCCTCTACATCCCGGAGGATCTCTCTACAGTCCTCTGCATCCTTTGCAGCCATAATCCTCTCATAGATGGCAATCGAATATTGAGTCTCCTCGGTTATCTGAAGGAGCTTTCTACAACTCTCCACGCCCATCGCAGCCCCAAGCTTCTCGTAAACGTCAGCCGCGCACAGAACCTCAGACCTCGCCTCCTCGAACCTGTGCTTCTTGAACCAAACCACAGCCAGCAGCTCCACCGCAAGACCCAGGTTGTACATACTATTGAGCGTGTGCAACTTGGCGCTTTCGATATGTGTGTATGTGTCGTCGAACTTCCCTTCATCGAAAAACAGCTCCGCCAGTCTGTAATGACCCCAAAAACAGTCCATCGTGCCAGTCGAAAGAAGACGCAATTCCGAGGGCTGTCTCGAAATGGTGGAGTCCCTTCTCTGTATCGCCCTTGGATCAACATATACCACCAAGAATGTGATGAGATTGGCAGACCAGACGTTCTCTGCCTTCCTCCGGGATGAGACCGATCGCGCGGAATGTGGTTTCTTCTGCGGCGTCGAGCTGGTTATCGTCACGTAACAGCCGGGCGAGGTCGATCAAACACCGTGCCTGTGCCACTGTTGCACCGAACTGTTCGATGGTCTCCCAAGCTTCGTTTACCTGTTGTATCCCTTCCTTGTAGAGGCCCAGCTGGCGATTGGCACGAGACATGTGGGTGCAATTCGAACGTTATTCCCCTGCTTTCTCACGATCTTTAAGGAGCGAGAAGGTTGTTGTTTGCATTCCACATAATTTCCAACCGAAAGAAACAACTGTGAGAGCAAAATTAAGCATTCTGCCTTGGAGGGATGATCACCTGGGAGTCCTTCGATCTTTGACTTCAGAACGGTATGTCGATTTTTGTGCCACACGAGGTGCCACATGAAATCAGCACAGGCGGTCCAAACCCTGCCCAAGTTCCCATCGAGCAGGTGCTCGACATTTACGTCCTCCGATATGATCCATCGCGTTTCTCCGAAGTTGGGCTGATCCGGATCAGTATCGACCGACAACCGGGTGAAGTAACACCCCTTGGTCGTGTAGAGAAGTGGGGATGACCTTGGATCCTTGGGAGAAAGATAGCCTCGGAGTGGTGCGAGCATTGTCACGAACCCATTGTTACACCCTCGCTCGTCGCGTCTCCCACTCCCCGGCCAACCGGTCCACGTCCCACCGGTTGTGACGTCCAACTGTTGTAAACGGACTCGTAAAGTCATATCGGACGAATCTCGGCATCGGGGGAGTTGGGAATGGCACGGAATAAGCGGTAGATAGGTTCATCTCCAAATGTGGCCCCCCGTTGTGAGGAGAGACGGTGGTGAAACAAATCGAGAACCATTTTGGGATTGTCCACCCGCGGCGCGGCCCGCGCGATCGGCGAAAAAGCTCATTTCATTGAGAGTCTGACCAATTCCCACGGCAGGTCGTCACGCGTCATTAATGATTCTTGACGACGTTCATGATTTTCCGGAAGAGTGTGAAGCTTTTTTCACCGATCCGTTCATCGCATGCCATAACCACAAGTGATAGCGCTTTAACAGCCACCGTAATGTTACCCCCGGAATGCCTTGCTGGAACGGGGACCAGGCTCAAGCTTCTAATATATCTTATCAATCGAGTCGGTGACTTTGTGCCTGCGCTACTCGTAAGTTTCAGTGCAAAGCCTGAAAGTCATAAATGACCCTGACCTTCGATCCTTGATCAGAAGCTCCTGGGTTTGGGGTCGGTAGCCAACCATCAAATAGTTGAGTGAAACGGGTCAGCTTGCCAATGACGTCTCCGTCCGGCGGTGGAAACGGAGCTGGACCATCTCAGGATGGCCAATAACGACGGCGGAATTGGTATGAGAGTCCCACGAAGGCATATACGTGTTCGAATTAACCGTTGGTTACACCCGGGAGGTCACCGAGCCCCGCTCCTTCAAAACTGCAGGCTCTTCTTGGATTCGTTTCCGGAGATGGACAACAATCGCAATCCCGGTCGTCGACGGTGTTTGATTCGCCTACTCCGGCGAACAGGCCGGCGCCTCGACAGCGACCCAGAAGGTCGGCCTCGACGAATGTTGGATCGAATACCCCCAACTCGGACAACGACTACGACGGGGTTTTTCAACCTCCGTCGGATTCATACGCGTCTCTGGTGCAAACTCAGGGATCGTACCTCCAGCCTCAACAGGCTCAGGCGGAGACGCCGGACGTACATTCCTTGCAGGCGGAGATCGATAGAGCTCATGAGAAGCAGAGCGAGGCTTCGAAGGGGACGTTGAGGCAGATTTTCTCTGGAGTTGATGAAGAGGTGCTCGGGTAGGTGCTCGAAGGGAATGAGGGGCAGTTGGAGAGGAGTACTGAGACGCTGTTGGAGATGACGAATGGTGGGTAGGTGGGTCTGTGTCCTGGGGATTGTTTCTGGAATAACGGCTTTGGACTTGTACTCGGTGATGTGAAGGTACTCGCCACCGGTCGTGACCCGAGTTATTTGTAATTTTAAACTTAAGTTCCAGGGTCGATACAATAATATCCCGTGTTTCTTCGTACCTACAGGTCTTTGCAACGTCCATGATTTCTACTACCGGTAACAAAGCTTTGACGACACGCGAGAAAATGAATTTGAAGAACTCGAAATAACAACCGATGCTATCGTTCACTGGTTCCCTCAGCTTAGAATGGAGAATTAATACGCGCAGGAAATGGCATCGTTTACAGGAGCTCACATTTGAAGCTGGATTTACCAGAGGCAACCACGGTATTCAGCCCCTTCTCTATATCCCGGAGGAGCTCTTTACAGTCCTCCAGGTCCTTGGCAGCCCCAAGCTTCTCGTAAAGGTCGGCCGCGCGCAGAACCTCAGACCTCGCCTCTTCAAGTCTGTCCTGCTCGTACCAAATCCAGGCCTGGTCCTCCGTCGCACGGCCGAGGTAGTATGTGCTATTAGCTGCGTGCGACTTGGCGTGTTCAATATGAGTCTGTGCGTCGTCGAACCTGCCTTCGATGCGAAACACCCATGCCAAGTTGTAATGAGACCAAAACAGGACATCGTGCCAATTGAAAGGGGACGCAATTCCGATGGCTACCTCGAAATGATGAATCGCTTTCTCTATCTCGCCCTTGGATTGATATATTTTGCCGAGAACACGATGAAATCCGCAGACCCGATGTTGTTCGCCTTTCTCTGGGAGGAGAGCGATCGCGCGGGATGCGGCTTCTCCTGCGGCGTCCAACTGTTCGTCTGATTTGAACAACCAAGCAAGTCTGAGCAAACATTGTGCCTGTCTCGCCGTGTCACCAAGTTGTTCGTAAATCTCCAATGCTTCTTTCCCCTGCTCTATCCCTTCCTTGTAGAGGCCGATTTGCCGATTTGCGTCAGATAGCTCCACCAATGTTTCAGCAACCCGATCGTCACTTCCCCGCTCTCTCCAGATATTCAAGGTTTGAGAAAGGAGCCGTTTGCGCTCCACGTAATTCCCAACTGAACCGAACACCCGTGAGAGCGTGAACAAGCATTCCGGCTTGAGGCGACGATCATCCGGGAGCCCTTCGATCTGTGGTTTCAGAATGGTGGGTCGTGGTTTGTGCCAATGCAGGTGCGCCGTGAAATTGGAGCAGGCATCCCAGACGTCGTTTGAGTTTGTGTCGATTGTCGTGAAGACATCGAGCAGGTGCTCGACATTTATGTCCTCCGACA
>Ga0307512_10006283_pt1 | contig 12069 bp, 9 predicted proteins | sample 14_EM_MG_FD_200267 | JGI IMG/M metagenome (GOLD analysis project Ga0307512, IMG submission 200267) | Populus trichocarpa ectomycorrhiza microbial communities from riparian zone in the Pacific Northwest, United States - 14_EM | ecosystem: Host-associated > Plants > Roots > Unclassified | place... | reverse complement strand
GGCGCCATCCATGACGTTGAAGTACAATTCATTCTTGATGATCCTACCTTCCCAGCCGTCGACAAGCTCAATAGTTCTGTACACCGACCTGGATTGGAGGATCAGAGCTACCGCATGGGGATTGGGGTAAGCTTGGCAGACGTACCTGACGTATATCATAAGAGAGCTGAGCGTGGATCCCACCAACATCAACTTCATGCTGTGGTCCAACGTGTAGCGACCAGATGTGAGAGCATCGTAACGACCCTTGAAAGGTTTATCGTGCCAGAACCGATATACAAACTCAATCGCCAACCCCATATAGATCGTAATGGCGAGCATCTGGAAGACGATGCCACCCAACATGATCCTTCCACCTTTCTCGGGGTCCTTATGATTCCCGGCCGCGACCGCTGCAAGGCCTCCGCCAACACCCTGGACACTCAAGGCCACGAGATCAGCGGTGACGAACACGATGGCATCTATGATTGAGTTAGATTCCGACAATCTCATCCTTCAAATGGCTTCGAAGGAAACGCACAAAGCTTTGGACTCAAGCGACTGTAGCGTGGCCCAAGACGTCTGATGATCTCTGCCAGAATGACAAAGTAGGCGGCGATCAACGGGGTCGGGCCATTGATGGTGGTGACGGTTCTACGAAGAATGTGAATCGTTGGGTTCCCGAGAAGTGAAGCAACACTGACTGGACAAGATATGGTCCGAGCTTGTCAGGATGATAATGGGAGTACAGGCGAGCTGTCCATCCAGTAATCTCAAACAGCCCAGCAGCGACGGCGGTATACAGTAGGTATCGAAGCTTGTAGTGGACAGCCTGTCCAAGGTGAACGACTACAAAACCCAGGTGAGCTGGGAAGAATAGACTCTAGGAGAGCCACACGTACTGGTGGAAATTGTAAAGAGGACTGAGAATTACCGTTACGGGTAGGGAGGGGACGTAGCCGTAATAGGGGGAGATTTGGTCAATGGTCGGACCGGCAGAGTCTAGTTGGGGTGAGTGGTTATTCCTCAGGTCGATATGCGAGAGATACTCACCAGAGGAACTCATGATGAAAAGCAGGGAGGAGGACTGGTGGAAATGAGACTGGCCAAGGCTTGGGATACTTATATGTGTCGTTCCCGAAGCCTCCCCGTGAGGACGGCATAGAACAATGATCTTATCGAATGGTACTACAGCTCAAGCCTGCACCGCATACTAGGAAGCTCGGGGATCGGGCAATGTGCTGCGCACGGTCTACGGGGGTCGGGCAGGGGTAGAGTTTGCGTCGGGCCTGCCATTTCACAAGAAGATGTGATACCGGGGCGCTCGTGCTGGGCAATATTGGAGAACACACCAGAATTGTTGCCACCCATTCCTACAATTGATCGAGGATAGGAGCAGTGTCTTCACACAGCCGTAAAGTGTCAACACTTCAAGATTCAATATTCAAGCTTCAAGCTTCGGCGTTCGGCCATCAGCCATCCCCGAACAGGCTGATCGACGCCTACAGCCCCAGATGCATCCACTCTGCCATCCCCTAAACCCTGCCGAGCGTCAGAACGAGGAGTTGCCAAGTTTACCATCTGTATGGGTGCCGCAAAACTACCATAACGCGCGTTCGAATACAAAGGGAAACAATCGCGGTCCAACTAATACCCGGTTGCCCCATCGAGCGGCTAGGAAGGAGCCTGGATGAGACCGTTCTGACTTGAGTTTGCAATCGCTGCCTCAGTTGTCCGTTTACGTAACCAACCACGTTTGCTCCGACCTTACCGCCACAATCGCGATGGACAACATCCAGAGAGCCTTGGGTTCAGTATTCGGCAGCTTGTCTGACGAGCACTACGAACAATCGTTCGCCTTTTTTCGCTTTTGGTTTGGGATTGGACAGACCTATTCTCAAATCCCGCCTAACCTGGTCTTTGATACCATCTACGGGAACAGGACGACGGGCTCTTCGCACAACAACTCCATCTACCCAACCGCACATTTGATTCTTCGTTTGGTCAGCGATGCAGAGTCGGACCCCATCCTTGCTCCAAGCGCCGGACTTCGAAGCCGCTTCTGTACCAGGGTTCTTCAAGAATTCTTCGACAACGATCTGAGAGCTGTATACTCTGGTTGGGGCGAACCCTGGAGCCATTACTACATGGACGTTAATCTCATCGCACACTGTGCCAATCTCGGATACCTGGAGGAAGATACGATTCGTAGTCACATCCTCCAATCACTCATCTCTCATAACAAACTGTACGACCACCAGGCAGATGCGCTCATCATCCTGTTCAAAATAGCAGGTGCCACATTTGGAGCATACGCGGATCCTGCGGTTGTCGACCGTTGCTTTGAGCTTCTCAAGAACTACCGGTATCTCGATCGAGCGAAGACGGGGCCCCTGAGAGAGGTGAGCGTGTTCTCTGTGCAGAAACACTGGAACTAAGGTAAAGTTTCAGGAGGTAATGAGGCTCCGAGAGCGTGACTGGGAGGGTCTCCCTCCCCCTCCTGCGTTCACAACCGGGAAACAAAAACCGACTGGCGAGGACCAGAAAGATTCCACCGCAACTCCCATTGCCCCACCCCTTGGGCTTCCTAAGGGAGACTTCGAACCTCGGATTCCTCAGCCCCCTCGGCTTGAGCCCGTCATCGCCTCAGAGACAGACTCTGTTCCTACATCCCCTACCACTCAGTCCCCATCCATCAGCGTCTCCACTCTATCCGACTTCACGATCGCAGATACTTCCGACGACGAGTCTCTCATAGACCCCACGGCCATAACCCCCCACAGCACTTTCTACCTCGATGATGGTAACGTGGAAGTGTTGTGTGGGAATACACTGTTCCGTGTTCACACCACTATCCTGTCCTTCCACTCTCCTGCGCTTCGTCGGATGTTCGGTCAAACTAGCCTGTCATCGGCAGAATCGCCCAACGGTTGTCCTCGTATCTCGTCCTCTGACACTATCACGGACTTCGCGACGCTTCTCAAGATGATATATCTTCCAGGGTATGTGCTTTTTCCCCATGCCGATGAATTGTTCCGTTGACCATTCCTGTTAACAGATTCCCTGAGCGGAATAAAGTGCCGGATTTCAACACATTCTCCTCCCTTCTCCGAATCACGGCCAAATATGAGTTGCCTACTGTCCGATCTCAGCTACTTGAGGTCATCCATGATGCGTACCCAGGGACTTTCGAGGGGCTTGCCCCTTCCAAGTCACTTGGCGAGGGTATCTTCAGCGAACCAACTCCTCACCCGAACGCAGTCCTCAACCTATTCGTTCAGCAGGAGCTTACATCGGCACTACCGATGGCATATTACATGGCAGCCCGAAGGGGGTTGGATTCGCTGATGGACAGACATCTCCCGCAGAGCGCCACTCTGTCTCCTGATATCCTTCAATCTGCGATCAGAGGATTCATAACACTCCGTGAGATGGAACTCAAGGAAACCCACCGCTTGATCTTCGGGCCAAGGCCCTCCCGCCAGTGTTCCTCGTTGAAATGTCCTTCGCTCAAAGCAACAGGTCCACGAGCGTCGGAGGCGCACCAGAAGGTTACCGATCAAATCACAGATTCCTCTCAGCCGGGGACAAAAGTGTTACAGGTGCTATCGTTCGCTGACATTTGCGGGGGTGATTATCGTGGATTTTGTGAGAGTTGTGTAGGGGGGTGGGAGGCCGAGCATGCCGAAGTGAGGAAGAAGGTTTGGATTGCGTTGCCGGACGTGTTTGGGTTGAAGGGTTGAATCTGTGTCGAGAACTCAGTATCTAATCCGGTATCATTCGCCTGACTTGGTGTCTACCCTGTAACTTGTTTCGTGTTTCAGGCATCCGTATTTGTTCTCGTCACTGGCGTCAACGTCAGCGCTTCTCAGGTTCAACCATCACACATAGTGGGTCCATATCCCACCACACCTTTCATCATTCCATAACCATGTCCAACGAGCGTAGCTTTCACAACTGCAAGAAACCTATCTCATACAAGATTCGTTCCCTGCTCGTCTCCCTCACCACGAAGCCATCGGAGTACGATCAAATCACACCGAAGATCGAGTACTGGATCGAGTACGTCCTCCGTGAGCATCTCACAACGGTTGATGAGCTTGTGGAGGGAGTCTCATACGTGGCATGGGAGGATGGGGGCTCTTATACCAACGTTGGACGGTTTTTCAAGGAGTTTCGCGATGTACCCCACCGTTCTGAGCAGGTGAGGTCCTTCGTTCATAAGCGTTCTCCATGTTTTCTTATGTTACCCGGTTATGCTCTCACGCTCTTCGCTGGTTCGCGATCACTTCGGTGGGATTCCTTTAAAGGGCATCGTACGGTGACTCAACCGCAAGCCGTGGAGGGAACGGCTTCATTCGCGCAACATCGTTCATTGGTCACCTCATCGAGTACGGCTTGCTGAGCCAAGGGCTCGTGCGGAAGTATCTAATCAAGCCATTGATCAACCACTACGACGAGGGCGCCAAATCCTATTGGGATCCCGTCTGGGCCAACGCAATTTACCAACTATTCATCGCCGCAGGAAGCACCTTATTCCAAGGTCTCCTCGAAGCTGAAGATGTCCGGCTCAGCTTCGAAACATTGGAGCCCCAGAGTACGGTCGGGAAAATAGACGGGTATAATCCGGCGAGGGTAAAGGTGTGGTGGACTTACTCGTACTAAAGTTTCGCAACGGTGCCTAACTTGTGGATCAGGAACCTCGCGAGATTCACACCGCTTGGTTGCAGCGGAAAGACGGAGAAGAGCAAAGGGATGCCAGGAAGACTCAAGAATATCAGGTGGGGGGAGAGGAGAGAATGGCTGCCGAGCCGAGGCTGAAACTCCCGTCACTTTCGTCCCCAAGGATCTCCCTGCCAATACGATCGATATCAGACTTCCTTCCTCGATCCTGCAAGACATCAACCCCCCTCCGTCTTGCATGACGTGGAACCTTCACCTGAGACCTTCGTCAATGTTTCAGCTGGCACAATTTCCTCCCCAACATTAACCATCTCCACCATATCTGACTTGACTCCGACCGAGTTTAGTGAGATCGAATACAGCAAGGGACAGACGATTACTCACCACGATACATTTTACTTCGAAGATGGAAACGTGGAGACCGTGTGCGGACATACTTTATTTCGGGTTCATTCTACAATCATCTCGTTTTCCTCCCCCAAGCTCCGAGACATCCTTTCTCCGTCGGCACTCCTCCATGCTCCAACTCCAGAAGGATACCCTCGGATCTCTATTTCAGAGAACGCCGAAGATTTTGGGATTCTATTGAAGATGATCTACACGCCAGGGTGGGTCTCTTCTTCCTTTGCTATGAGTTCTGCGGACTGGCTATCTGACTTGCGACCAGATTCCCTGCGAGACACGAGGTTCCAGAGTTTACCGTATTCGCGTCGCTCCTTCGGATGACAACAAATTTTGAGACTCTGACACGAGAGAAGCATGAACGAAGTAGAAAGAGTAGAGTCTTTGTAACCGGCGGAAGGATTGATCGCGTCACGCGACTCTCGCCGCTACCTCCACCACCCTTCCGCCTTCCGTCCTCCGGTCTAAAAATCACCCTCCCACCACTCCCAAAGGCAGTTTGCACACGAGAAAACGCGACTCAGATAGAAAAGCAAGTCGCGAGACAAAGACCGGACGATCAACTGACAACAAAGACACCATCTCGCATGCAAACCGCAAGTAAGATCACACGCAAGACTCGGACCAGGGAGTCGCACAGTAGAAGAAGCAGAAGCGATGCGCGTGAGGAAAACCCACCCATCCATCGCAGCTGACCTTCTCCTTTCAGTGCCGCTCTTTGTGTCGGAAAACCCTTCGGGTTTTCACCCAAACACTCATGGCTACTCACTACGGACCACGTAACCTAACACTCTGAATAATATCGATATCTACCTTGCTACGTAAGACTGAAGACAGAAAACAAAGAACGGCTTCTCAGACATCCGCGGTCAGCTCATCAGGGACCTCAGGGGTGTGTACCCTACCAGATGGGAGGACTTCCAAACTGCAAAGGTTCTCGGCGAGGATGTTTTTGGATCACCCAGGCCTCATCCCAACGCGCAGGATGTCAGGTTCGCGATCCCTTTCGCTGCATATCGCGCTTCCATTGGGGGCCTCTCAACTCTCATGAGCGACAAACCTGGTACGGTCCTCCCGCGTCGCACTCTTGCCACTACCATCCACGGCATGCACGTAATACGATCCCTGGCGTCTCATGCCGCACGTGTGGCCACCTACGGGGGAGACCTTGGGGAGTGTCGTGCCAAGAGGTGCGTTTTGAACATTGGGATTCATCCCATTAAAGAGTGGATGGAAGCGCTGGAGAAGATATACAGCTCGTTGGTCGACGAGAGGGAAGGGGGCATATTGAGTTCCCCTTCATTGGGGCACCTCCTCTGCGTAAAATGTACTAGAACCATCGAGACGGTTCACGCTAAATGGTGTTCTGTTTGTTGGAAGAACCTTGCACCAGGGTTTGCTGTTTCTCATAGTTGGGACGAGTTGTAATTCGCGATTCATGTCCACAATTCCCGACGTGTTATCCTTGAACTGTGATATGTAGTAAATCTGTGCGAGTGTATTACAGCTACAGCTGTATCTCCTGTTCTGGCAAGGTTCGATGGGAAGTCGGAGCTAGCCAAACGGCCGTCGATCAGTGATCGATCGTGGAACTCCAGACTGGGGAACGGTCGACGGTGAGTTACACTTGCTAAGGCGAATCCAATCTGAAATTGCATTTCGTTCAACTAGATGCGTCTTACTCAGACCATGCGAGAGAAAGATCAGGGAAGGGAGGTAACGAAAGGGTTCGCCGGAACTGGGACACTGCAAAAGGTATATATATAAATACTTATGAGAAAAGGAAACAAAAACCCGTCGGGAAAGAGAGGAAAGGGATGGCGATAAGGAGTCACGAAAGGTGAGGGTGATCTACTTTCTGCTATTCGTCCGACCGGATAGGCGGCGGGGGTAACCGAAGGAAATTGAAAAGGAGAGATGAGAACAGATGAAAGAACTCTTTACAACTCGATAGGTCACGCGGGTATACAAAGGAGTGGCGGTGCGCTCAGATGCAGTTCTTGGTATTGCTGGGGGGGCAGGGGTTATCTACGGGGTTCGCTTCGGGTTCCCGGACGAGAATGTCGCGTTTGGCAGCAGCTTCCTTCTTCGAGAGGGAGTCGACGGGAACCGGGCTGGCCAAAGTGGAGGCAGCAGCTAAAACCATACGACTGGTAAGCAACCAAAGATTGAAGCGAGCTGTGATGATGTTACTGACCGAAAGCCAAGAGGGTGGCAACGACACGGATGAACTGCATTGTAGTTGCGGTGGAAGATTTGTTCGTAGAAGATAAGACGGGTGGATTGTATTCGAGAGTATATTGGATGTAGAACGGCGGGGAGATTGCTCGCTCTTAAATACGCTCTGACCATCGTCATGAGCCTCGGTAGAACGTTCTCACGGGCTGCCAAAACGGGAACAAGCCCGCTGCCTGACCGGAAAGAAATTTTCAAAGATGGCGCTTAGGATTCTGTAGAGTTGTTGGAGGTGATCTACAACGTCCCTCCTCCCCTCGATGTGAGTTCTGTGAACTGATCAGATGACCGATGACCAAATTCCCAGCAAGGGACAAGGTTTTGGAATTTATGTTTCAGAGTTTACCGTATTCGCATCATCAGTAAACTTTGCAGCCCCGGTTAGTACTTGCCGAGTGTTTCAGGTGTGAGTGAACATCGGTTGGTTGTCTGACCCTTTCTCGATCCCAGGAGAAGCAGTTTTCGACATGTATTGACATGTATAACGGCTATTTGAGATCGAGAGCCATGAACTTCAAGTCATTTTCTCGGCTCACAACGTGCCATGGGTCCTGCATGCGACTCTGGCCTTTGTCATAGAGGTAACATGATCTCGGATCGACACATGGAGGTTCGGGGGGCACAATATTGACCTTCACCTGGTGGCGTTGGCCAAATAGTTAGGTGGGATCCAGTTGTAGGGGTTGTAAATATGTGGGGATCGAGGACGCGACGACCGTCGAGATATTTTCCGTAGGAGATTTGCCACTTTGGCGAGGACAAGGATGTATACGTAGTTGAGTTTCCAATAAAATCAGCCTTACTGACACGCCTGTTCTCTTTTGTATGAACCTCAAGGACACCTCTCGGCCTACTGGACGTGTCTTGTGCCTGGCGAAACCAGGTTCTCCGGAGACGGGATGATGCTTCCGTTCCTCGAACCACAACGGAGCGGGGAAGATCTACAATTGTGCCCGGAGTGTTCTTTGCCCCTCAAAAAACCCGAAACACGATGATCGAAGGCTGGTCAGTGATCGATGATCGGTCAGTTTACGGCTGATGATCTCTCCTGCAAATGGTAACCATCCGATGTCCGCGGGTGCTTGTCGAGGACCTCAAGGTCGTATACTTCCGTCGTGTGAGGGGACTTTGAAACAGTAAAGGCGCCCAGCAAGGATGTCTTCTGATCACCCAAACCCCATTTTAACGCGGTCCTGAATTTGTTCAGAGAAAGGACATCAATGTTTCCATTTGTCGCCTACCGAGCTGTTTTAGGCGGCCCTTCCGCTCTTGCAAAACCTGGTCCGGTACTCTCATGCCCCACCGACGCCTCTATCATACTCCGCTGGTGTGCGTGGTGGGATTTTTTTTACCAGTTCCAATGGATCGCGACGGACTACAATTCCGTTTGCAAGTTCATTGGCAGCGGACTACAGCTCACTACAACGCGCGAGCGCTCCACCACGGAGTGAAGGGCGGGAAGACCCCTAATCGCGGCCCACGTAGGTAACCCTGAATATCCCACACGCTTATTCCACTGGCATTCGCGAAGTAAAATGGGTCCATCCAGGCCCCTTTGCGCGTTTTGCGGAAACCTTGTTTCTCTATCGCTACGATCGATCGGCGGCAAGCGCTAATCATTAAGCGGTCTTAGTTCCAGCCGAGCGAAGGGTCAGCGCTTCAGCGGCCAGCGGTCATGTCATTCGTCCCTCGCATACGTCCTCCCCACCCAACTCGTTCGCTACATTCATCCTTTTCGCTCGTTCGCTACACCATTTCTCTCCGTCCGTTATTACGGACAATCAATTTCTCCCTCATGATAAGGGAGGTGAACGCCCAATTCTCAGTTTGAGTCCCTCACCGGACTTCGCCAGACTTGAGGCAGAGTACCTTCATGTGTACCGCGGCCGATGATCGTAAGAAAAAGATGAGAGCGGACCAGGTTTTTGCAAACTACTGTTACACGACCGCGAGGCGCGGTCAAGTTGCCCTTTCGGATATCTATCGCGGTAGGTGTTAGCTAGGGAGTGTCGCCCTTCCCGACACGCCGCTCACATCTTCCCGGTCTCGGTAGTTCGCATTTTTGCTTTCTTCCATCCCTTCGCTGGTTGTGAGATACCTATCGTTTCCCATGCTCCAGAACTTCGCATTTTCAGCGGACAAACCCCTCACCCAAACGAAATCTTGAACCTGCCCGTCCAGCCCAAGCTTGCATCCGCTGGCACACTACATAACGGCCCGAAGGGGGTTAGTCTCTTTGGTGGACAAAAGTCTATCGCGGAGCGCCACACCGATATCCTTCAGTCCGCGATCGAAGGTAGTGTTACCAGAAAATGAACCGAATCGAGCCGGAACAAGCTCGAACTACCAAACCTGCTCATTGATCCAGCCAATGGCTGAGCTGATTCTGACAGCCATCGATGAGGTTGGCTAAGTTCCGGCTGGGTTTGGCTCAGTTTGCGGCAACACTAATCAGCGAACTCATGGCACTCCGCGAAAGTAGAACTCAGCGAGACCCACCGGTTGGAATCCGATCTTTGGGCCAAAACACCCTCATCTCATTCCGGGCCGAACTTTCCGTCACGTGCCCCGACTGGCCTAGCAGCGCTGAGCGCGTACCGGAGGGTCTCCAGTAACATTGTGGGTCCCTCTCGGCTGGGAAGAAAGATGCTGCAGGTTCCTGACTGCTATGAGGATTATGGAGGGGATCTTCAGCCCCAGTGTCTGCAGTAGCTGTGTGAGAAGGTGGAAATCCGGGCGTGCGAACCTGCGAAAGAAGGCATGGGTGAAGTTGCCAGATGGTTTTGGGTTGAAGGGCCGAACTCGCATCGAGAGCTCGGTATCGAGTACCATCGTCTGTTTACGAGTATAATTTGGCCGAGTCGCACCTCGTCCGATTTGTATCTGTACTTTTTAGTTTCAATGCGGAATAAAATCATTTCCAAGACCTGGGAAGGCGGGAGGCGGTTCAACCACTTCCACCCGCCAAACGGTGCCAGGAAAATTTCAACGAAGCTCGAAGGGATAGTTGAACGTTATTTTACCCAACAAATTTCTATTCCTCGTCGGAGACCTACATTCCGAAATCAAGTCGGAGTAAAAATAAATAAGAAACAATAGGACCGATCCATGGTCAAAGACGAAATCGAAATAAAAGGTGAATATACAGGGTAATTGGTATGTAGGTGTGTGTATAACGAGAGAGATGTACAACTCAGCGGGTTGGGGTGTGCTCAACACAGTATTGGAACGGCTCATGGGCGGAGGCCCCCATCCCGAAGTCCGGTTCTCAGAGAGCCACGTTTGTAAGCAACGTCCTTGCTAGGGGAAAGCAGGTCGGCTAAAGTGGAGGCAGCAGCTAAAATTATAGCACTAGTGAGCGACCAACGATTGGAACGAGTTGTGATGATGCTACTGACCGAAAGCCAAGAGGGTGGCAAAGATACGGATGAACTGCATTGCGGTTGTTGTGGAGGATTTACTCGCGGGGGGTAAAGGGGCTGGATTGGATTCGGGGGTGGGTCGAATAGAGAAAAGCGGGTATATTTGAGAACACTTCCCGTTCTTAAATACGTTTTCATAATCTTCCCAAAAATCCATATGACAATCGTTGACGCTGAACGGTTCCACCCGGGTGAAAGGAGTCTGGTGAGGTGTAAGGCTTCTTTCTATTGTCTGATTCTTCCCATCATGGCGGTGTACTGCACCGATCTGTTTTTACTCATCCGGGTTGGGGGCCCGTGATGGCTGTATGTTGAGAACAGTAGCCACTGCCTCAACATAGATCAAATCACCTGATATCAAGCCGCAAGGCATCATGCATCACCAGTCACCCCGTCAGCCGCTTCCAGTACAACACGGAGATGTTTGACACCGGAAGACCCCCCTCCAATCCCTTTCTATTCAGTGAACATCAACACGACTGAGTCCGTTTGGGTGTATATGGACATATTATCATTGTCCGGCGCTGTTGATCCTCTGACCTGTAATTGAAACAAAGGAGACGTACATTACCCCCGCCTTGAACGGTGGTGATCTATCGATCCTGCATAGGAACAAACCGATGATAGTATTGCTTCATTATCGCCTCCACACGTCCCAGGGTGGACTCGGGGGACTCCTCAACAGACCTGCATATAGACCACACCGTCAACCTCTAGAAAGTCTGCACTAAACCGAGAACGAATCTAGTGAGCCGTAGAACACAGCCAGGACTGATACAACCGTGTTAGGAGGTAGGATGGTGTTGTCCTCGATTCTCCGCACGAACTACACGAAAAAGGCTAGAAGTAGGATGCAAATTCCTCCATCTGGAAAATCTGATGAGGTTCAGTGGTATCTTCCTCGTAGACGGCCGTTCAGCGTAACACAACATCAGCACTCATAAACCGATATTGATCTCGTGGACAGGCAACTCGTGGGTAAATAAACGGAGGTAACGGAGGGAAACGGCCTTGGTAGATGCCCCGTCAGGCATGAATACAACCTCCGTGTTCGAGTCATCGCCAGTGAGGAAGAGGGCTTTTAACAGTGGGCAGCTCCGGGGGAGATCGAGGCATAAAACTGGAGACAATCAAGATTGGTGGTGAATAGAGGGGAAATATCGCATCGGTTCTCCGCCGCCCTGTCAGGGCTGGCAGTTGGTGGCAGTTAACAAACGAGGAAATATCAGCAGGGTCCCAGGCCCCAAGTTGCTCGACCTGATCGTGTACCTCACGATGCATGAAGCTTTGCATCGGTCGGGGGGGGTTCGGCCAGGAAGCGGCCTGACTTGCTGCTTTGAGGGCCGGA
>Ga0307512_10006281_pt1 | contig 12077 bp, 15 predicted proteins | sample 14_EM_MG_FD_200267 | JGI IMG/M metagenome (GOLD analysis project Ga0307512, IMG submission 200267) | Populus trichocarpa ectomycorrhiza microbial communities from riparian zone in the Pacific Northwest, United States - 14_EM | ecosystem: Host-associated > Plants > Roots > Unclassified | place... | reverse complement strand
GCTATATTCTCTATGGACAGAGATAAAGAATGATGCCAGCCATCGTCACCTCCATATGAAGTAATTCTCGATTGGCATCAGCAATGGCCAGTAGGATAGAGACACTTGTGCATGAGATAGGAGAAGGCTGATGAATGGTACGAAGAGGTAGATGGTTCGGAAGACAACAGTTCGATGGATACCAATCAGTCTCGAGATGTATATCAGAAGGATAGTGTTGGTCCGGACAGGCTGGAGGATTGGAAAGATACTATTTGCTCGGAGGAAGTTTAGGCCGACTGGTAATCAGAGCAAGGGGATTGGAAGACGAGAAGATAGTGAGAATTTATCTAGAGAAAAGCATAGTTAGAATTAGCAGTTAGAGTGAAGAAGAAAGAGGTATAAAGACCTCTCGATTCTCTGCTGGTATAGAGGGCAACCTTCTCATGATGGAGAACAAGCCTTAACAATATATTTGGATTGGAAAGCTATTCTACATTTATTCTATTCTGATTACTTTCTGCACCTGAGTGAAGCTTCAAAGTGAACCAGCTATCAGTTCTTGTATAAGTCCAATATCAAGTCCGATAGCGAGACAAGATAAGGGGATACTTAGAAGGGATACTTCTAGTTGAGTGTATATTGGAGTCGATTCCTCCCACATTACACTATATTGTTATATCAAATCTCTATCAAACATCACCTCATGATATTCGAGATCCTCTTTATCATTTCCTATACCCTACTCTATCCCTATATTGTCCGGGCCATGAAAACCTACTTTAATACCCCTCCTACCGAAACCTTCTTTGATTGTCCTGAATTTGAAATATCTGATCCCTGGGATTCCCTGACTGAGGAAGAATATATTGAAGATATCCTTGAAAACTCCTGCAAGAATACAGATTGCTCTGATTACGAGCCAAGACCATTTGACATCTTTGGAAACAAAGCAGGTGATTATATTGGTCATTACTATCAGGCAGGAGGAAAAACTAAGCATTGCATAGTCCTCAAGCAGTAGACTATGTCTTCATCGGAGGTACAGCGGTTAACAGTGGAGAGGAGGAGTAATGTTTTGGTCCCCAGAGAAACAGGTGGAAAGGCAGTGGAATAATATCAGCCAATTACCAACGAACAAGTTCCCATATGGGCAGTTGAGTTGTACAATTGATTAACTGCAGACTTGGATGGATTGGAAGCCCTCATCTCAGAATCCGTATCGAAATCTGTAAATGTAACACAAGACATGCCTCAGCTGGTGGACGCCTATATGTCGATGATCAGCAAACAGAATATGTTCTACGATCAAATGACGAAGGGAGTCGAAACCTTGTACCATAACGTGTATGCTCAATACACAGAGATTATTCTTCAGTCTCAAATCTTTGCATCTAATGTCAAAGGAGGAATGGCAGTCATTGCAGCCAAGGCATCTCAGGATTATGAGAATCTGAAAGATGCATTTAACACCCAAATTTCAAGCAACAACAGTGCATGGGCCAGAATAGCTGCAGTAGTACTTAGAGAAAGACAAGACGCTGAGAATGCATTGGCAGTTCGGTTGGAAGCTCAATGATTACAAATGGAAGACAATAAGCAGAACGCTGAAAGAGCAATGGCGAGGGTACAGAATACACAACGAATGGAAATGGAGGACAATGAGAAAAAGGCAGAGGATGACTTGAGGAAGCAATGAGTAGAGTTGGCTTCAACTAAAAGAGAAATGAAAGCCAATAAGAAACAATGGCAGCGGGCCTTTGCAGAATTCCAGAAGCAGCTTGAAGAAAAACTAAAGGAAGTTCCAAAGGAAACCCGACGCTCAATCAGATCTCTGGCAAAATTTGTTGTAGATGACGATAAACCTGAGAATCCTGAAGGAAATCCAAACCAACCAAAGGATGGAGCATTTATGGAAACCCCAAGTGGTATCAAATGGATCTACAGTCGAAAAAATGGGAAATGGGAAATCATCCAGGACAGAAATGCCGACGATGTTTCCCTACCTCCTTCCACACCACCATCCAGTAGGGCAGGAAGTGGAGGAGAGGGTCCCTCTGGCGAAGGAGGAGGAGGAGCAGGCGGAAGAGGCAATAATAATTGGGTTGGTAACTCAGATGAGCCACTGCTTCCCCCATTCCCCACTGGAAACGACCCACACGACAGTTCAAGCTCATCAGACAGCAGCAATAACCCCAGAAGGCGCAGCCTAGGTGGATTACCGCCGCTACCACCAGGAGGTTCTAACATATACAGTGGTTCTGTTCGAGGATGCAGTCCTGGCCAAAAGCACGAAAGAAAAAAGAGCGAAATGAAGTTCCCAAAAGTGTTCAAAGGAGATCCATCGGATGATACCCTCCCATATCGAAAGTGGTTCCACTCAGTCGAATACTATATGCAGTGACACCGCACAGCCTTCTAAGATGATATTGACAAGATCATTTGGATTGGAGGTGGAATGGATGGAAAGGCTGGAACTTGGTATGATGCAAGAGCTGAATATATGAAAAAATACTTCAAGGTGGACAAATGGAACCCCTTTGTCAGTGCAATGGAAGAAAGGTTCCTCGATAGACAAGAAGAAAGAAAGGCCCTAGCCAAAATGAAGGAACTCAAGTATAAGGGAGACATTGAGAGCTACCTAACGGACATGGAAACTCTCAACTACAAGGTCTGCCTAGTTGGCACCCCCTGGAGAACCTTGCTTAGAGATGGGCTTTCAGAAGATCTCCAATATCGCCTGTGGACCACCAAATGAGAACCTCGAAACGACATCGATTATGTGGAGAGTGTCCGAAGAGTTGGCCTCGCAATGGAGGAATACCTGATGCTACAGAAGAAGCAATCTTCGAGGGATAATACTTCAAATCTTAAGAAAAAAGACAAGAAAAGGAAGTGTCAGGAGGATGGGGATCAAAGAGAAGACAAACCCAAAGATCGTGGATCAGGAGGGAAGTCTGGCTTTAAGAAACCCAAGAAGGAGGACAAGAATAAGGGTCAGACTCCTGTCCATACAGACAAGAAGAAGGCCCTGGAAGCAATTGCCCCTTCTCTTGTCGAAGCACAATTTGAAAAGGGCGAGTGTGTTCGCTGCGCCATGGATAACCATGCTTGGAAGTTCTGCCAAAAATCAATTGTGTCTTCATCCTCTAAAGGCAAAAGGCCAAAACCAAAAGATGACCATCCAAAGGATGTCTCGTCTGTGGCAGGAGCAGCTGGGAATAAGCCCAAGGCTCAGGCCTCTGCATCTAGACGAATTCACAAGGTTGATTCTAACGATGAGATGATCATTGATTAAAAAGGGATACTGTGGTACGGTCCTATGGTATAGAGGTAGTGGTACTGATCTATACTGGAATATGGGGATGGAAACGATAGTGTTTTCCTTATATAGCTTGCTTAATTGAGATTGAATAAAAAGGATGCCTGAGGATGAGTTTAGTACTCAAAATGTGCTGGCCACATAGCATTCAGTTAAAAAAGCCAAGTGACCATACATACATACTTATCCATACACTACAACTCTTACCAGTCAATTACTCATGACCCGTTGTGGCCGGAGCTGTATCGAAAGGCAGTTCACCATGAGTACCTCACAAAAACGGAAGGCCTCACCTTCCAGCAATTCAATCTCCCCCAGAAAATTAAAACATGCTCCACCCGAACCCAAGTCAGGTGGAAGACCTGAAGTAAAATGCTAATCTCATTTCGAGGAAAAAAGAACATTCCAGCAAGAGTACTACTCAATTCTGGATGTACTACACCTATTGCCTCAGAGAAATGGATTGAAGAGCATAATGTCCCATTTGTTACTCGCAAAGAACAGAAGGAAATTCAGAACTTTGCTGGAGACACAGTGGAGGATTGCGGATGGTGTTATACCTTCCCAATTACCTGTCAACATGGAGACCATTATACAAAGGAGACCTTTGAGATAGGTCCGATGGAAGATTCCTGCAATCTGATGCTTCTATATTGGTGGATCGTTAAACACAAAGCCTAGGGATTTGCAGATGGAGGAATCATTAGCTTTGAGAGCGAGGAATGCAAAACGACATGCACAAGGCATAATTGCAATTCATTCACTATTGAAATCGATGATACTATATTAGATTTCGGGAATGATCCTCAATGGATTGGAATTATTGGAAATCTCAAGATCAATGACAAGGACCAAATGGAAATCGATTGGATTGATAGGATTCCATGGCAGTATCGAGATTATAAGTCTCTGTATAATGGAGAAGTCTCCAATGCTCTGCCACCTCACCGATCATTTGATCATGCCATTGATATCCAAGCAGGAAAGGAACCCCCTTGGGGACCTATCTACGCCCTTTCAGAGAAAGAGTTATCAGTTCTCAAAGAATACATCAAAGAAATGCTCGACCAGGGGAAGATTCGCCCGAGCAAGTCACCAGCACGTGCCCCTATCCTCTTCGTTCCAAAGACGCATGGCAGAGGCCTACGATTGTGCGTGGACTATCGAGGTCTTAATAAGGTCACCATCATGAATGGGAGACCGCTGCCTTTGAAGAATGAGCTTCAGGATAGCATACAGGGTGCTGGAATCTTCACTAAAATTCACCTCAAGTCTGGATTTCACATTGTCCGAGTCAAGGAGGGGGATGAGTGGAAGACAGCATTTCGTACAAGATATGGCCTATATGAATATACTGTTATGTGTTTTGGTGTTGCAAATCCCCCAGCCACATTCCAAGATGCCATGGAAACAATCTTTAGAGACATGCTCGATAGAGGACTCCTCATCTATATGGATGACTTCTTGATCTACTCAGAAACAGAGGAAGAACATACCCAGATAGTCCTGGAGGTACTCCGAAGATTAAAGGAAAACAACCACGCAATTGCACCCAACAAATGTGTATGGCATGCCTCTAGGGTTGAATTCCTCGAATATATTATATCTTCAGAGGCAATTGAAATGGCTCTGGATAGGATTGAGACTATTCTGGAGTGGCCAAAACTCGAATGCAAACAAGACGTACAAATGATCCTGGGATTCGCCAACTTCTATTGACAGATCTTTGAAGGATTTGCAATGACAATGAAGCCTATTACAGACCTTCTCAGGAACGGTGTTCCGTACAAGTGGTCTCATGAATGTGCTAAGGCATTTCAGGACTTTAAGGACCAGGTTACTAAGGCTCCAATCCTAAAACATTTCAAACCAATGGGCCAAATTGTTGTGGAAACCGATGCAAGAGATTTCGCTATTGGTGCTGTACTCTCTCAAGTTATTGATCGATGGTTACACCCCATTGCTGTTACGGGGGTTCTAAATCCCAATAATCAATACAACATTTATTGAATTTAAGTACAACCGCCTATCTCAGAAACTCTGTCTTTCCTCATCTTATCCTAAGACTCAACCTGTTGCAACTGTGTTGCAAGCGAGGCCAATCTATACCGATACCAAAGCCCGTCGCCTTGGTAAATATAAATTATACCTCGCCTTCGAATAACCACTCCTCGGACAACTGCTCAAATGGTAATGCACTGGTGTTCAGATATCTCAGCACCAGGTAATCGATATTCTTGAGTTCGCAAAAACGAAAAACCACCCGGTAAGTGTGGGTTAAATGGTGCCCTTCCAAACTGAAGAGAAGGTTGCCAAAATGTTCGACAACTTGTTGCAGTGTGTACTCGGATTGTGTCAACCCGTGTCCAGGCTTATAAGGTGTAATCACAAAGATGGATAAGAGAAGCAATTGTAGAATTTGATAGATAGAATTCTTAATAATATTTTAAGATCGTCTTTGGTGTTCTGAATGTTGAGTGTGGATTGCTGCTTGAGCTTGTTCTTCTCATTGCCGGAACAATGCCATCTCTTTATAGTCGTCTTCGAGGGTTTGTACACCCATACTTCAACGCCACGACTACAAGACTCATGATGGCGTTATTGCGATCGCGTTATGCCACACAAGCATGTGCCCGGTAATAATCGCCACACATCCCAATCGGTTATCATGTTCATGCAATGTGGTTTCAAAGCATTATGCTCCTGATAATAATCATGCCATCTGTTACACCTTTGGAGTTGTTACGGTTCCGAGGTCACGAGATATCACTCGGAGATAATGTCAGGTGGCGAAGGAATAAGGTTTATCAGTCATAAGCCAACACTATCGCCCCACCAATGACCGCCAGGCACATGTCCCTCGACTACATCATCACCACCCACCTTCGAGTGTTGTCATAGCAGTAGTGGTGTGTCAATGCAATGCAAACACCCATTGTTATATTCTCTATGGATGGAGATAATGAATGACGCCAGCCATCGTCACCTCTGTATGAAGTATCTTGCGATTGGCAACAGCTACGACCAGTGTGATAGGGATGCTTGGGCACGATACGATGGGAGGCTGTTGAATGATACGATGGGGAAGATGGTCTGGAAGACAACAGTCCGATGGATACCAATCTGTCTAGAGATGTATATCAGAAAGATACTGTTGGTCTGGAAAGACTGGAAGATTGGAAGGATACCATTTGCTTGGAGGAAGTTCAGGCCGACTGGTTATCAGAGCAAGGGCATTGGGGGACGAAGGAATGTTAGTAAATTATCTAGAGAAAAGTGTAGTTAGAATTTGCAGTTAGAGTGCAGAAGAAAGAGATATAAAGACCACCCAATTCTCTGCTGGTATAGAGGGCAACCTTCTCATGATGGAGAACAAGCCTTAACAATATATTCGGATTGGAAAGCTATTCTACATTTCTTCTATTCTGATTACTTTCTGCCCATGAGTGAAGCTTCGAAGTGAATAATCTATTAGTCCTTGTATAAGTCCAATATCAAGTCCGATAGCGAGACAAGATAAGGGGATACTTAGAAGGGATACTTCTAGTTGAGGTATCTTGGAGTCGATCCTCCCGCGTTACACCATCCATCGCACGATATCATATCAGACAATGTGTCAGATGATACTTGAACTTAGACATCTTACTACCCGTTTGCAACAGTAGTTGGAACATCTGCCATCCAAATAGTTGGCAGCGCTTATCACAAATTAATGCCTAACCTTAAAGGCTATTTGGCTTGCTTCATAGATTTAATTGGTGACCAACCGATACTATGCCAATGTAGAACTTGACACATCAGCTCGTATCTATTACGAGTTTGACGTTGCAATGCATTCGAACTCAAACCAATGAGCAGGGTTGCTTCAAGCCTCTTATCATCAGCCAATGTCATAATTCCCTCAGTCACATCATGCTTAAGCCGAGACCATTCTCTTTGGCCGGGGAGTACCCTGGTGGTTCTTATCGCCTGAGGCCATAAGCCAGAAATCCCACATACTTGCATATTGACTATCGACTGCTGTGTTTGTGTGTCGGAGTAATCTCCTGTCCAGTCAAACTATCCCGCCAGTATCTAGGATATGAACGTGTTCGAAAACAATGCGCTCAGCAGATCTAACATCTTTCGATCTGGCAGCATTGTTGCATCATCAGATAAGGATTACCGTAGTATGTATCCTTTCAATGAATTCGCTAAGCAACCATACTTGCTTATTCGATCAATGCGCGACTCTTATGTATCCCCGCTAAGGGACATAAGACTGGTTTACTCACGACGGCAAGAGTAGGTGTTAGGCATATCATGGGACTAGATCGAGAGTAACTCCGTGATATGTATTCATCTCGTATCGTAAGTACCATTATCGCTGTTATGGGAGAACCCCTAACATCACCCCCTTCTCTAGAACCGGTGACCACAACGATGCTCCATCATAACAAGTAGAAAAGCAAAAATATACCACTCAGTGTAACAAAGAATAAAAAACAAAACATACAACAAAATAAAACTATTTTTTGTTTTTACCATAACGCCCGTCTTTTTCAATGGTAGGATTTTTCCAATAATATTCTTTTGATGAATCCTTCGAACTTTCTGACACATTTTCATATGTTTCCCATGTATTTTCATCATGCGAATATCCTTCCCATTTAACCAGCTATTCATGTTTCTTCGCGTTGTCATCAGATGGACCGCTGGCGAGTATAGATTCCATTTTCCAACCTGCGTTGTCGGCTTCTATTTCGATAACCCGTTTCTTTGGATTGGTTCCTCGATAACATTTCAACAAAGCTATATTGAAAGTCGGATGAATTTTCCATAAATCTGGTAACTTAATCTTGCAATATCTTCCATTCTTTCCGGTCGATAAAACTTTGAACGGTCCATACACCGTATCTTCTAACTTCTTGCATCGATGTTTAGCTCAAATATTCTTTCCATTCAACATAACCAATTCTCCTGGTCTAAATGGTTCAATATCCTTCCTTTTCTTATTGTAATGTTTCTTCGTAGCTTCTATAGCTATAGATAATTGTTCTGCAAGCTCAATGTGTACCGTATTCATATAATGTCCATATAACTCTGAAGCTGGGTTGCGGAACCGAATCTCGTTTGGTCAATTCGTCCTTGGTTTAAACCCAAAATTGGCGTAAAAAGGTGATATCGTTGTTGCTGTATGCTTTGAATTATTATAAGCGTATTCCGCCATTGCTAACATTGTCGCCCAATCATTTTGTTCGTAATTGCAGTAAGATCGAAGGTAGCTTTCTATTACTTGGTTGATATGTTCTGTTTGTCCATCCGACTCTGGATGGAAAGCAGTACTCATGCTTTTCCTAATTCCTAGGTAGTTGTATAAGTCGGTGAAGTATTGAACAGTAAATTTCCCATCTTGATCTGACACTACATCTTCCGGAAACCCATCATACTTCCACACATTCTCCAAGAATGCTCAGGCCACCGTTGGTGAATCCTGTTTCTTTATTGGAATGAAATGAGCCATTTTCGTAAATCGATCCACTACTACTAGAATCATAGTTGCTCCTTCTGATTCTGGAAGATCGGTAATAAAATCCATGCTAATATGCATCCACAGCTTACAAGCCATCTCCAACGGATGAAGTAACCTGTGTTTAGCATGTTGAGGGCTTTTCGTCCTCTGGCAGTTAACACACTCATTACAGTACTTCCGTATGTCTGTTTCCATTTTTGGCCAATAGAAATTCTTCGAAATTAATTCCATCGTTCTTTCTCTTCCGAAATGTCCTGCGATCTTTGAATCATGTTCCGATTTCATTATCCTTTGTCGCATTTCTTTTGGCGCATATACTCCATTTTTCCAACCAAGAATATCGTCCTTCAACTCGTAATGTTTATCGATAATACTCCCAGAACTAAGCTTTTTGCAAATAGCCCTATACTAGTGTTAGCAACGGGCCCGGGTAACCCCCCAGCGGTCTGGGTTTGGCCCGCAAAAATGGGTCGGTTCGGTTCCAGAACAGTCCAGAAATCCGACCCGCTGAGTCTTGGCGGGCCAAATCCGGACCCGTACCCGTCAACCGGCGGGTTTTGCCGGGATTGGCTAGACCCGTTGGTTCCAATGTCCGGTTCTGCATTTTGGGTTTTTCTATTTATGGTCGCATTCAGATATCCTACTGTTTCTTGCAAAATATTGACTTTGGGATATCATTGACTGTTTGAGTTGCATTGACTGCCTTTATACTCAAAAACAGGAGAGACACCCTTCCGGCCCAATTCTAAAACTGAGCATCAACAGAGCGTCAACGATTTTAGGTCTTGTAAGTCAAGTAATTAAAATGTGATTTGGTCATTGCTATCCATAATCGACACACTGGCTGCCTTTATTGGCAAAAAAGCAAGCCGCACGCTCCCGGCCCCATTTTGAAAATGAGCGTCAATGGAGCGTCAACGATATTTGGCATTTCATCATGGGCAATCAAAGTGTGATGTGGCCGTTATTGTCGGTATACGATGTTTTGACCGTTTCTGTAGGCTAAAACGCTCATGAACTCTTGGTTGCGGCATTGTAAATGAAACGAGTTGTGACTGCCTGGGAGGCTGTCGCACAGATAACTCTTGCTTATCTGCCTATGATGGCAACCAATTCCTCGCTTATAGGTGTCTGCGATCAAGAGCCATTTAGAATACCTGAGATGCAAGACCAAAAATCGTTGACGCTCCGTTGACACTCATTTTGAAGATGGGGCAGGGAGCGTGTTTCATTCTCTTTTGCCTATAAACGACGCCAACGCTTCGATTATGTGTATTCACTACCATGTCGCGTTTTTATTACCCGACTTACAGGACCAAAAATCATTGACGCTCCATTGACGCTCATTTTGAAGATGGGGCAGGGAGCATGATGCATTCTGTTTTGCCTATAGAGGATGCCAACACATCGATTATGTGTATTCACTACCAAGTCGCATTTTTATTACCCAACATATAGGACCAAAAATCGTTGACACTCCGTTGACGCTCATTTTCAAGATGGGGCAGGGAGCGTGTTTCTTACTCTTTTGCCAATAAAGGACGCCAATACTTTGATTATGTGTATTCACTACCAAGTCGCGTTTTTATTACCCAACTTACAGGACCAAAAATCGTTGACGCTCCGTTGACGCTCATTTTCAAGATGGGGCAGGGAGTGTGTTGCGTTCTTTTTTCCCTATAAGGGATGCCAAAACTTCTATTATGTATATTCACTACCAAAATGCGTTTTTATTACCCGACTTACAGCACCAAAAATCGTTGACGCTCCGTTGACGCTCATTTTGCCATGGGCATATTCACAATATATCATGATTTCATTTGGCGGAAAATATCATTAACAATGTTTTGACAGCCTTTCTGTCTTCTTCATGTACTATCTTCTTTATCACTACATTGTTCTTTAATAATACATATAAATAGATCCTTTAAAACATGCTATAAAGTGTCCGGCAATTGTAGATAATACTACACTCAAAAATCACGTTCCTTACAATCCATGTTCGTTTTCACTGGCAGTTTCACTCGATTGGCTGCTGTCGTCTTCAAAATGAATGTTAGCTGTATTACCATGCAGCAGATAGTGTACTAACCAGTGGATGTTTCTTCATCATTCCGCAAATCTGGAATAAAATCTTCATCATGCTCGCTATCCTCGGCAAATGTATCATGATTGAAAAATTGAGCGCCGGGAAGAGGAGCATGTGTATATTCAAATCCAGCGGGCAGGTTTGGGATTTTGGAACTTTGGGCGCGATTTTGGTCGCCGGATGGTGCAGGTGGCGTTCCGGGTGGAGGTGGCGTTAGTTCTGGTGTCGGCTGTCTGAGTTGGACTTGAGGAGGTGCGCCCGTGCCTTTGCGCCTCCAGCGTGTCCGTGGATTCTTGGCGGTGCCATTTTGGCAAGGAAGGCAGCCGTGGGTTTGATTTTCATAAACCATTGCTGGGTGTCGTTCTATTGCAGCGTTCACCTTTCTATGCCCAGGAAATTCAACACCCCGCTTCTTCTCTTCCCGGACTTCTGCGCGAGGCTTCTTAATCAGCTGTTGCGTTTCCTCTATCGTGGCTAGTGTTAGCAACGGTTCCGTTTTCGGACCGTTTCTACTATAGCAGTTCGAAGAAAACCCGGACCAAGCCGGTTCGGTCCGGGTTTGTGCCAAACGGTTCCTTCAATTAACTCGTTGAATATTCATCTGATAATTTAGTGTTTGGTACATGAAATATGGAGCTTCAGATGGCGCATCTTTTGGCAGTCTCCGATTTTTGATATCTCCAAAACTCAGCAAGCGGCTTTGAAATTATCGTCATTTTGGGCCGAAAAACGAGGTTTTTGGGCTACCGCTTGCAGAGATTTAAAGATAGCAAAAATCGGAGATGGCCAAAAGATGTGCCGTGCTAAGCTGCATATTTTACATACCAAACACTAAACTCTCTGATCAATATTTGTGGCCTTAAAGTGATGGTTCGCTTAAAAAATCGTCGATTTTTGATGGGGTAAGGCCGTTGCCACGCAGACCTATAAAACCGGCCGGGTCCAAAACTGGAACCGTTGCTAACACCAATCGCGGCGCGCGAAAACCCTCCTCTGGCCATTTTCGCCATATTCAATGCCAGGCGCATGTCGGACTTTTCTAGCTGTACCCGACCTCCTTGCCTTGCCATAGTCGCAGACATGTTGAAAACCTACAAGATATTAGTTGCTGCTTCTGAAAGTGAGAATCGGCAATTACCTCTACCATATACGCTTCTGTAGCCTCCTCTAAGGTG
>Ga0307512_10006280_pt1 | contig 12078 bp, 8 predicted proteins | sample 14_EM_MG_FD_200267 | JGI IMG/M metagenome (GOLD analysis project Ga0307512, IMG submission 200267) | Populus trichocarpa ectomycorrhiza microbial communities from riparian zone in the Pacific Northwest, United States - 14_EM | ecosystem: Host-associated > Plants > Roots > Unclassified | place... | reverse complement strand
AGTCACATGTTTTTTTTTTTTTTTGGATCAAGAACTCCTAGGCATTATTTTCTTTGACAAGTCAAGTCATGCGTTCGATCTTTGATGGTATTAACATGCAATATTGGGGAGGAAGTGCAAAAAATAATTTTGAAATTCAACAAATATATATATATATTCATGATGAAAAGCAGCCATGCTTTCTTCGTTGAAGAACTTCAAATAATATGACCAAGAAGATAGCTTGTTCTTGGAGAAGTTTACTCAAATACAAACGCAACTCTTTCTTCTATTTTTCTTCTGTAATTTCTCAGGAAAATGAACATATTTCGTAACAGATCAGTTCAAGATTGAAAATTCAAACAAAATTCTTTCATTGTTTTACTTTTTCAATAGTTAATTATATTGGTTCTTGGTATCCTATTTTTACTGTACTTGCACGTGTAGTCGTTTCAGACTTTTATAATTTCCTTCTAAGTTTCTTTTAAACAAAAAATTTAGTCCCTCTCTTTATTTTCTAACAACTGGCCCTTTATTTTCTAAAGGAAAAACGAACACCCAACACATCCGGATCTGAGGTTGAATAAATATGTGTGTTTGCTAAATTAAAATACTAAAATTTTATAAATGAATTCAATGTTTTTAGTCATTTAAGCCGTAGTCAATCGCAATATCTAAACTCGGTCATCCGTCCCGGATGCCATTAACCAAAACTAATCACAAAATCAAACCCATCATCTCTCACGGATACCATTAGCCGAACCCAATCATCATAATCAACTCGGCCATCTATCTAGGATGCCATTAGCCGAACCCAATCATCATAATCAACCCGGCCATCCCTCTAGGGTGCTATTTGTCGAGACTAATCATCACAAAACCCGGCCATCCATTTAGGATGTCATTGGCTGAAGGTAATCATCAATTGATCTCAGGCATCCCCGTAGGATGTCATTAGTCGAAGCTAATCATCAATCACAACCCGGTCATCTATCTCGGATGCCATTAGCCGAAGCTAATCAACAACTCAATCAACATTTCATAATTGGTTTAACATTCATTAACAACTCAATCAACAGTTCATAATCGGTTTAACATTCGGCAACAACTCAAGTTCATCAACAACTCAATTAACATTTCATAATCGGTTTACCATTCATCAACAACTTAATAATATATCATCGTCAAACAATTTATTTTAGAACATTTACATTATACAAAAAAAAGGTGGAAACCACCTACTTGTTCCTCCCGTGGGGTGTCCTTGCCCGGTCGAAGGTCCGATCTCGGTCACACCACCTAACACATCAATGGTCACAAATCAGCACATTTGCATTTTGAAATCACATGACTCATCACCATACATATTTCAAGAATCCACATGTTCACATTCCAGTGTTCCACACATATTACACAATCATACAATGAATTCGTTCCAGGCATTTAAGTCAATTCTAATATGGAAGTCTGTCACAGAACATCGGCATCAAAAACTGGTTCGCTGGTGACACAGAATTGACAGCAAAAATTGGTTCGCTGGTGACATAGAATTCGGCAGTGAAAACTGGTTCGCTAGTGACATAGAATTCGGCAGCGAAAACTGGTTCGCTAGTAACACATAAATCAACAACGAAAACTTGTTTGCTGGTGACATAAAAATCAACAACGAAAACTGGTTCGCTGGTGACACATAAATCGACAGAGATAACTAGTTTGCTGGTGATACATAAATCGGCAGCGAAAACTTGTTCGCTACTGATACATAAATTGGCAACGAAAACTAATTCACTACTGACACGAGAAGGTGTAAGCGTACTTAGTCTACTGCTTACTCGAAAATCGTTGATGAAAATTGAGTTGTTGTAGATCCAGAAATCATCAACGCAACACCTTTCTACGGGTGACCCTGGAATCGTCAACGTACTTAGTCTACTGCTTACTCAGAAATCATTGACGAAAACTGAGTTGCTGGCGACCTAGAAATTGTCAACGCAACACATTTTTAAGGCTAATGCTGGAATAATTCACGTACACAGCCTACTAGTGTCTCAAGAATTGTCGATGAAAACTGAGTCGCTGCCAAAAATTGTCAACGCAACCCATGTCTATAGCTGACGCTGAAATCGTCAGTGCACACAACCAATTATTGACTCAAGAATCGTTGATGAAAACTGGGTCGCTGCTGACCTAGAAATCATCAAAGCAACCCATGTCTGTAGCCGACGCTGAAATCATTAGTGCACACAGCCTACTGCTGACTCAAGAATCGTTGATGAAAACTGAGTCGCTGCTGACCTAGAAATCATCAACGCAACTCATGTCGCTGCCGATTTACAATCGGTAGCAATGATGGAGTTGTTTATGATTTTTCTCTTTCCCTTAACTAAGCATAAGGTCTATGTTAGTTTACCCCCTTTCATAACTCATCCCCAACCGAGTTTGAACACGTATAAAAATTCAATCGCATTCAAAGTTTTATCACAAGACCATCAACAATACATAACCAATTCTCAACATACATATTCTTACAAAGAATCCCCTAAACATCACTTTAAGTCCTTAATGGTATTATCCAAAATTCATCAATACAATTTGTAGAAATTCAACGACACGTAAACAAGTCCTACATTCATGCTATTTCACATCAACTTATGGAGGTTCATCATGTGAGATTTCGTTAATGGTCCTATTCTCGGTCGAAGCATATATGCCTCTTTTCTCCAATCTTTTGCATGCATTTTATCAAGTTTAACACAATAGTATCGCCAACAACATAAAAATCATACTCATACATATAACCATTTGCTTCCTAATTAAACAAGTTCATCCATTACACACACAAACTCAAGGTTTCCACATGCTTCTACGGTTCAAATGATAGTAAAATTCGGGTCATAACACTTTCTAACACATTTTCACATAATTTCAACATTCACATATGCAGAAATTCTGTCATAAACACAAGCATATGTTCTGTTTTAGCTCTAGTAGAATACATGACTCTAACATAGTTTCCATCTATGCATTTCATCACAGGAAATTCATATACTATCCAGTTTTTATTATGGTCGGTCCTCTCGTAAGTTTATACATTCAAACTTATCCATTTTCTTTGTTAAATGTTCTTGAATTAAATCTCCATTCAGCCCCATTTTCATCCCTCTTTCTTGTTTAGGTTTTCTTCACAGCTGGTGTAAAAATCCTAGGCCATTTTCTTAGGGTTTTCTTCTTCTTTTTCGATCCTAATGTCCCAAGAATAGGGGGAGAAAGCTTATGGTTCATACCTCAGGTTTTCAACAACTTTAGGAAGGGATTTAACAATTTTTCTTCCCCTCTACTTTTGGTTTTCTTCCTCCCTTCTCCAACTGCACCAGTCGGCCTCCTACACTCCTTCTCCTTCCATAGTTTCAGCCATTTATGTTTTTCTCTAACTCTCATTTCCTCTCTAACACTCAAAGAATGTACATACAACTGGTTGCTAGGTTTTCTTCTTGAGGGAGTGGCGGCTGTAGTGGTGTTTTCTGGCTGGTTTTTAAGGAGAGTTCTAAACTCCTTCTTCTTTGATGGCTTCAACCACCTCTGCTTTTCTCTAATCCTCCCTTCTTCTCTCACGTTCCATGGGGGTGCATGCAACTAGGTTTGCTGGCTTTGCTTTGGGAAGAGAGGTTGATGTAGCCAATGATGCTGGCAAGTTGTTTTTGGGGAGAGCAAAGGTCATTCTCTCTCCTTTGCTACATTTATACCCCTTTAAAATGTGAAGGGGTGTTTCGAAGGCTGGATAAGGTTGTTCTTATCCCTCTTTTAGGTCATTCTAAAGTGGTCATGTCCTTTATTATTCTCACCTAGAATAGGCCGGTCCAACACTAATTTTTGTTGGGTTTTACATCATCAACAAAAACTGAGTCGTTGCCGACTTAGAAATCATCATTGAAACTGCTTCCACGGCTGGCACATGGATTCATCAGCGTACACAGCCCTTTTAACTCAAAAATCATCGATGAAACTGTGTCACTATCGACTCACAAATCAACAAAAAACTGTGTCGCTGCCGATTCATAAATCAGCATAAAAAACTATGTCGCTGCCGATTTAGAAATCGGCAGCGATGATGGAGTCGTTTCTGGCTTTACTTTTTTTTGTTGGGTGTTTACAATTCTCCAACTAGTAATCTATCCAAAATCTTATTCCTTTCTCATTGCCAATTTGTAGAAACAACATTTTTTTCAAGGTGTTGGTACATATCCTTCACGGTTGATTATGGAGTAAATTCATTGCCATAAGTCTGAAAGTGAATGATTAAAGCTTGGAAGTCCATTCTCAAAGTAAGGTCAACACTTCTTTCTGATAATATCTTGCCATCCTTCCTTATCTTGCTCTCCTAACCTGCACAACCACTTATCACCATGGCTTTGTTTTTGCCTTGTAAAGATCCAATGCTTAGACCACCTCTTTTTTTTCTCTGACCACTAGATTCCACGCCACCTTACATATGTTTCTTGCATTCGAGGTACCAACTCATAGAAATCATCTCTGAATGGATCTTATGAATATTTGTGCGCCCTTTTTGACATGAGAAAGATTAATATGTAATATAAGGGTAAAGAGTTCAACATGTTTTTAGCAAATATATACGGCCAGCCATGTTTAAAATCTTGCTTATCCACACACCCAATCTTGCATGAATCTGAGAGATGACAAGATTTTAGGTTGATATCTTTTTGGGGTTGGCTCCCAAATGAAGGCTTGGATACCTGACAGGTAGTTTATCCCATTTACAATAGATAGAGCTTTTCATACCACATGTATACTCAACATCCAAATCAATGCCAACTAAGAAACTTTTATGGAAGTTCACTTACAAAGCTAAAGCAAACTTAAACCATCTTGGAATTCTTTTTACTTCTATCAAAGAATAGTAATCATTTGGAATAAAAACTAGCGTGTCATTAACATACTGAAGATGATTGAGTGATTCTCGATCCCTAATCATACCCAATTTCTTTAAAATAACCATATGAATATGCTCCTTCAAATAGAGCTCTTAATCCCTCTACTACTATATCAAACTGAAAGGGTGAAAGTGGATCTCTGTCATATTCCATGCTTGACTCCAAATTCTTGACTTGGTGATCCATTAACAAAGATGGCTATATGAGAATTTGAAACGTATTTATGAATAAGTGATCTCTAATTGTTGTCAAAACCCATATATTCCTTTACCCATAAATGTGAATCAAAAGCCTTATAAAAATCAACCTTGAGAGTGAAACCATGATCTCCTTTCCATTTGACCCCATGAGTCACTTCATTGGCAATTATGAATCCATCTAAAATCTACCTTTTCACAATATGGTCGATATCCATCGGGTTCAATTGTTGTTCTTCCTCCATAGTTTTTATGTGAGATACACAACAATCATCAGGGATTGAAGAGGTCAATAAATGCTAGCTTAGCTAGTCAACGCGCCACCACCTCACCTTAATCCTAACAGAGCCGTCTATGATGGTGCATCGTGTGAATAGTGAGTTACACTGTCAGTGGCATAAATGTAATTTATATATCTGACTAGGGTCGAAATGGTAATTCCCTACACTAGTGGTATTTTTGTAATTTTCTAACCTTATGTTTTATTTTGTAATTAAAAATAGTTTTTTGCATATGTTTTAACTAGATCAATTGATCAGGGCAATTAATTTTGAAGAACTCCGTCAAAAGCTAAAAATAGAAGAAATCCATGTGGTAATGATATATAATAATATAGAATAATGAACAATATATCAGAGTGAAGATCAAATCATTCATGTTTAAACTCTCTTGTATTCAGCAACAGTTCAAACTTCCTTAAGACTAGGAGTCTTCGTCTTATCCTTCCTTGTATTTAGGTGTTGATTAGTTTCTATTAAACCTATATATGTACAGCTTGGTTGATTAATAAAAGAGCACAACAACAGTGTATAAACTGTTCCTTCTATTATGGTATCAGAGCTGCCTAATTCTATTCTTCATTAGTTTCTTCTTTCTTCTATCACAAACTGTCGATCCTCTTGTTCAAAACATAAACATGACCACACAAATCGACTCAGCAGCTACTATCTCTTCTTCCAACCTTCCACACCATGGGGTTCCTCTCATTACAATAAATACCACTGCACAAACACCTCTCAAACTCACATCCACAAACTACATTTCCTGGAAGCTTCAGTTTGAAACTTTATTCATTAGATATGATCTCATTGGATACATCGATGGATCAACACCCTGCCCTCCCAACACCATTACTGCAGACAACATCACCACAACAAATCCCTCTCATAAACTTTGGATTCGTCAGGATAAGCTTCTGCTTAATGCCTTGATTGACTCTATTTCTCCTACCATTATTCCTTTTATTGCTTGTGTAGGGACTGCTCAAGAAGCATGGACCATACTTGCCAACACGTATGCTAAACCTTCACGTGGCCGCATCAAACAAGTTAAAAACCAGCTCAAAAATCCATCCAAAGGATCTCGGACCATTACTGAATTTCTTCACTCTGTCAAAGCCAATGCTGATGAACTGGCTATATTAGGTGCACCCATGGATCCAGAAGACCTCACTGAAAAATTCTGGATGGTCTCGATGATGACTACAAAGAACTTGTTCGTGTAGTGCAAGCACGTGACACTTCCATTTCATTTGATGAACTGCATGAGAAGCTTCTTTCTTTTGAAGCCATGTCCTCCTCCCATGCAACACCCCTTCCCATAACAGTCAATCCTACACAAAAGACTTCTCATGCATGGCGTGGTAATCGCCCAACCTCCACTTTTCGCCCTCCTCATCCATCCCCTGCCACTCTATAATATTGGCGTTCTTCCCCTCCCACCACTTTCAGGCCTCCCTTCACCTCAAACACTCGCCCTGCCTATCGTCCTACCCGCCCTCCCCTACGACAATATCAAGGCTTCTGCCAAATATGTGGCATTCAGGGTCACACAGCCAAACGTTGTCCTTCTTTTCAGCTCATTCCGATTCCTGCCTCCAATAATGAGCCTTTAGCAGCACACAACTCAGCTTCTCCTTGGCAGCCACGTGTAAACTTTGTTGCCAACACCTCATCCACCTCTCCTACATGGTTACTCGACAGTGGTGCCTCTCACCATGTGACATCAAATTTGGAGAATTTATCTATGCACTCTCCTTACAGTGGATCCGATGATGTTATGATAGGCGATGGTACCAATCTTCCAATTACACACACCGGTTCTTCACATCTATCTTCTCCTACATCATCCTTTAAATTGTCTAATGTTCTATGTGTACCCACTATGAAGAGAAACTTGATTTCTGTTTATCAGTTTTGTATCACTAATAATGTTTCTGTCGAGTTCTTACCATCCTTGTTCTTTGTGAAGGATCTTCAAACGGGGGCAATTCTCTTCCAGGGCAGTATTAAGGACGGAGTGTATGAATGGTCGGCTTTCAAACCACAGTCTCCACCACTTCTAGCCTTCTCCACCACCAAAACCACATGCACGACCTGGCATAGTCGCTTAGGACATCCAGCATTTCCTATTTTAAAACACATCCTCACTAGTTCTCATTTAGAATCATCTTCGTCTATCACTTCTGACTTCTCATGTAATGCATGCCTCTGCAATAAAAGTCATAAGTTACCATTCTCTAATTCTTCACTTATATCCACACATCCTTTGCAAATTGTTTTCTCTGATGTTTGGATGTCTCCAATTCTGTCTTCTGATGGCTTCAAATACTATGTTATATTTGTTGATCACTTTACCAAATATGTCTGGTTTTATCCCCTTAAACGCAAATCTGATGTTCATGAAGTTTTTACACGGTATAAAGCCATTGTTGAGAATTATTTTCAACACCGCATTATCACTCTCTACACTGATAATGGGGGAGAGTATCTAGGCCTCAGAACTTTTCTTTCTAAAGCTGGGATCACTCATATGACCACACCACCTTATACTCCTGAGCTAAATGGATATTCTGAACGCAGGCACTGTCACATTGTTGAGACTGGCCTCACGCTACTCTCGCATGCATCCCTTCCATTAACATTTTGGAAATGCCTTTAGTACTGCTGTTTACCTCATTAATAGGATGCCTACCCCAACTTTAAATCTCTCTAGTCCATTTGAATTAATTTTCAAAACAGCACCCAACTATTCCAGGTTAAAAAGTTTCGGCTGCTTATGCTATCCATGGATTCGTCCATATTCATCCCACAAATTAGAACCCAAATCCAAACCCTGTGTCTTTATTGGCTACTCGTTATCTTAACATGCATATCTTTGTTTTGAACCATCCACTTCCAAAACTTTTATCTCTCGTCATGTCAAGTTTGTAGAGTCTGTTTTTCCTTATACTAATCTCCACAGCATGCTTCCACGTCCCACTTCCACTATAGTAGTTTCATGGTTGCCACCAGTTCTTATAGTCTCTGTTCCCCTTTCATCCCAGCCGCCTTCTTACACTCCAGCCGTCCCTACACCAGAATTGTCTTCTGCTGCTGCTACCTCATCACCAACTTTATCAGCTGACTCTCCAACACCTCCCTCCCCTGTCTTACAACCAGCCTCCCCGCCACCTCCTCACCATTCCATGACTACCCGTGCCAAAAATAATATCCTCAAACCTATTCAAAAACTAAACCTTCACACACAATTAATCTCTTCCCCAAATTCAGAACCATCAACTGTTGCCCAGGCTCTCCAAGATTCCAACTGGAGAAATGCTATGTCAGACGAATACAATGCCCTTATTCGCAATGGAACATGGGAACTTGTCTCTCCAACTAATGTGAACAACCTTGTAGGCTGTAAATGGATATTTTGCATCAAGCGCAATCCTGATGGCTCTGTTAACAGGTTCAAAGCGCGCCTTGTGGCCAAAGGCTTTCATCAGAGACCGGGTGTGGATTATCTAGAGATCTTCAGTCCAGTAATTAAGCCAACCACTATTCACCTGGTGCTCAATATAACAGTTGCAAATGGTTGGTCTCTTCGCTAATTAGATATCAACAATGCATTCCTCCAAGGTACCTTAACAGAAACAATTTACATGGCTCAGCCACCTGGCTTCCTTGACTCTGATAATCCAACTCATGTGTGTAAACTTCACAAGGCTATCTACGGCCTCAAACAAGCTCCCAGGGCTTGGTATCAGGAGTTGCGCAAATTTCTCATGGATTCTGGTTTCAGAAATCACATTCTGATACTTCTTTGTTCACTCTGCAACTTGATACTAAACTGCTATACCTTTTAGTGTATGTAGATGATATTATACTAACGGGTAATAATGCAGACCTTGTATCTCAGTTTGTTTCTTGTCTAGCTAAAAGGTTTTCTCTCAAAGATCTTTGCAATCTTTCCTACTTCCTTGGTGTACAAGTTATTCCTCAATGTCAAGGCATTCTCCTTTCCCAGCGTCGATATATCCAGGAGCTGCTTGATAAAACACACATGGAAATGTCAAAACCTGTTCTTACTCCACTGCCAACACACTCATCTTCACTTACATTATCCTCAGGATCGCTTCTCTCAGATCCCACTGAGTACAGAACAGTTGTAGGCAGCCTTCAATACTTGTCACTCACTCGTCCGGATATTTCTTTTGCTGTTAATAGAATGTCCCAGTTCATGCATGCTCCAACTGATGAGCACTGGAATTGTGTTAAAAGGATTTTACGTTATCTATGTGGTACACCACATGATGGACTTCTTCTTAAACGCAACTCTCCACTCTCCATTCATGCTGTATCAGACTCACTTCACGCCTTCTCGGATGCTGATTGGGCAGGTAACAAAGATGACTACTCTTCTACCAGTGCCAACCTTGTTTATCTTGGCAGCAATCTCATTTCCTGGAGCTCCAAGAAACCAAAAACTGTAGCCAGGTCCTCTACTGAAGTAGAATATAGATCAGTTGCTGCTACTGCAGCTGAACTGTGTTGGATTCGTTCCTTACTCTCAGAGCTTTGTGTTACATTGCTCCACACTCCAGTCATCTACTGCGACAATATTAGAGCCACACAATTAAGTTCCAATCCGGTTTTTCATTCCAGGATGAAGCATGTAGCCATTGACTATCACTTTCTACGTGACCAAGTGCAAACTGGTGTTCTACGTGTGGCACACGTTTCCTCAGCAGATCAGCTTGCTGATCTTCTCACTAAACCTCTGCCTCGATCTCAATTTCAGAATTTGCGTGACAAGATTGGCCTCTCTAGTCGTGGCCTATCTTGAGGGGGCATATCAGAATGAAGATCAACATTATCAGAATGAAGATCAAATCATTCATGTTTAAACTCCCTTGTATTCAGCAACAGTTCAAACTTCCTTAAGACTATGAGTCTTCGTCTTATCCTTCCTTGTGTTTAGGTGTTGATTAGTTTCTATTAAACCTATATATGTACAGCTTGGTTGATTAATAAAAGAGCACAACAACAGTGTATAAACTGTTCCTTCTATTACAATAATCCTCATGCTTTAGTTAGGGGGCAATGATAAGAAGAGTCAATGTGGGCCAAGCTAGTAAGATCGATAAACCATACTTATTCAGTTGTCAAAATAGGAGAACATAGAAGACAAACTTGTGGTAAGCAGTGAAGGTATTGTGATCACTTAAACATTTCATGTAAGCTTATGCCTAGTTATAAACATTTCTAAAGCTGAAGGCCTTAGAAGATGAAGACAACATAAAAAGGAATATTATGCTTTCAAAATGTACAAGTTGTGCTTCGTAAATAAATCACAATAAGTTGATGTTATCGTCAACCCCTCCAATCATAAATTCAAGCCTTGTCATCAAAAGATTTTCAAGCTCTACCATTAGAAAGTTCAACTCTGCCATCAAGAAGTGTAAGCCTTGCAATCAGAAAATTTCAAGCCTTGTCAACAAAAACATTTCAAGCTCTACTATAAAAAAGTTCAACTCTACCATCAAGAAGTGTATGCCCTGTGATTTGAAAATTTCAAACCCCATCATTACTAAGTTTAATTCGAGTCTATAATCAAGATATCTTTTGATCGAATCCTATTGCTAATTATGTCAAACATGGAACCTTTTAGATTTTTTTATTAAGGTTGGTCATTTGATAACATAGACCATTTAGATTTTTATTGACATGACGTGCACGACTTCGAATGACGGGTAAGGCTCCTGGATCGAGGGAGTTTTGAATGTGTTGGGGTAAATCATAAGAATATAATTAATATGGTTTAGGAGTTACCCCTTAGATTTGTCTAGTAGGATCCTTGGATTCCTGAAATGTTTTAAGATATTTTTTAAGATTATTGACACATGCTTTTCATATCTTGATAAGTTTATATTTTTTAAAAAAATTATTTTTTATAAGAAAATATTTTCATCAAAACAAATAAGAAACATGAATAAGAAAATGGAGTTTTGATTGAAGAGATATATTTTTCTCCTCCTTAATTGAATTCATTAAAAGTTTAATGATTTTATTTTTTGCAAGTTTGGGTAACCTAAATGAAAACATTGACAGGTGATTCACTGCTGAAGAGGAAAATGGATACAATTTCATCTTTGAAGGAGAATTTTGATTGGTCTCAAACCATATGGGTTAAATTGAAATTAATTCAATAATCTTTTATTATATTTCGTTGTTGTACTTTTAAGATATAATAGACTAACAAGAACTATAACATAATATAATCTTTTTCAAAAAATTGTTTTATTTATGTTAAATGATTCACAACTTTTTAATTTTACAAGTTGATGAAGATGTGTATATCTTATTATTATCATAATTATCAATTTCAAAAAAAAAAACAAAAAATAAAACACAAACACGCGCAATTTTGACTAGAAATCAATCATGTTTATTATTCATAATTGGAAAAGAATACAAATACAAATAATGAAGACACGTACGGTGCGGTTGCAATTCAAAGAATATTCCTCAGAGCAAATCTAAAAATGAAGGCAACATCTATCTCTTTATTTTATTTCAACAGCCATCCTATTACATATATATAGGCAGCCTAGAACTAGATACAAATGTTGCACATTATTACATTTATAATTAGCGCACCAATTAACAACAATCTATGCATGCTTACGT
>Ga0307512_10006279_pt1 | contig 12079 bp, 15 predicted proteins | sample 14_EM_MG_FD_200267 | JGI IMG/M metagenome (GOLD analysis project Ga0307512, IMG submission 200267) | Populus trichocarpa ectomycorrhiza microbial communities from riparian zone in the Pacific Northwest, United States - 14_EM | ecosystem: Host-associated > Plants > Roots > Unclassified | place... | reverse complement strand
GTCCCTTGACTCGTCCTCATTCACGCTCAGCCTCCGAATAGAAGGCGGCGTATCCAATGTGGAATGGTTAAAAAGAAAACTCTCCCTCTTGAGCGGCACAAACTCTGCCATTCCCTCGTCGAGGTTCACCGCCAGATCAGGGTCCGTCGACGCCTGGTCTATGAACTCGGAGAGTTGTTTGATCGAGGTGGTACCCGCGTTACCACTGGCGAGAAGTTTTTGCATTTCGGCTCGGGAGGTGTGAATGGGAAGCGTGGGCCTCGCGTATCCGACCAACTTGAATGCGGGGAAGACGGCGCGGAAACCTTCCTGGTCGATACAGAGCGAAACGGTGATGTTTCGTAGCCATGCGAGGTGGTGGGGGAGGTTGATTGGAGAGGACGATGATGATGAGGGTTCGATTGTTGGCGGATAGGGTGGAGGCCAGTCGCGGCCCATCGCTTGGTCTCTTGGCGGGAACTTGATGGCTAGATCTGTCTCTGAGGAAGAGGACGCAGGAGAAGAGACAGCGTAGGTGTACGAGTGTTGGTTACCAATGTCGTGGCCGTGGTTAAGAGTCATGGGAAGCCGAACTTGTTCCACACAGTCATGGAAGGAGATTGAATTGAAAAAAGGCTGGACGGTTCGAGGGTTAAAAGTTTCAAGTGGAGAACCTTGCCTATGCTTCGCAGCTGCTATCAGTTGGGTATTGCTGATAGCCGCTGGGGAAGCTCCACACGATCCGTAACAGGTCTGTTGCATCCCTTGACCGTCAAGAGTGTGGAGAACGCTCAGTTGACTGAGGCAGCTGAGGGAGCTCGACCGGGAGGAGGACAGGGGGGAGCAGCAGCAACGAGAACCGGGGTCAGAGAAAGGATCACTCTCGTCGTCGACAGATGCAGAAGAAGGAACCGAGTGGGTGTGATTGAATGTAGGGCGAACGAGGCGGTGAGGACCGCTGAAGCGATTTCGTGCATGGCCTCCACGAGTTGATGATTGCTCTTCGGAAGCTGCGGGTGATTCGACGGTGCCAAGAACAGCCGAAAAAGAACGCTGACCGACATGGTAACGAGCGGTATTGCTGCCGGCCTCTTCAGTTTTGGTACCATCAGCCGGTTCAAACTGAGGAAAGAGCTGGGCCGGATCAGATCCCAGCAGAACATCATTGTCATCAAACAACAAGATGGGTATCGTCCCAGTGCTGGGGAAGCTCCCCCCGCAGTCGTCAGGGAGTGACACGGAACCGAGAGAACAGCTCGCAGGAAAAGACCAAGCGAGAGGATCGACGTCGCGGGGGAGATGAGAGCCCATGGCGACCAACGAAAGAAGAGAGTCGTATGTTTTTGAACATGTCGGCCCACGTGTGATGAACCGTGTGACCAAAGACCGGCATATGGCAGAGCGCGCGAGGCGGCCACCGGTCAACGATTAGGAGAAGTACTCCAACAAATGTTTTACCCGGTCTGATATTGGTGGATGCCCCAGTACCCCGGGGCCCGGTCACCACGGACAGTGGTAATAGCATAGGAGGGTCGAATCGATGCTACTGTGTAATCCTAAACAGGTTTTCCCGGATCGCCATCCCGCAGAATCCAGATGAAATTGTGATCCACCGGGTCGTTCTACGCGATACTTATTTAATCCGTGCTTTCGGCTGTTTTTGGTGGGAGCAACGTCACATTACACAACAGTCAATTATAGGGGGTAACCTTCTTCTCTCGTATCTTCCGAGACAACCTCTGCCTGTTGCCCAACAAACAATAGTCTCCATACTCGTTTGTCGTTTGCCACGACTCCGAGGGGAGCCAGAGCACCCTCGTCAGCATGGGCGAACGCCTCGCATCCAAAAACGGAGCGCAAGCAAGGCGTTGCCAAGCTGGATCCATACCATATCGGGGTTCGAGCGGCGAAAAAGAAGGATCTCGAGGGAAATCGAGATCAATCAGGTAATCGCAAGTCGATATGTCGACCTTAAAATATCACAACCATCAGCGTAATTCGGCTGCACGTGCAATGATCTGCGCACGAACTCACGAGGTGGTCGACCTCTTCCCGATTCAGGTCATTCATACCGGACGGCACATGTCTTGTGCCGTCCCGAAGCCAAAAGCGCGACTTCTGTGGAACGTTCTCCCCGAAGTGCCCAGGCATCAGTCCCGAGAACTCGCTCTTGATCCAATCCACCCGTATCCCTTCCGGTATCAGGTAGCTCCCGGGAAATCTGTGCCACTCCTTTCCGATGCATAAACGCAACCCGAAATCCTTGAGATGCGCCAGGTTATATTGTGGTTGGATATCTCCCTTTTCGTAGTGGGGGTGGTGGCTTGGAAGGTAGATATGGCCCGTGCTGTTCAGCAGCTTCGGCAAAACCTCCACTTCGAGATCGTGGACAACCTGCAGCGGGGCATGGTAGTAGCTGTATAAGGCTATTATCCGGGAAACGGAGAGCACCGACGTCGCGACAATGGCCGATAGTGTGAACCGGCTAAAAAGGTTAACCTTTGTCGCCTATCAGAGTATTAACTTCATTTCACAGAAGAGATGCAGACATGACGCTCACCCGGTACGGTGATGCGGTGGCCTTGATATAAGCGACCTCTAGCCAACCACGAGCCAGATAAAGTGTGACCGCGGCATTGAAGCAAATCAAAGGATACGCTGGGAACATGAACCGTTCTTCTTTGTGGGGTTGGGCACTAAGAATACCTATCCAAAGGTACAACGGAAACAGTCTCATCGCGAGCATTGTGAACGGACTAGAGCGTTCGGGGCCTCCCTTCACGATGCCTAACCGCTTTTTGTCGAAAAAATAAGTGATCACGAGGGCTGGCAATGATGCGATGGCGAGGAGAAGGAGGCCGTTGAAATTCAGGACGAGATTTGCAAAGTAATAACTCCATGGTTCCGTTCCGTATAACTCGGGACCCTTCCCAGATGCTGTGGAGAAGATGTTGTATTTTATGATGTTCCAGGGGACAATTGTAGGCTTTCCGTAGGCGAGGGAATCAGTTCCTATCACTGGAATCTGAAACCATCATGGGAGGTCAGCGGGGCAAGGCGTGAACGCTTAGACGAGACTAACGAATATCAGGGAAGCTGTCGCCGCGGATCGCGCAAAACGCAACCACCTGTTGACCATCCATTTTAACCTGTCGGCGACTGGAACTATGTCGCCGGCGTAAAGGAAGAGTTCCTCCACTACAAAAGGAATAGAGAGAGCCAGGGCAAACGGCCAACCAACGATTGCTGCGGTAGCGAAAAAGGTGGTCACGAGTAGCGTGCGCTGGGGGTTCCTTGAACTCGATGGTTCCATGTTGAATGCAGACGCAAGAGTGACGAAGTACATCGCGAAGGAGGATGGGAGGAACGCTAGCAGACAAAGATGTTCAGAATCCAGTCGCGTCGACCGATTCTGTGGTAAACTTGACATACCCACTGAAGCATTCCACATCCCGGAGCTGGTGAGCATCATGAAGAACATGTATCTCGCCACACGCCAGTTGACCTTCTCCAGAACCATCCGATAGAATTTCGCCTCGCAGAAAGTCGACACCAGAGAAAGGATTCCGCGGAGGGCGAAGAAAGCAATTCTCTAAGGCGGAAGCGGTAAGCAATTAATTTGTTTGTAGTTCGTCCCAGCAGACCTTTTCATCTCCAAAGAGGAACCGCGGAATTTTCACCGGAATGAGGTGTAAAGCAATATACGCATAACTTCGAATGGCGTATTCTGGTGAAGTCTCCCACGTCTGGAAGCCGTGACCACGGTCTAGGTAATGAAGTGGTTCCCAGAAGTTGAACACTAAAAGATGGATGAGCAGACGTCTTGAACGGCGGTTTTGATCGCATACCTTCGTCGCAATCTTGGATATTGGAGTACATTGCAGCAGAGAACCTTACAAGAAGCAAAATTCGCACCGCCAGCGAGAAGCTCGGACACCAAGGTGCCTTCTGAGATCTGCAGTGATTTAGCCAAGCGGTGGGAGTTGGTGAGTGGCGGACACCCTCACCTACGAAGCTGGTCTTGCAAGATACCCGCATGCCTATCGACGCGCTTCGGTGGCTCGACGACAGTCTCTTTTGGCTGGTTCGTCGGACGACGGAATCGGATGTGCTGCACGTTGGCCATTGTCACAGTATGGCTCGTCCAACGAGATTTCGAGAGCCAGAAACAGCCCCAGTATGTGATAGGAGGAGTGGGGGGTTGTTATCGTGTGTACCAAAGGCAAAAGCACATTCGTCTACTCGACACGTCGTGGAAAGGATCGGGATCCGAGGTAGACGCTCGTCGTTCGCGGACGGGTTTTTCCATTCACCATGCACATGGACGACGGTCGGGAGTACACCTGCGAGGAATCAAAGGATCTCCGAAGCTCTGGTTTAAATACAGAGTACTTTTCATGAACGTTTCGCTCTGCACTCGGGGTGTATAAACCCTGGACAGTATTCCGAAAGCGAGGATCCCCGCCGCAACCTCCGATTCACCATCATCCTCCACCATGCCGCCTCCGTTTGAGCATGTAGCCTTCCATTTGACCTTGCTACCGAACATCTACTTCGTGAAACAACTCCCGGCCTCTGCTGAACTCCCAGAAAACATCCTCTCGCTCCTCAACGAGCTAGGATTCTTCTCGATCACACGGGCATCCGAAGAGATCTCCATCGTGGGGGAAATAACGGATAACCCTCGAGTCCAGTCTCTGAGCGGTGGATTCGGTAATTGGAGGTGCATAAAGATCGCAGGTCCCATGGAGTTTGGTAAACCATCCCCTACCGCGTTTGTTGAGATCGAGTCTTTCGGACATCTGAATCCGCTTTGAGCAGAAATAACTGGTGTGATGTGTAACTTGACCACACCGTTGAAGGCAGCCGGAATCCCTGTCTATGCTGTGTCGACCTGGTTGGTCACGTCTGAAGAGACTGTTTTCGGTCGCTGACGATAATCCCACAGGAATACCGACTACGTCTTGGTCCCCAAAACCAAGGCGGACCAGGCCGTGGAAACGCTCAAAGCTGATGGATGGCACTTCACCATCGTTTCTTGACTCAGGAACTCGTACGGTCTATTAAACTCACTCTACAGTAAATCCTAATCGATACATGACGCCAACTCGCGGTATGAATGAGACATGCGGGGGGTTGAAAGGAATACAATGCCCGCGTTTACGCCTTGCTGGGAGGGGCAGCAGTGACGTGGATTTTTGCAAGCGCACAAACGAGAGGGATAGAGTGGAAGGCGTAACCGACCCACACCATCGTGAAACCGTTGGAGATCCCCGCAATCAGATGCGGTCCGTTGGCACCCTCGAGTTCAATGCTCTGGTTGAAATCATCAACGGCTTTCCCGAACCACATCCGGATGATTAAGAACGAGGAGATACCTGCAGGAATCTGTTTTAGTCTGAGGTTGTCGAGATGGGTACTTCAATGACGTACCGATCATGAAACCAAAAATTCCAATCCAAGCACATACCCGCTGGACCATGGGCTTATCGAGCGCAGCTCCCAACTTGGCGCCTAGCTTGGCACGGAAGGCGATCAGGGAGAAGAGAACGAAGAAGATGGATGAGAACCCCAGGGCAATCGCAATGAAGGCGGGGGTAGTAGCCGTAGGCGCAGACAACCAACGCGATGCGTCGCCCGGAAGTACAGAAAGGTCTGAGCAGTCGGTAATATCAGGATCATCGCCCATGTGCTGTAACGATCATAAACAAACCGTATGTCGGATTCAGAATAGGAACTGTGCAATTGACGGGTGCGTCGTTGTTGGGTCGTGAGCAGGATCCTGAAATGCGGGATGAGCAACAATAGATACTTGTACTTGCTCGACAGACGTACCCAGAGGTCCCAAGAAGACGGAAGGACCGTCGACCTTATCCTTCGAAGGATTCGGCAACAAAAGTAGAGAGGGTTTTACCACAAGCAAAGACACCTGGGCGTGCAGTATAACCGTAGGGGAGAGGTACGAGAATAATGAAAGCAAGACCGCCGTCAAGGACAGGATTGGGGCAAGATAGAGAGCGACAGCGTTAGAAAGTTGGTTGAGCATGATGTATAAGCGACCTTGCGCAGGAAAATCGAGAGAGAAAAAAGAGATAAGTATTAACGAGCAGCGCTGGGCTGGCCCGGGAGTAGATGAAGGGTAAGGGGAGGATGAAGATACCAGTCCGTTCGTCCGTCGGCCTTAAGAAGCCATTTTCTCTGGACAATAGCCGGAGAAGCGAAGGGACCACGTGACCGCCGTTTAACGACCATTGTCCGTCCCTTTGTCGGCCTGTATTGCGCTCGCTCCGTACGCCCATTGTCTGGACCCGCCTCCTGTTGCGTGCCGAACGACCTGTGAATGAAGGGAAGCTGATATCGATGCGGAACATCATGATCTTGGATCTCAATGGGGCGGCTTCAGGGTCGACTTCTTGCCGCGAGAAAAGCGAGGAGAATGACGGTCAAGGCGTGGGACCAAACCCTGAAATTCGGGGCCTAGAACCAGGGCCCCATGTTGCTTGAGCTACAGGTGTACTCGAGAGGCCAGTGTGTTGTTTAGAATAAGCGCACGGTCAACACTTCATCTGCGGCCAGACTCACCTTCCGTGATGTCTATCGGTAGACGTCTCTAGTTTAGCTCCATAGACATCCGTAGCGACAAACGTCTGTGGACATCCCGGTACGCGGTCACTCCGAACTACAAAAAACATCCAAGGACCTTTCGGAAGCCTAGAACCTCGGTTGGACCGCATTTTCTGGTTCTTCCATTGCGCCCAGGGATGTTTTCGGTTGACCGATGAATGTACGACACTGCTGATGAGGTGAACCGGTAGATTACCGACGGCAGGTCATTATCACGTCGAATTGCCGGGAGCGCGGCCGCCGTAGGCAGCAAGCAAAAGCGGCTTTGATTTCGCCGTTACTTTTTTGCGCTCTCGTACAATATATGCTTTCATTGATATTCGGGTGGGTGATATGGGCGGATGAGTCGGGGAATATTCCCCGATGGATATCCTGGTGGACATCCAGGGCCATTCCAGAGGACATATGATACCGGGATATCTGATCCGATCATCGGGGACATCCGTCGACAAGGCGCCTTTTGGATCTCCAAAATTGTTTGCCGTGTAGGTAATCGATGTCATTGAAGGCAGGTTCCGTGGGAATTCATGTGGTGCTGTCAGTGACGATGGGCGCCCCCGGCCTCGGTTCAATCCCTAGGGCCCCAACACAAGGGATGCGCCGAACCTCAACTGTACCTCACCGATACCCGGAGAGCATGATCGACCTCTAGAAAAAAGACGTGTATGAACACACAATGCCTTAATTTCAACAAGCTGCTATGGCCGAGAGGTTAAGGCGACAGACTTGAATCTAATTCAAGGTCATCTGTTTCACTTTGTGAGCGTAGGTTCAAACCCTACTGGCAGCGTTTTTTTCCCTCCGAATACCACTCGTCACACACTCAAACACACATTGCGGCCGTACAACAGGTGGATCAATCAACGTGCTCCGAAACGTTCTGTACCCCTAACTCAACCTGCCGACCAACTATCTGGCTAATTTCGCTATCGAGGAGATCGCTCATAGTGACATCGTCCCGGGAATAGACCCAGTCATCCTTCTCCTCGGAATAATCATATCGCTTTGGCCCACTGCGCAAAGTCAGACTCGTCGATGGGACCGGGGTTGTACCCGTCTTTTTACTTACGACATTGGTGACGAGAGCCAGATTTGTTTATTCGGAGGCTGCTTGTTAATGACATACGTCCCATGCTCACCCAGCTTGAGCGTCAGCACCCCACTCTAGCGGGGGAGAGGGGCAGTAAACACATGAACCCATGCGTGTGGACAGGAATCGCAACGTACACTGCATTCCACCTCGTAATTCGGGTTCCCTTCGGCATCCAAGAGTTCTTCCAGAGATTCCCATAGTGTGTCCATAGTCGCATCCGACAGGGCGTGATACCGTTCAATAGGCAACTCGCTGTTCCAATAAGTCAGCAACTGACGGATGGCGTCTGTCAAGGTAGACGCGTTTGGTACCCACCTGTGATTGACCTGTGGTGGAGGGGTGGCATAACACCTCCGTTGTATTCGACTGCTGGGTGTCCTCAACGGGGCACGCAGGACTACGGCTGGTCTATGGTGGAGATGTCTAATGCATCTTGCAAGAGTGACTCTGACCGGACGCGTGAACATGGGGGTTCCGGAACTGAATTGACGGAGGGATTTTGATCCGTTGCTCAGTTTCTCCCTTGATGACGATCTCTTCCACAACCATCGTGTCAGATGTCTGAGCCCGAGTCTGCTCTGTTGGTCAAGATATCCGAGGTTTCGTCCGACCATGTCAACAAAAAGCTGAGGCTCTATGGAAGGTAACTGCGACCTCTCAATGTGACACGCCGCATTGACCCCGTATAAAAGGGTGTACTTTTATGATGTAGACACGTCCCTCATCGTGTTATGTGATCCAAACGCGTCCCGTAGAAAGGGCGTCTGGGTGGACGTGACTCTATGCTTGAGCCCGAAATACTCTGCTCCATGGAAGAGGGAGCCCATGCACGTTGTGGCCGTCGTGGGGTATTTGGAGGCATGCGAGGTGCGCCTGCCTCCCCCAAATTGTTCGGTTATAACGGGAACTAGATTAGCCCCCACTGCTGGAACTTGACCAAGATGGCGCGCTTAGCGGACACCTCGAGGTAGACGGTCGGTGGATGTTGCAAGCCATCGTCCTCGAAGGCTGTGATGACCTCGACATTGAGGTTTTGGACCAGACTTACCGAAGGATGATTAATCGCGGTCCATACCCAACCCAGGGTGGGTGAACCTCAAAACAACCCCCGTCTCATACGCGTGTCGTGGAATAGTCATAAGGACGATGCTGTTCTCGTATAGCACCTACAATCGGAAAGGAGCTCAACGTCCAGTAGTCAATACCGTGTGTTCGCACACCTATAGTTTCCTGGGTAATTATCCGAATCATACGTGTTGCGGGGGGATTATTCGTGGTTCATTTAGTGGTACGCTCATTGCGGTATCGATGCGAGCCAGGTACCTCCCGCCGCACGATGGTGATCAATCGTTAGCTTTTTCTATCCTCCCCTCACCAAAAAAAATATCATGGACCAAGCTCAAAACCCCGACCTCAAAATCGCACAAGCACTTATCTCACGACTCATTAAGGAAGTCACGGACGTGAGGGGTGAGAACGCACAGCTCCAGGTACGGCCAGATCGGATTGTTTTCCCCATGCGATATGACACGATATAAACTCGGCAGAATCAACTGGCTAGCACTTCCAGAGGGGAGGGAGATACAGGCGGCGATGCTTCAAGGGATTATGATGACCTCCTCGAAGAAATAGCCGAGTTGAAGGCTGAACTTGAGGAGAGACCAAGCCAAGAGGAGGTACATATACTCATTACACATCCCTGACATTCTCTCACCGTGCATTAGGTTGATGAGCTTAAAGAAAAGATACAGAAATACAAGGCCCGTAAACTGGAATGGGTGCGCTCCATTCTCTTCGTCGTTATTATCCCCCTAAGTGTGAACAATACGTAGCGAGGGAGCGTAAATGATCTAATCGGTGAACTAGACAGAGCGGAATCTGCGAGGGGCAAGCAAAGGGAACTTAATAATGACTTGAAATCGGTTCGTTCTAGCACCTTCTCAGCAGGTTATCCAGGCAGTCAACTCATTGCAACATAGGAGATCGCGGAACTCCGCAAGGATCTCGTGGACATGGCGCGAAAGAAACAAGAAGCCATTGCACGGCTCGAATCTCAGCAACCAGTACGTGTATGCAATGTCGCCGGTCTGCCACGGCATAACGCTTGCAAATCGGAAGGACAACTTCGACATCCGTGAGTTTCTTCGTGGTGAGCTGGGTAGGGTACCACCCAGGCCCGGGCCCATGACCGTGACCCCGAAAGAAGAAAATGATATTAAAGCAGTACGTCGCCGTTTGCCATTGACACCGTTTCTCGGTCTTAACTTCCAGTTAACTTGTTCCCAAAAAGACAAGGTATGTTGCGCTGCTGGAGTTGCGATCTCTTCCTGAAGTTTCCAAGCGACACATATACTTTCCCCGCCAAGGAGGCTGGTGCAATCAGGTGGGCAGATAAGGGCGGACGATTCGTGGTTTTTTCCCCTTCGGTGATATACAACGGGAAAACGCAGCGTACGGAGCCACCCCCTGGCAATATCATCATAGACCTCTTGTACGAGGTCTTTTCGGAGGATGGGCGTCACGTTTACTATGGGACTTACCGGTGCATCAAAAGAATCTCAGTGGACTGGGATATATTGACATCTTTTGGTAAGGAGGTAAGCACCAGACTCCACACCCGTGTGCAAAAATCCGCGCCCTAACGAGATGATGAGTTTGTGGATTCTTTTTTTGACCGGGCTGTGGTCTGGAGGGATTTCGTCCCCCCGGCCATTGTCTCGCTCTTCCAACACATGTACAAGACTGGAGCCTTGAAGGCGGAGTGCGTTGCATTCCAGTGCTAGTGCTTCGGCGGTGACTCAGTGGCGGAATTGAGGTCGAGGTAACCTGAAGTTCTTGCGTAGCATGTGTGTCTGCTTGCCTGTAAAACTACTTCCGCGTGACGCTTGCTTCCAACCAAGTCAGGGCGTGGATCTAGCGCCCACTGTGATCACTCCCTCCATTCTCTGTCGATAGCTATGGACCAAATTACTCAAGACCAACTCGACCCGGAAATTGCACAGGAAGTGATAGTACTGCTTAACAAGAAAATCGCGAACCTGAGGGGCGAGAACGCCCAACTCCAGGTGTGGCCAACTCGGATGGATCACCCCAACGACATCAGGAAAACTGCAATTCTGCTTTTTCTGCTTGAAAAACCAGAAAAAGCGGAAATCGGCGGGAAAAAGCACCGCAAGCACCGATCGTAAAGCAGGGCCTATTTTCAAAAAGCATCACGGCCAACCTCCACGTGAAATGCTTTTCCTGCTTTGCCAAGCGGCTGAAAGCATGGGAAAGCACGAGTAAGCAGCCGAGTATGATATAGTACACTAAGGGGGCGATGTTCCCAAGGGTTGTAGCTAACGGGGAACGGGTAGGTTAGGCTCGAAAGTAGTGACCGGGATAGTGTAGGGTACGAATATTATAGGGGGGTAATTTGGTGGTATATTGAATAGGTCGAAACTGCGTGAAAACCGGGCAACCACAATGCTGATTTCAAAGTCTGTCTATAGTCCTAGGAAGCGCAGCGCGATAAGGAAGAGTATGGAGGCGGTGGGATACACTCTTACCGGCTGGAACCCGCGCTCGGGCACCTGGCTTCTTTTCCTTCAGTTCCACGGCATCTTGCTTCCAAGGCGTGTATTGGCGTGTTGAAGCAAGGACTAGTTCCCAATGGCCCGTTGGAACTTGACGCAGTGCTTCAACGTATTCTTGGGTCGTCGCGCCATATTCAACTTGAGAAAATGCCTTCGAGGGCTTCTTTTCCTTGCCAGTTTCCCAGCATGAAATCGCTCGCTCAACCTAAAACATTGGTGAGATGAAGAGACAACACTATCCACAAGTATACTCACCGCCGTGAGGGTGAGAGCCAGAGCGCCAACTTGACTCTTGCACACGGTGGGATTAGCATTGATCCCGGTTGTATCAAAGTGAATTGCGAAGGTCTTGAGGACGAGCGGGCTTAAGAGATACCCTGATGGCTGCAAGGGGTTGGACCGAGGAAGGTGATGAAATCTCGCGTGAAGTTGAACAAGTTATCCACTTCACATACCGGTTCCTTGGCTGGCCCGATCAGACCATTTTCGTATAAAAATGGCGCACCAACAAACTTCCTTTTGCGTCGGCGTACAATCTCCTCAATGTCAATGTCGTCGTCTTCGTCGTCCTCGTCATCTTCACCATCTTCGTCAGCTCCCTCATCAGCCTCTTCATCCTTGTTTGGGAGGAGCCATTGAACGTGTTCTTCAATCTCTTCTGCCTCGCTGAACACACTCTTGTCTCCAAAGTACGTGTTCACAATTCCCATTGCCCGCCTGCCAATGGCAGCCCTCCAGTTCGTAACTTTATTAAAAGCCTACATATTTTATTCCTTTTAGCCGTGAAAACTGGAGGCCGAGAAACTGT